>ERZ773250.862-NODE-862-length-16435-cov-5.597131_pt1 | contig 16435 bp, 11 predicted proteins | sample MGYA00511258_ERZ773250 | MGnify/ENA primary metagenome ERZ773250 (study PRJEB29015, sample SAMEA2738164) | human oral metagenome | biome: human oral; feature: human-associated habitat; material: saliva | place: China | collected 2187 ... | reverse complement strand
AATAGTTTTTGCTATAATATAATAATGGTGTATTAGATAATAAATTTATTATTATCAATTTGATTTTCGAAATACATGATTAATTGTATCACATAAAAGTAAATATATTAAGAGAAAAATATAAATTAGAAAATTATAACCTTTACATTTAGTGAAAGAGTATATTATAATGGAGTAAATAACAAATAAATGAGGTGGAGAATAATGAAATATGAAACAATGTTAGAAAGATTTCTAGGTTATGTTAATTTCAAAACTAGGTCTGATGCGAATAGTAAAACAATTCCATCAACTCCTGAGCAAAAAGATTTTTTAAGAATGTTAAAGGGGCAATTAGAAGATCTTAAATTAAATGATATAGTCCTTAATGAAGAAAATTGGTTTTTAACAGCGACATTACCGGCTAATACTAATAAACCTTATGATACGATTGGGTTTATTTCTCACGTTGATACAGCTGACTTTAATGTAGAGGGAATTAACCCGCAAGTAGTAAAAAATTATGATGGAGGAGATATAGTTCTTAATAAAGAAAAAAATATTATTATGACAACAAAAGAGTTTCCAAATCTTAAAAACTATAAAGGGTTAACTTTAATTACTACTGATGGAACAACTTTATTGGGTGCTGATGATAAAGCAGGTATTGTAGAAATTGTTGAAGCTATAAAATATTTAAGTGAACATCCTGAGATAGAACATGGAGACATCAGAATTGCTTTTGGACCAGATGAAGAAATTGGACGCGGAGCAGATCACTTTGATGCTAAAGGGTTTGGGACAGAGTATGCTTATACTATGGATGGAAGTGTCCTTGGAGAACTTCAATATGAAAGCTTTAATGCTGCACAAATTACATATAAAATCACTGGTGTAAGTGTACATCCAGGAACAGCTAAAGGAAAAATGAAAAATGCTAATATGATTGCGGCTGAATTAGCAATGCTATTCCCAGAAAAAGAAGTACCAGAGCACACAGATGATTACGAAGGCTTTTTCTTACTTTATAACATGGAAGCACGTATAGAATCTGCTGAAATGAGTTATATAATTCGAGATCATGACAAAGAGAAATTCTTAGCCCGTAAAAAATTTGCAGAAGAAGTAGCAGCTAAAATAAATGCTAAGTATGGTAATGTTGTTGAGCATGAAATGTATGATCAATATTATAATATGGGAGATGTTATAAAAGAAGATAAACGTTGTGTAGATATAGCAGAACAAGCTATGAAAAATGCTGATGTTGTTCCTATAATTATTCCAATTCGTGGGGGAACAGATGGATCAAAAATTTCATATATGGGTATTCCAACACCGAACATATTTGTTGGTGGGGAAAACTTCCATGGACAATATGAATTTAGTTGTTTAGAGCACATGAAAAAAGCATCAGATGTAATTGTGGAGATTGCAAAATTAGCAAAAAAGTAGAAAAGATTACACCGTGGTGTGATCGATAATTAGCAGATAAGATTGTAAAATTATGGATAATCCTAATTAGATCATCCTTAAATTTTACAATCTTATTTTAATGTGTATTAAATTGAAATGAAGAAACCCTATTAACTTGAAAGTGCTAATAGGGTTTCTCTGTTATATTGATTTTAATTATTTATTTTCTTCGTATTTTTTCTTATCATATCCAAACCATGCAGCTTCCATAATACCTTCTAAATCTTTTAATAGTGCAAGGCGAGGGTTTGCTGGAGTACATTGATCTTCATATGCATCTAGAGAAAGTTGACGAAGTTCCGCTTTGAATGCTTCATAATCAACTCCATGGTCTTTGAAACACATAGGACAACCAACACGTTTACCAAGTTCGAATACTGCTTGTGCATAAGATTCAACACCTTCTTCAGGAGTATCTGCTTTTAACCCTAACATGCGAGCAATGTTTTGGAATCTTTCAGCTGCTTGATAATGCTCATATTTTGGCCAAATAGATACTTTACCAGGTTGTGTACCGTTGTAACGGATAACGTATGGAAGTAAAGTAGCATTTGTTTCACCATGAATAGTATGGAATTTACCACCAATTTTGTGAGCCATAGAGTGACAAATACCTAGGAAAGCATTTGCAAATGCCATACCAGCTAAACATGAAGCATTATGCATTTTTTCACGAGCTTCTTTATCGAATTCTTTTACTGATTTTTCAAGGTTATCGAATACAATTTTTATTGCTTGTAGAGCGATACCGTCAGTATAATCATTTGCTAAGATAGAAGTGTATGCTTCTGTAGCGTGAGTAAGAACGTCCATACCAGTAGCAGCTGTAGGGCGGGCTGGTACAGTCATAACCATATTTGGATCAACGATAGCAACATGAGGAGTAAGTGCATAGTCAGCTAGCGGATATTTTTTACCGTGTTCTTTATCAGAAATAACTGCAAATGGTGTAACTTCACTACCAGTACCTGAAGTAGTTGCTACACAGATAAACTTAGCTTTATTACCCAAATGAGGATATTTTACAGTACGTTTTCTGATATCCATGAATTTTTGAACTAACTCTTTAAAGTCTGCATCAGGTCTTTCATAGAATAACCACATAATCTTACCTGCGTCCATAGCAGAACCACCACCAAGTGCAACAATAGCATTTGGTTTAAATGCATTCATTATTTCTAAACCACGACGAACAGTTGTGATATCTGGGTTAGGTTCAACACCAGCAAATACCTCATATTGAACTTTATTTGAACGACGGTTTAGTTGATCGATGACACGTGCTGCGAATCCAAGTTTAACCATAGATTCATCAGTTACTATCATTACCCTCTCTAAACCCTCCATTTCACTTAAATATCTAATAGCATTTGGTTCAAAATATATTTTAGGTGGAATTTTATACCATTGTAAATTATTATTTCTTCGACCGATTAACTTTATATTTAGAAGGTTTACAGCACTAACGTTTCCAGAAACTGAGTTACCTCCGAAGCTACCACATCCTAATGTAAGTGATGGAATGAATGCATTATACACATCCCCGATACCACCGAATGTAGATGGAGAATTCCAAACAATACGGCAAGCTCTAACCACTTTACCAAATTCTTCGGCAACGTCTGCGTTTTGAGTATGAACAGCAGCGCTGTGTCCTAATCCATTAAATTCTACCATTTGACGAGATTTTTCAATACCATCTTCTGTGCTAGTAGATTTAAGAATAGCTAGCACTGGAGAAAGTTTTTCGCGAGTAAGAGGTTCGTTAACCCCTACTTCTTTACATTCTGCAGCTAGAATAACAGTACCTTTTGGAACTTCAAATCCTGCCATTTTCGCAATATCTTCAGCATATTTACCAACTATAACAGAGTTTAATTTCGCAGTAGCTACGTCTTGTGAGTAAGCTTCAACACCGAATAATAATTTTTCTAATTTAGCCTTTTCTTCAGCGTTAACGAAGTAAACGCGATGTGCTTTTATAAGTTTGATAAATTCATCGTAAATTTCTCTATCTACGATTGCGGCTTGCTCACTGGCGCAAATCATTCCATTATCAAATGCTTTACCTAAAACTATGTCATTAACAGCTTGTTTTAATTTAGCTTCTTTGTGTACATAAGCTGGTACGTTACCAGGTCCAACCCCAAGAGCAGGTTTACCACATGAGTAAGCCGCTTTAACCATAGCGCCACCACCAGTAGCAAGGATAGTAGAAACGTCAGGGTGTTTCATTAAAGCATTAGTTCCATCTAAAGTAGGTTTTTCAATGAATTGAATACAGTTTTCAGGAGCGCCAGCTTTAATAGCAGCGTCTCTCACTATGCGTGCAGCTTTTTTAGAACATTCATTAGCAGATGGATGGAAGCTAAAAATAATAGGGTTACGAGTTTTTAAAGCAATAAGTGATTTAAAAACTGTAGTTGATGTAGGGTTTGTAGTAGGAACTACCCCACAGATAACTCCAACAGGCTCAGCAATCGCTATAAGACCGTCTGATTCGTCTCTGTCAACAATACCAACTGTTTTTAGGCCGCGAAGGTTATTTGTAATATATTCAGCAGCGTATAGATTTTTAATAGCTTTATCTTCTATATTACCACGCCCTGTTTCTTCTACAGCGGCAATAGCTAAAGGTCCATGTTCTTCTACAGCAGCCACAGCCGCTGCTTGAACAATGGCATCAATTTTTTCTTGATCGTCTATTTTTCTAAATTCATCTAAAGCAGTTAGAGCTTTATTTACTAGTATATCTACTTCTTGTACAGCATCATTATTTACTACTTTTTCTTTTACCATAATAATTTCCTCCCTAAAAGATCATTTAATTATAACGTATATTCATAAAGTGTTATATATTAATATTTTTAAAATTAAAATTATTTTATAATTTAAGGTATAAATTTTAAAATTTTTAAATATATTAAAAGAAGGGATTTAAAATAATTTAATTTAGATAAAATGTTAATTTATAACCTTAAACATTAATTATTTTTTTGCAGTGGTGTCGACTACCTTGCAATTCCAGTATAACATGAAACAGCTTTAAAATGGAAGTATAAGCTAAATAAATATAAAAACAAGAAAATGAAAATAAAAGAAGAGGAGGTTTCATCTTTTTCTGTAAAAATATAAATCGATATAGATAAGAGAATGGTTAAAAACATAAACAGAGTGTTCTATAGTCGTTAGTTTAATCTTTTACAAAAATATAAAAAAGCATTAATTTCTGTTATATAATAAATAGTATTATAACAAAAGTAGAATTTGTATAAGATCTTTGATTTATTTATACAAAGTAAAACAATATATAAATTTGCTTTTTTGTAAATGATATACTTTATCATTTACAAAAGATAAGGTATATCAAAAAATAAGTTAGAGAATATAGTTTTAAAAAGGTATAATACTTATATTTTCTATAAGTAAAGTTAAGATGGTTATGGGGTTAGTGATTTGAAATTAATAAGTAATTTGAGGTGCATAATTAATCTAATTTAGGAAATAGTATGTGTATTATGAATAAGATATTTATCTATATACATTAATTTATATATAGTAGGGAATTCTAAAGTTTTAAAATTTTTAAAAAATATAAATAAAAGCTATACAATTAAACAGAATATATGATAAAATGATTAAGTATATATTAATGAAAAAACTGATGAGAGGAGAATGTAGAATGATGAAAAAAACATTTTACGTTACAACACCGATTTATTACCCAAGTGGTAATTTACATATCGGCCATGCATACACAACTGTGGCATGTGATGCATTAACTAGATATAAAAAATTAAGCGGTTTTGATACTTATTTTTTAACAGGAACTGATGAACATGGTCAAAAAATTCAACAAAAAGCACAAGAAAAAGGTGTTAGCGAGCAGCAGTATGTTGATGATATGATAAAAGATATAAAAAAGTTATGGTCTGCAATGGATATAGATTACAGTAAATTTATTCGTACAACAGATGGATATCACGAAAGAGCAGTTGCTGAAATCTTTGAACGACTTGTAGAAAAAGGTGATATTTATCTAGGGGAATATAAAGGTTGGTATTCGATTAGTGATGAGGAGTACTTCACAGAGACACAACTTCAAGAGGTATTTCGTGATGAAGATGGGAATATGATCGGTGGTATTGCTCCAAGCGGTAATGAAGTAAAACTTGTAAGTGAAGAATGTTACTTCTTTAAAATGAGTAAGTATGCAGATCGTTTAGTTAAGTATTACGATGAGCATCCAGAGTTTATCTTACCTGAAAGTCGTAAAAATGAAATGTTAAACAACTTTATTAAACCTGGATTAGAAGATTTGGCGGTAACGCGTACTACTTTTGATTGGGGAGTTAAAGTTAAATCAAATCCGAAACATGTTGTCTATGTGTGGATTGATGCACTTGTTAATTATATTACAGCATTAGGATATGCAACTGGAGAAAGCGAAGAGTTATTTAACAAATATTGGCCTGCTGATGTTCAAGTAGTAGGTAAAGAAATCGTTCGTTTCCACGTTATTTACTGGCCGATATTGCTTATGGCATTGGATTTACCTCTTCCTAAAAAAATATTTGCTCATGGTTGGCTGTTGATGAAAGATGGTAAAATGAGTAAGTCAAAAGGTAATGTAGTAGATCCATATATGTTAATTGAGCGTTATGGTTTGGATGCGGCTAGATACTATCTGCTTAGAGAAGTTCCATTTGGACAAGATGGTATTTTCACACCGGAAAGCTTTATTGATAGAATAAACTCAGATCTTTCTAATGATCTAGGAAACCTGCTTAATAGAACAATTTCGATGATAAATAAATATTGTAATGGGGTAATACCAAAATTTGTTGAACCAACAACTGAATTTGATACTGAACTTATTGAATTATCAAAAGAAGTTATAGATGAATATGATGGTTATATGGAAAATATGCAATTTTCTAAAGCATTAGAATCAGTATGGAAATTTATTTCTCGAACTAATAAATATATTGATCAGACAACACCTTGGATCTTAGCTAAAGATGAAGCTAGTAAGGGTGAATTGGATAAGGTAATGAACTACTTAGCGGAAAGTTTGAGAATTGCAACTATTTTAATTAGTCCAGCATTAACTAATGCACCAAAAGAAATTAAAGTTCAACTAGGACTTTCAGACGATTTATTGACATTCGAAACAGCAAAAACTTTTGGCGTATTTGATGGTACTACTAAAGTTGTAGAAAAACCAACTCCGATATTCCCTCGTTTTGATAAAGAAGTAGAAGTAGAGTATATTAAAGAGCAAATGTCTCCCAAGGCACTGGCTAATTTAGAAACTGAAGATAAAGTAGAAGAGGGTACTTATGTGGAGTTGGCGGAAGAAATAACAATAGATAAATTCTTTGAAATTTCTTTAAGAGTGGCACAAGTACTAGAATGTGAAAAAGTTAAGAAAAGCTCAAAATTACTTAAATTCAAATTAGATTTAGGAAATCATCAAAGACAAATTGTATCAGGTATTGCAAAATATTATAAACCAGAAGATTTAATCGGGAAAAAAGTAGCTGTGGTCGCTAACTTGAAACCTGTTAAGCTTTGTGGTGAATTAAGTGAAGGTATGATACTTTCGGCAGAAAAAGATGGAATTTTACGTGTTGTAGAAATTAACGTTGATATACCTAATGGGGCAGAAATAAGATAAAAAAAGCTGTTCAAGTAAATTGACTTGAACAGCTTTTGATATACTCTATGTAAAAGGAGTTGATTAATTTACTGTAATCAACTCCTTTTTAACTATTATCTATTTCTTTGTGTTGTATTTTGTGTAGTACTATTTCTTTGACTATTTGAACTATTCTTATCTTCTTTATTTATGTTTTTAGAATTTGCAGATTCTCGATTAACTTCTGTTAAACGAACAGGATTAACAGGAATGAATGAACCGTCTGTGATATGGTAGATTAATCTATTATTTTTTGATATGCCATAACCACTAATATTAAGAACAGCTCCATTACTCATTGTTACTCTTACATCATTAATTTCTTGGTCTTTATAGACATTTTGTGATGCTAAGAATTTAATAGCAACTTGACGTGATACAAAATTAGAGAAATTATCATTTTTCTTATCGACGCTAACGAATTTCTCATTAGCAGTAAAAAATTGTCCAGCATGATCTCCTGATGAAATACGATACATCATATAACCAGCGGGTGAAACCAATTTGTCAACAGTAAACTTAGTTCCAGCTTCAATAACGTCTCCAGTATCTGACCAATTTGCAGATTTAAACGTATGTAGTTTCTTATTAACTGTAATTTCTCGATTAACATCAAATGAATAAGAAACAAATGTTCCAGCTAGTTTTGCTGTTATCTCTTCATCTTGTGCTTCTAAATCGATTCGAGCAGCATTAGCTTTTTCTTGAGCTTCTAAAATTTTTGCTCTTTCTTCAGCTTCTTTTTGTTTTTTCATCTCATCAGTAGTATCTACAGCGGTAGTTTGAAGATCATCAAAACTAACATAATGTTCCTTAGCAGATGAAATAAACTTAAGCATAATCAAAAAGCATAAAGATAATAATATCGCTAGGATGAAAGAAGTAGCTATTTTGACTTTAATATTTTTAGCAGTCTTATTAATGCCGTTATAGTCTTTAACCTCTTTCTTGAAAATATATTTCAGCACAAATGCTTTTATAGAAGTAAAAGCAGCAATAAATATATTTTCTAATTTGTTTTCATGATTTTTAACTTTGAAGATAGTCTCATCTTCATTTACAACCTCTTTTTTAATACTATAAATTTCTTTTTTGAATCCATCAATTTTGTGCCCGAGTTCAAGATTTTTTTGGATTTTTTCTATTAATTTTTTTTCGGCTGCAATATCTTTTTGGAGTATTTGTTTTTGAGTTAAAAGGGTACCTAAACGTTTTTCCTCTAATAGTATTTGTTCTTTTTCAGCATTTCTATTTTTTAATTTGTTAATAGAAAGTGCTTTTTCTCCAATCTTATCTTCCAAGGCTATTAAAGAAGTATTTAAAGCAAGAAGATTATTCTCGTGTTCTTTTTTCTCATTTTCTTTCTCAAGAAATTCAATTTTTTTCAAATCTTCCGCTAGTTTAAATTCTTTATCTTTTTTTTGGAATAATTTTCTTCTTTGTTCAGCCTGTTCTTTTTCAATACGTTCACGTTCTAAGCGTTCTTCCTCGCGTTTACGAGCTTTTTCTTCCTCGATACGTTGTCGTTCGAGCTCTTTTTCACGAGCAATACGTTCACGTTCTAAGCGTTCTTCCTCGCGTTTACGAGCTTTTTCTTCCTCGATACGTTGTCGTTCAAGCTCTTTTTCACGAGCAATACGCTCACGTTCTAAGCGTTCTTCCTCGCGTTTACGAGCTTTTTCTTCTTCGATACGTTGTCGTTCGAGCTCTTTTTCACGAGCAATGCGTTCAGCTTCTAATCGCTCTTGTTCGGCTCTATCTGCCATATTCTTTTTATGTTCTTCTTCAATACGTTTTTGCTCTTTTTCGAATTTTTTTCTCGCGCTTTCTAGTTTAAATGCGCGTTCTTTTGCTTCCTTTTCTTTTCTCTTTAATTCTTCCTCTAAAACAATATCATCAGCTTGAGTTATATTTTCATCATCAGTTGTTTGCTTCTCATTTTTGAAGTTCAAAATTTTTACTTGTTGTTTTAGACGGTTAAAAAAAGATATGTTCTTTGCTTGTGAGTCTGTGTTAGATGAATTATCATTATTTAACTTATCTTTTTCTTCTTTTGTCATTCTTACAATCCTTTCATATAACTCTAATATTAACATTATACCACAAAACTATATCATAACTACATAAAAAACAACTAAAATAGTTGAAAAAACTTTGAAGTCTAATTGAAATATGTTATCATTAAGATATATATTTTTGGAAAAAGATTTTTTAGTAAATTTATAGAGGTAATGATAAATGAAAAAGAAAATTAGTTTTAAAGGCACAGCGGTAACAATTGCAGATAAATTAAATATAGGGGACATTTTTCCGAATTTTTCTGCTGTAAAGAAAGATTTATCAGATTTTAAACTAGATGAATATGAGGGGAATATTGTGGTAATAAATACATTTCCATCAATTGATACAGGAATATGTGCTTTACAAACGATAAGATTTAATAAAGAAGTAAGTAACTTTCAGGGTGTTGTTGCCGTAACAGTATCAAAAGATTTACCATTTGCTTTGGGACGTTTTTGTGCTGCTGAAGGAATAGAAAATGCAATAACAGTATCGGACTATAAATATAGAGATATTGAAAACTATAGTGGACTTTTAATTGAAGAGCTTGGACTACTTACTCGTGCAGTTTTTATTGTTGATAAAGAGGGAATTATACGATATAAAGAAGTTTTAGAAGAAGTAGGGAATGAACCTAATTATGAAGCAGCATTATCAGAAATAAAAAAATTACAAGAGAGGTAGTAAATGACAGAGTTAAAATATATAAATAGGGAACAGAGCAAAAATCTTCAAATAAAAGATTTAATAACATTAGGATTATATACTATTCTATTAGTTCTTCTAATGGGTGTAGGAGTAGGCTTAGGGACATTATTTACTTCGATTATTTTTGGGGGAAAGGTTTATTTTGCGACGTATACATCAGTTGCCGTAGCATTAGTTTGTGGAAGTGCATATAGTTTAATTTTTAATAAAATTAATAAAAATATGGCTATATTTATTATGATAGTTATAATTGCGTTATTTATGGGAATATCAGGACATTCAATAGTCGGTTCAATAACATTGGTTATAGCGGCTATGCTAGCGGAATTTTTCTATAGAAAAGGAAATGAGTATCTTTCGTACTTATGCTTTAATCTAGGAAATATCGGTATTATTTTACCAATGTTTTTCATGAAAGAAAGTTACATAAAGCACCTTCAAGGAAGACATTATTCACAGGAAAAAATAGATTTGGTAATGGGAAGTACTGATATTAAGATATTTGTATTTATTGTTATCTTTACCGTGTTATCGTCATTTGTTGGAATATACTTAGGGCGCAAATTATATTTTAAAAACTTTAATAAAGCAGGATTATAAAATGATAAAATTAGACATAAGAGTTAAAATATTAATACTGATTATAGCTAATATTCTTATGTTCAAAATGATGAGTTTAAATTTACATTTAATCGTCGCAATAGTATTTACACTATATCTAGGGATAACTTCTAATGCTAGAAGAATGATAAATTTCTTTTTAATATATATGTTTTTTACTATTTATGAAATGTATTTCTCTCACACGATTACAGTTAAAGTAATTGATAGTTTTTTACTACTGACAACATTAATGTATAAAACATTATATTTTCCACTTTGTGCAGGAGTTGGGTTGGTTAGCAGTTCAAAAGTATCAGAACTAATTTGTTTTTTAAGAAAATTGAGACTACCTAAGAAGGTGATTGTTGTCTTAGCTGTCTTATATAGATTTTTCCCCGTTTTAATGACGGATTATAAACTTATTAGGAATTCATTGCGAATGAAAGGAATTGGAGTAAGTAGAGGGTACTACTTGCTCCATCCATTTAAATTTTTTGAGTATGTTTTTGTGCCGTACGTTATTACTAGTACAAATATAGCAAATGAACTTTCGGTATCGTGCTTATGTCGAGGTTTGGATAATGAAGAAATACCAACTTCGTACATAAAGTTAAAATTTAGAACACAAGATTATATTTTAATGGTATTAGCAATTATAGGATTTAGTTATATTATGTTTATGAGGTGATAAATTGATTACATTTAAAAATTTTAATTATAAATATATCGAATCAGAACAATTAAATATAGAAAATTTATCACTTCATATAAAAAAAGGGGAGTGTATTCTTTTTACAGGACCTAGTGGATGTGGTAAGACAACAATACTAAGAGTATTAAATGGTCTTGCGCCAGAATTTTTTGATGGAGGATATAACGGAGAGTTAAAAGTTGCTCATTTGAAAATAGGTGATAAGTTAAAAGAATTTTCTAAAATAGTAGGAAGTGTCTTTCAAAATCCGAAAAATCAATTTTTTAATTTAGATTCAACAAGTGAATTAGCCTTTAGTATGGAAAACTATGGTTATCCAAGAGAGGATATTACTAAAAGGATTAAAGAGGTAAGTGTTGAGTTTTCTGCAGAACATTTACTAGAACGTGATATTTTGGAGCTTAGTGGTGGAGAAAAACAAAAGCTTGCCTTTATGGCTAGCATAATGTTAGATGCAGATATCTATGTACTTGATGAAATAACTAGTAACCTAGATTTAAAAGCAATAAAACTTATATCCGAAATTATAGAAAGTCTAAAAAAACAAGGTAAAACTATTGTTGTGGCAGAACATAGAATTTATTACCTTAGAGATTTGATTGATCGTATGTACATAATTAAAGATGGTCAACTAATTCACGAAGTGAGTAAAGAACAGTTAGCTGATTTTGATGGTAGAGCTTGTAGGACTAGACAAATAGACTTAAAAAAAGTTGAATTAGGAGAAAAAACAACTAGAGCACATAAAGATAATTACCTTCAAATAAAGAATTTGGAATATGAAGTAAATAATAGAACTGTAAAAATAGAAAATCATACTTTTTCAACTTCAAAAATATATGCGGTAATAGGTGATAACGGTTGTGGAAAAACTACCTTTGCCAATGCTTTAACAGGATTGTCTAAGATTAAACAAGATATAACTTTAAATGGGGAAAACTTATCTAAAAAAGATTTGTTAAAAAATACGTTCCAAGTTATGCAAGATGTTAACTATCAATTATTCACTAATTCAGTTGAAAAGGAAATTCGACTAGGAAGTAAAAATCTAGAGTTATTTGATACAGTTGTAGATAAATTAAATATTAGAAAATTTCTAAATAGGCATCCTAATACACTTAGTGGTGGAGAAAAACAACGTGTAGCTATAGCTTCTGCATTACTTTCTAACAAAAAAATATTAATCTTTGACGAACCTACAAGTGGCTTGGACTATATTAATATGATAGAATTAAGTAAATTGATTGAAGAGATAGCTAAAGATGATGTTATAATTTTTGTAATTACCCATGATTATGAATTTTTATGCACTATAGCTGATGAAGTACTACATTTTGGTGCAGAAGGTATTAAAGAACGCATTGAAGTAGATGGTGATACAAAAGAAAAAATATTAGATATAATGAGCTGATGTTATTTTAATATCAGTTCATTAGTGTTATAGACAGATTTAATTGATAATTTGTTAATAGAGAATTAATTTTTCTCTTATTAGAAATATAGAAGTTAGATAAATTACACAAGATAGTTTGTTATTATGAAATATGAAAATAACTTCACCAAATAATTTGTCTAATGGCTGTTAACATGATAAAATAAATGAGTTGTATAAATATTGAAGATAGGAGGGAAAATATGTCTTACGCCTCGGATATGAAAAAAGAATTAACTATGATAGAAATTACAAAAGACAGAGAATTTTTATCAGAGTTATCAGCACTTATAAAGATGAATGGGATGTTAAACATAGCGAATGGTAGATTAAGTCTTAGTTTTCAAACAGAAAATGCTTCAATAGCGCGTCGTATGTATTCATTGATAAAATTTTTCTACAATGTGCACATAAATATTTCAGTTAGAAAAAAATTGAAGTTAAAAAAAAATAACGTTTATATTTGTCGTTTGGATCAAAATGTAAAAGAAATATTAACGGAATTATATATTTTGGATGATAATTATACTATGAGAATTGATATAGCGGACGAATTAATAAATAGTGAGGAAAAGAAAAGAGCATATTTGCGTGGAGCATTTTTAGCTGGTGGCTCGGTAAATAATCCTCGTACGTCCAGCTATCATATGGAAATATTCTCTCACTACAAAGAACATAATAAAGAATTAAATGATTTACTTAACTCATTTAATTTGAATTCTAGAACTCTTGAAAGAAAAAAAGGTTTTATAGTATATATAAAAGAATCGGAAAAGATAGCTGAATTTATTAATCTTGTTGGAGCATATCAAGCCTTATTCCAATTTGAAGATGAGAGAATAGTCCGCGATATAAACAACTCTGTTAACAGAATGCAAAATTGTGATATGGCCAATATGAACAAAACAGTTAATGCATCAGCAAAACAGGTTGAGGATATTAATGTTATAGAAGAACGCTTAGGATTAGATAATATTGATGACAAACTTCGAATAGTAGCGGAAGCTAGGTTGAAATATCCAGAATATCCTCTAAAAGAAATTGCTGAAATGATAGAAGATGGGAAATTATCTAAGTCTGGGCTTAATCATAGGTTTAGAAAAATAGCTAAAATAGCAAAAGAATTAAGAGATGGTACATACCAAGCAAAATAAAGGAGAAAGAACATGAGCAAATGGGATGAACAAATTTTAGTAGTAAATAGAAAAGATTTATTTAACGATGAAGAGAATCATTTTTACGGTTTTTTACCAAAAGAAGATGAAAAGGTAAAAAAAATAGTTGATACGTTTGTGGCGTATGAAGTAAAACGCCGTGGAGATATGGAAGAAGATCCAAGCTATAAACAATTAATAGGATATGCGTTATTAAAAGACTCTAAAACAAAAGAAGTTTTAGTTTATAGACGACTAACAGGCGGAGGAGAAGCTCGACTTCATGGTAAAGCCTCAGTAGGTATAGGCGGACATATGAATGAAGAAGTAGGGAAAACTATTTACGAAATGTTAAAAGTTAATGCAGCTCGTGAGCTTAATGAAGAAGTAGGAGTATCAGAGGAGTATGCGTTAGAAAATCTTCATTTTATAGGTTTAATTAATGATGATAAAACAGAAGTAGGTCAAGTTCATATAGGAGTAGTTTATGAATGTGAAGTTGATAAAGATAAAGTAGAAGTAAAAGAAGATGATACATTAGTTATAAAATGGGAAACAAGAGAAGAAGCGCAAAGAGAAGATAATTATGAAAGTTGGTCAGAATTTTTAAAACCAGTTATGTAATTCTTGGTAAATCTATAACTTGTTAAATTTTCTAACGTAATATTGTAAGATTAGAAAGAATATTGTAATATATAAATAAAAGATAAACGATATAAATATAAAAAAATAGAACCTCGATTTGAGAAGAACTTATTATAAGCTCTATAATAATCAAATCGAAGTTTTATTTTATTAAAGGAAAGATTGTGAGAAAATTTAACAAAGAAAGGATGATTACATGTTTAATATTAAAATGGACATGATACAAACAGTAGGTCTCGCTGTTGTTATTTTAATAATTGGTAGATTTTTAAGAACGAGAGTAAAAATATTTGAGACTTATTGTATCCCATCACCTGTAATTGGAGGATTTTTATTCGCAATACTTAATTTAGTACTAAGACAAACTAATTTAGTTATATTTGAGTTTGATAATACACTACAAAGTTTCTTTATGACGTTGTTTTTTACAAGTATAGGTTTTAATGCGAGTTGGAGATTACTAAAGGTTGGTGGAAGAAAAGTAGTTTTATTCTTATTATCTGCAATTATGTTAGTAGTACTACAAAATATAGTAGCGGTTAGTATAGGGTATGCTACTGGAATTAATCCACTTATAGCATTACTTACGGGTTCAACAGCTATGACAGGAGGACATGGGACGGCGGCAGCTATGGCACCTATTGTAGAAGAGATGGGATATTCAGGAGCAAAAAGTGTAGCAATAGCAGCGGCAACTTTTGGACTTATAGCAGGATCAAGTTTAGGAGGACCACTCGCAAATAGATTGATAAGAAGGAAGAATCTAGAAGTCAAAGCTGAAGAAATAGAAGAAAGACATAAAAATGATGAATTTCTATTTAATAATAGTATTAAAAAATTAGATGGGGAAAATTTTGCAAAGGCATTTTTTATAATTTTATTAGCGATGTTTATAGGAAGTTACCTATCTATTTATATAAATCAGTTCTTAAAGTTTCCAAGTTATATAGGTCCAATGCTTATAGCAGCTGTACTTAGAAATATTTCGGATGCAACTACTAGATTTGATCTTCATTACGAAGAAATTCACGTCCTTGAAAGTGTCTCTTTAAACTTATTTTTAGGGATGGCAATGATAAGTTTACGACTTTGGGAATTAGGAAGCCTTGCAGGTCAATTAACGCTGTTATTATTGGCTCAGGCGGTACTTGCTTGCGTATTTATTTATTTCATAACGTTTAAAGTAATGGGAAGTAATTATGATTCAGCTGTACTTTCAGCGGGCCATGTAGGATTTGGACTAGGTGCGACACCAAATGGTATAGCAAATATGCAAAGTGTAACAGATAAATATAAATATTCTCATATTGCATTTTTCGTTATGCCAATAGTGGGTGCATTATTTATTGATTTCTTTAACGTAGCGATAATTAGTGGTTTCTTCTCGTTTTTATCAAGATAGAACATATAAAAATAAGAGTTTGATGTTAACATCAAACTCTTATTTTTATATTTATTTAATTAATCTCTTTCAATTTTTTCAAGACCGCGCATATATGGGCGAAGCACTTCTGGTATAGTGATAGAACCGTCTTCATTTTGGTAGTTTTCTATTATAGCTGCTAAACAACGCCCAACAGCAAGACCAGAACCGTTTAGAGTGTGAATAAATTCAACTTTTCCTGTATCTTCACGTTTGAAACGCATATTAGCACGACGAGCTTGGAAGTCAGTACAGTTAGAACAAGAACTAATTTCTTTATATGCATCGTAACTTGGTAACCAAACTTCAATATCATAAGTTTTTGCACTTGAGAATCCAGTATCACCTGAACACAATGTAATAACACGATATGGAAGATTTAATTTTTTCAGAATATTTTCAGCGTGTTCTGTCATAATTTCTAGTTGTTCATATGAGTTTTCTGGTTTAGCAAAACGAACCATTTCTACTTTGTTAAATTGGTGAAGACGAATCAAGCCACGAGTATCACGTCCTGCACTTCCTGCCTCAGATCTAAAGCAGA
>ERZ773250.861-NODE-861-length-16441-cov-4.629562_pt1 | contig 16441 bp, 14 predicted proteins | sample MGYA00511258_ERZ773250 | MGnify/ENA primary metagenome ERZ773250 (study PRJEB29015, sample SAMEA2738164) | human oral metagenome | biome: human oral; feature: human-associated habitat; material: saliva | place: China | collected 2187 ... | reverse complement strand
AACTAAAACAACTTCTAATAGTTCTGGAACTTTAAGGTATAACTTCTGGAACTGTTAGAACTAAAACAACTTCTAATAGTTCTGGAACTTTAAGGTATAACTTCTGGAACTGTTAGAACTAAAACAACTTCTAATAGTTCTGGAACTAGTAGTAATAACTCTTGAGACCAATACATCTTGGAACTAATAGTCCTATAAACAAAAGCATGCCTCTACTGGAGCGTAAACTACTAGTACTGGTACCCTTAATCCTATTAAGAAACTATTACCATTAATACTCCTAACTCCTAGGTAATAACTCCTACTAGCAACAGTTCTATTAAGATAGTCACTTTTAGTAATAGTACTCTTCATTCCACCTTAATAGTTCTAATACATTATCACTTCAACTCTTTAACCTAAAATAAGACCACCTATAATACCGGTAGTCCTATTGTCCCTTTATACTTTCAATAGACCATAAGTTCTTCCTAACGTAGAGTAGTCGTTCTTAGATTTTCTTCTTAAATCCACATCAAACTACACCTAACATAGTTCTTATTCATTCCACTCATGATTTATATCTTCACTTAATATATCAAGATTAGAACTATCACCAATAGACTCTTCTTATTATTTCACCTAATCCTATTCATCTAAGTATATTCTTTTACACCTACTATCCTAGGTCCAATAACCTTAGTAAATAACCTTAGTACCTACACCTACTATCCTAGACCTACTAACCATCTTATACCTACGCTTTAGACTTTGTGTCTTAGGTATTCTTAACTCTAAACCTATTAGACCTTAGGCTCGTTGTTCTCTTATGCCTTAGGGATATTCCTTTATAAAACTACTTAATCCTATACCATCTAGTGACCATAAGGCGTCAGCCCTTAGGTATATATGACCATAGGTGCCACGGCGGGCGAATTTTTGAAGTTTTTAAAAATTTTGTTGCAAAGTAATAAAAAAGTTGTATAATATAAGTGTAAGGGTATGAAGGCACCTTATAAAAGCATTCTCATATAGCGGGATATTATCAATGGTAGATGGTCGGGTTCATACCCCGAAGGTTGCAGGTTCAAGTCCTGCTCCCGCAACTTTTCTAAGCGTACAGCAAAAATTAAAAACTTTCTATTGCGGACAGAAAAATAAGTGCTTAGAGTTTTCTTATCGTACAGCAAAAAACAAATATTTCTAGGTCAAGAAAAAGAAAAGAGAGGATAAGAGTATTTATGAATTTTACAAATTTATTAGAAAATGAATTAAATTACACAGAAACAGAGAACGGTGCAGTTGCACTACGTTCAACTAAGAGTGGTCTATTAGATGCTTTTAGTACATTGGCAACTTTCCGTGAAACAGATGAAGATACAATCATCAAGACTTTTAATCTTGCTTATGCAGAAAATAAAGAATTAGCGATGAAGTTGTTATTTTATGTTCGTGATATTCGTGGTGGACAGGGTGAACGTAGAGTTTTCCGTGTTATTATGAATTATCTTGCAAAGAATAAACCAGAAGTAGTTATCAAGAATTTAGATAACTTTGCTTTCTATGGTCGTTATGATGACTTACTATGTTTATTAGATACACCAGTTGAACGTGAGGTACTTGATTTAATTAAGGAAACACTAAAGGCAGATGTTAAGTCTGTTGATAATTGTGGAGCACCAAGTCTTATGGCTAAGTGGTTACCATCTATTAATGGTGTTAAGAATACACGTAAGGTTGCATTAAAGATTGTAAATGGTCTTAATATGTCTGAACGTGCGTACCGTAAGGTACTATCTAAGTTACGTAGAGCGTTAGACTTAGTTGAAATTAAGATTGCAGAGAATCGTTATGAAGATATCGACTTCTCTAAGTTGCCATCTAAAGCACAGATGGTTTATCGTGAATTATTCATGCGTAAGGCACAGGAACGTTATTTGGTGTATCTAAAAGAATTAATGATAGGTAAGGCTAAGGTGAATGCTGGCACACTTATTCCTGTTGATATTGTTTCTAAGATTATGAATAGTAATGTTTCTCTTGCAAATAGATATTTATACGATGCGATGTGGCAGAACTTGCCTAACTGGTTTGAGGGTCGCAACGAAACTGGAATCTGTGTAGTTGATACATCTGGTTCTATGTCAGGTATGCCTATGGAAGTTGCCATCTCACTTGGTTTATATTGTGCTGATAAGTGTAATGGACCATTTAAGAACAGATTTATCACATTCTCTAGCAGACCAGAACTTGTAAGGGTTCAAGGTGAAGATATTGTTGATAAGATTCACAATATGCAACGAGCAGATTGGGGTATGAATACTGATTTCAATAAGGTGCTAGGATTAATCTTAGATACTGCTATTAAGAACAACTGTTCACAATCAGATATTCCTAATAAGTTGTATGTTATCTCTGATATGCAATTTGATTATGCTAGTGGTCGTGACACTTTACACCGTGATTGGGTAGAGAAGTTTGCAGAACATGGTTACGAAATGCCTGCCATCGTGTATTGGAATGTTAGAACAAGTCATTGTGGAATGTTCCAAGAAGATAAGAACGGTACTAACGTTGCTATGGTAGGTGGCTACTCACCTGTTCTATTTAAGAATGTAATTGATGGAACACAATACGAAACAACAGTCAACGAAAAGGGCGAAACTGTAGTAAAGCAGAAGATTGACCCAGTTATGGTGATGTTAACAACACTACAGAGTGAGAGATACGACAGAGTTCGTATTTAAGAATTACGGTTTAGTGGGTACCGCTTGAAACCCACTAAAAACTGATATAAATAGTATCAACAACAGCAGAAGAGCAGTTGATGATAAAAGATAGGCTACAGCAAACATAAACTTACTTTTAAAGACAAGGTGAATATACAGGTTAAGGATTAGTCGTCCTGAATACCCGTATTAGGGTCGTCCTCGAAGATGACAACAGAGACAACTGTCTAAAATCGCCTATCTGATAAATTTTTAACATAAACTCAGGAACGGGCGGTGTAATACATCGCCTTTTCCCTTATTTAAGCAAAAATTTCAATTTAAAAATATAGCCGAAACGCAAAACTAGGAAGAAACCGCGTGACTTTATTAACCTATTTTTAGGCAAAAATGAAGAGGCTGATATATTTATCATCTTTAGGTGAAAATACGTTTAAAACCGTTCCTACGTTAGGAGTATAAGGGTTCATACCTAGGCAAAAGGAGAGATTATGATTTTGATACTTTGTGAAAAACCGTCGCAGGCAAGGAACTATGCATCTGCTATGGGTGGTAGTTTGGAGAGCAGAGGTGTCTTGATTTGAAATGCTGTATATGTAATAAAGAGTTTGGAATCAAAGGGTTTCCCGAACATGTAAAAAGAAAGCATAAGTTAACCTCAAGAGAATACTATGACACATACTTAAAAACAGAAAACGATGGTAAATGTATTCAGTGTGGGAATGCTACGGACTTTCATACAATTAGTTTAGGTTATAAGAAACATTGTTGTAGAGAATGTGCTGCCAAGACAGGCACCAAAGAGGCACAAAAAACATGTTTAAGAAAATATGGAGTTAACACACCGTTTAAGTCTAAAGAAATCAAAGATAAGATTAAGAACACCAATTTAGAGAGATATGGAGCAGAGAATGCATTTGCTTCAAAAGTTATTCAGGAAAAGATAAAGAAAATTAATTTAGAAAGATATGGGGTAGAAAATGTATCTCTTTCTAAAGAAATTAGAGACAAGGCGAACAAGACTAATTTAGAACGGTATGGAGCAGAGAATGTTTATGCATCCGAATACGGAAAACAGAAAATGAAAGAAACCAATCTAAAGAGGTATGGGGTTGAGATTGCCTCATCATCAAAAATAATTCAAGAAAGAGTAAATAAAACTTGTAAAGAGAGGTATGGTGGTAGATGGTGTGCTTCTCAAGAAATTTTAGAAAAAACTTTTTTAACCCAGAAAAAGAATGGGACTATAAACACTTCTAAAACAGAAAAAGAACTAGAGGTAGAATTAAGAAAAATTTTCCCTGATTTAGAGACTCAATACAAATCTGACGTTTATCCTTTTGCGTGTGATTATTATATTCCTTCTTTAGATTTATACATCGAATATAATGGCTTTATCACTCATAACAGAAGATTTTTTGATAAAGACAATAAAGAAGATATTGAAGAGTTGAATCAGTGGATTCTAAGAAATAAAGAACTAAAAAAGAGAAATGGTAATAAGGCAACCAGATACGATAATCTCATCTATATTTGGACTGAAAGAGATATTTTAAAATTAGAAACTGCTCTTAAAAATAATCTTAATTATATAGCGTGGTTCAATGAAGAGCAGGCGTATGATTGGATAGCAAAGTACAAGGAGAATTTATGAGTATATTGATTTTATGCGAGAAGCCGTCCCAAGCGAGGAATTATGCTTTGGCGATGAGTGGTAACAAGAGCAATGTTGACAAGAAGTTTGAATATAAGGGCAAAGATTTTATTATTGTCAATGCACGAGGACATCTCTATCAATGGGCTGATATCGCAGACATCGCAGGAAAAGATTATGAAAAATGGAAATTAGACTCTTTACCTTGGAATTATAAAGATTTTAAATGGAAGAGAGTTATTAGCAAGGACTGCAAAGATATAGTTAAAAATATTAAGGATAAAGCAAAAGAGTGTGAGGAGATTTGGATTGCCACGGATAATGATTCGAGTGGGGAAGGGGACCTTTTATCTGGTGAGATAGTCCTAGAGAATAAGTTATGTAGAGGCAAGGTCATTAAACGCCTATTCCACGTGTCAGAAAGCAAGCGTGATATTGAGGCTGCCTTGGCCAACCCTGTGGTTATAGAAGATTTAGAGAATTGGCCACCTTATCAAAAAGCATTGTTTAGAAGTAAGTGGGATTATATGTCTATGCAGGCAACGAGAGTATTAACTTTAAACAGTCCTATTAAGGCTGTACTGGCTACCGGTAGATTAAAGGGTGCTATGGTGACTCTTGTAGGCAATCAAGAAGAATTGGTTAATAATCATCAGACTGTATTTTATTTTCAAAATAGATTTAGAGATGACAACGGTAATATCTATATTAATGAAAAAGAGCCTAAGTTCGATGAGGAGTCTAAGGTTCCTAATATATATAAACCAAGTGCTGTTAGATGTGTTAAGAGCGAGATGAAGAAAACAGCACCACCTAAGATGTTGGACTTGGCTTCATTATCAGCAAGTTTAGCAAGTAGAGGATATAAACCAGCGAATGTTTTGTCAACGTACCAGAAGATGTATGAGGCGTCTATTGTTACTTACCCAAGAACAGATGACCATACAATTACACATGAGCAGTTTTTAGAGTTAGTTGCTTTGGCTCCAAAAATCGCTAAGGTTATCGGTGTCGATATTGATTTATTGACACATAAAAAAGCAAGAGCAACACATGTTAAGGAAGAAGGTTCTCACGGAGCCAATAGACCTGGCGAGGTAGTTCCTAAGTCGCTTAATGATTTAGAGGCTAGGTTCGGTAAGATTGGTGTTGCGATTTATACCATGTTAGCAAAATCAGCGTTATCAATCTTGGCAGAGGACTATGAATACGAGCAACAGACAGGCGAGGTTGTGGATTACCCTGCATTTATTGCAAAAGTAAATATACCTAAGAAGTCTGGGTGGAAAGCAGTATATGGTCAAGATTTAGATGATGAAGAAGAGGTCACATCTAAGGGTATCGGTAAAAAGGCTAGTCCGTTTGTGTATAAGGGTGAACCACCTAAACCAAGTAAACCAACGATGAAATGGTTGATGAAACAGTTAGAGAAATTCAACGTTGGTACAGGTGCAACAAGAACGAGTACTTTATCACAAATCACGAGTGAAAAGGCAAGTTACCCGTTAATGAGTAACCATAAGGGCTTATTATCTCTGACACAATACGGCTCTATCGAGCATAAATTATTAGCAGGTACTCTATTCGGTGGTACAAAACTAACAGAGCATGTCATGGCTATTATGAAGAAAATCGGTCAGGGTCAGTTTGAGTGTATTGATAAGCATTTAGAAGAAATGGCTACTATTATTGAAAAAGAGATACCTGTTGTTCGTGGGAACAGGGAATCTATTAAGGTAGAACGACCTATGACTCAACCGAAACAAGAAGGCAAGACCTCTAAGGGTGAAGATGTGAAGTTTAAAGACGAATGGAACGGTCATAAGTTTACAGCAGAAGAGATTGAAAAGTTATTAAACGGTGAAACGATTGATATTTTTGACGAAAAATTTAAAAATAAAAAAGGCAATAAGTACGGTGCTAGAGGCAGTTTTGAATGGCAAGAGTACAAAGGTCATAAGTTTTACGGTTTCAAATTGCAAGAGTTCTTAAATGTTGATTAAAATGCATAAAAAACTGATATAGTTTATGAGTTTAAGTGATAGCAATTCATTTAAACCTAATATTGCCTAGTTGGCAGAAGGAGTGAAGAGTAATGTTTATTATTTACAGTTTTGTAGGTTCTTTCTTGGCACTAGTTGTTTACAATTTATTCGGTGGTAAGCAATTTGTGGAAAAGAAAATCAAGGAATCCAAAGAACACAAAGAAGAAAATTAGTTAAGATTGTGCACTTTTGCTAAAAAGTTGTATAATATAAGTAGAGGTATCTAAAAATAGGTTGCAACCGTTAGGGCCTCTTCGGGTGTGGTAAGGTGTCCCAAACAATTTATGAAATCCCAGTTTTGAACTTACCTATATGAGGTTGCTGAAATTCTGTTGTGATTGCCTAGCACTGGGCGAATGACTTTCACTTGAATATTGGCATTAAAATCCTATGAGAACAAAGTCCCTTATTTGAAGGTGGAATACCTTCAGGGTAAATGAGAGCGAATGGGTTAGAGGTAGTCCCATCAACTATGAAAATCCTGTGGGCAATAGTTGATAAAACTCTATATATGGCGAGGTATATCAGTAGTAGATGGCTAGGTTCATACCCTAGAGGCCGCGGGTGCAACTCCTGCCCTCGCAACCATAAAAACACAAGAGTAGGCTTATATAGAAACCACTCTTTTAAATAAAGAGGTAACATATGAGAGTGGAATATAGTTTAGGTGACTACAAATTAGTAATATTAAAACACGATAATATACCTACATGCATGTTATACTATCCTGGCCTTGTTGTATCTGCTATTCAAGATGGCAGCGTAGAGAAATTAGCACAAGACTATGTATCAGGCAAGCAAGAGGTGTTAGGTCTAATTTTAGAAAAATTTAATAGAGGGTAAAAGTATGAATATTCAACTTAGTTCAGAGCGTAATATGACGCTTGATTTAGATAAAGAAAGTTCAATTTTACTTGTCGGTATTTACGGCACAGGTAAAACAAGAACAATTAAAGAAATTTTGCGACATGCAAAAGCAGAATATGATGACCTAGATGTATTATATGTAGATGAACATACAGCAGACTTTGATACAGTTAAGGATATTACAGGTTATTTACTTAACGATAGTGCAAATATGACAGAGAGTGAGTTAAAATCTCTTTATGAAGTGGTTAAGGCACAACAAGAGTTCCGTAATCAGTTAATCTGTAACGCAGGAGTACATACTCTAACAGAACTGGTTGGTAAAGAAATAACAACCTTTGTAATCGGTGGTAGAGAGTATATGCCAGATGATATCATTTGTTATTATGAAAACGGAAAACAGAGATGGTTATTAATACATGAGTGGTATAAGAGAAAAGTGAAAGCAGCCAATAGTTATTTTGTTTGTGGTCAGGTTACAAGTCATGTTGGTAAATATAATCCAACAAGATTAATGCTATGCTTTGATGAGTTCTACACGTTAAATATGTCAAAAGAAGGCCAGAAGTTAGTTCATGATATCACATTGAGTATCATTCGTTTTGGTAGAGTTGCTAAACAGAACATTATTCTAACAACTCAAAGACTAGAACAACACAGAGAGTATGGAGATGTCTATAAACTGGCATCAGTAAAGGTATTCTTCCACTCTGGCTTTGATAACGCAGATGATTTTAAAATTTTGTTTAATAAGGAACTACCTGTAAACGCCGGTAGAGGTGACGTAACATTCGCAACACCTTACTATACGTCTATTGATAACGGCGTTGTATCTGAACTATGGGAATCTATGGACGAGGTTTTAGTAGAACATGAGTTGGAAGATTTTTCACTTTCAGAAATTAAAATGCTATCTCAAATCTTAAAGCGTAAAGTTATTTATCTTGATAAAATGTTTGAAAGAAGATTGTTACATATTATTGAGGTCACAAGAGAACTAGACTTTAGTGGTTGTAAGGATGTAAACATATCGTGGCATATTGTGGGTCAAGATGTTAATGTATCAGTGTTGACTTACCAGTTGCCAAGTGATTATGTCATTTCTGCGAAGATGTTAAATATGTCTGATGAAGATTTGATTAAAAATAAAGAATTATGCAAATATATTGGATAACGTATTTGTGTACCATCTAGTAAGTAGGTTAAAATGAAAAGCAAAATCATAGAGGCTAAAGTCAGTCTAAAGAAGATTGTTAATATCTTGTCATGTTTTGGTTTTTATATTGAGGAAACAACTCAAGGTGAGAAAAGGGCATGCGTATTGCTAGTCAAAGACGAACAGTTTAGCGTGTTTGTTGAAAGAGGTAAGGTATACCTAAAGGTTGATTGCTTCTTAACTCTAAAAGGGAAAAGATTAACTTATAGTAGTATCTATGTAAGGCTGGTTGATGAGGAATCAACGATTAGGGATAGGTTGAACATGGTTGTAAGTAATTTACGAGTGTTCGGTGAATTTTCAGGATATAAAATTACTATAGAGTAATGAGAGATAATAATAAACTTTAAAGACGGTGTTGACAACCTCTAGAAACTGTGGTATACTAATTATGTAATTAGAGAGCAGAAAGAAAGAGGACACCGTATGCCAAAGTTAAATTCAAAGTTCGTAAAGCAATTAGAAAAGTCAGATGATTCAAACCTTTGCACATTGTATGTAAAAGGTGACTGGAACGATGCAGATTACATCACAGAGGATACGAAATGGACGGTTGATGAGTTAAATAATAATCTTCCATATTTATCTATCTTAGTTGATTTGTTTGTTTTTGACAATGACTATCAAGATAGAACTCATGACTATAGCATTGATATTAGAGATGATATAAATAGTGCTTTAGAACGCTACTTCAAGCGTAATAAGAAGTTCTATTCAGAACTGTTAGCCTTAAAAAATAATGGAAAAGTATTTTCTAAAAAGGTACTAGCATTAAGTGAAGATGATTTTAAGAGTGTATATAACGCAACAATCGAAGAGATTAAAGAGAGTCTACCTGATGAATCTCGTGACTACCTTCCAATCAATTATGATGGATATGGCATCCACACTATTAAGGAAATGCGTATTGAATACCAAGGTGATAAGTTCGATGTACGAGCAGGTAAAGTAGTAGAAGCACTTGCTGAACTTATGAACATGGCATGTAAATAATTTTTCAAAAAACTGTTTACAAACAGTGAAAACTGGTGTATAATGGCATATGTAATCAAAAATAAATGAAGAAAGAGGGACACGTATGTCAGAGGAGAAGAACTCGAAAATCAAAGACACTCTTCGTGCCACAAAAGAACGCCGTTCTCAAATGGATTGTCGTGTTGTCTCTGTAAAAGTTCAAGAGAATAGACTTTCTCGTGCTAAGTATGAGAAAATCGTTCGTTGTTTCTTAGAAGGCAAGTGGCTACATAATGCAGTTGTAGCATCTGAAACACTAAGCGTTGAGGATACCTCTAAAGTTCAAATTAAGGTTAACGGTTCTTTTGAAACTAGAGAGATTAAAAATCTTTCCTCTCAAATGAAACAGTCTGTTGTGGACAGTGTTAAAACTGACCTATCTAATCTTTCAAAGGCTAAGGGCAAAGGTCTAAAAGTTGGGAAGTTAAAGTTTAAAAAGGAATGCAATGAGATTAATTTGAAGCAATTTGGAAATACTTACAACATCAAATCTCATAATAAAATTAATATTCAAAAGATTGGTGTTTTAGTAGTAAGTGGTTTAGAACAAATCAATCTTAATGAAGTTGAGTTCGCCAATGCTAAACTCATTCAAAAGCCTTCAGGTTTTTACATTCATCTAACAGTTTATTTAAAGAAACAATCACTACCAACGACTGAAAAAGAAGTGATAGGTTTAGATATGGGTATAAAAGACCAATTGACGTTCTCTAATGGAGTTAAGGTAAACTTTTACTCGGAAGAAAGTGAACAACTTAAAGGATTGATGAGAAAACTATCTCGTCAGCACAAGGGTTCTAACCAGTACAAGCAAACTTTAGCAAGAATTAAGAGAATTTACGAGTATTACAACAACAAAAAGAATGATGTGGTAAATAAACTAAATTCAGTTTTAAAACAAAACTACATCATCTGTTTCCAAGATGAATTATTAAATCAATGGAAACAAAAGAAATCTAAGCGTAGATTTAGTTTCGGAAGAAAAGTCCAACATGGAATTTTAGGTAGAGTTAAGGATAAATTAAAGAAGAACCAGTTTAACGTAATGCTAGAGAGTCCAGTTCCAACAACTCAAACCTGTCCAGAGTGTGGATGTTTGACGAGACATAGTTTAGACAAGAGAAAGTACCATTGTAGTCACTGTGGTTTTGAGAATGCGGATAGAGATGTCCATTCTGCAAATATGATGGTACTATTGAGCGGGTATGGAACGTATCGCTCGTTAAACACGGATGCTGTTAGCACCGAGAAGATGGTTGGTTTCTTAAACAACTTATCTAACCTTGGTGTGGTAGTTACTACAAACAGTATGGAAGTACACTAGTAAGTGGTGTATAGTTCATGCGGACCGAGAACTTAAGTAATCATTTCTCTGTTTTACACATTATTTTACTATAGTTCCAACCGCGTAAATAGCGAACTCGGTAGTCTCTTGCCGGAGACTAGTTCAAGTGTAGAACAGCAGGTGCAAATCCAGTCAGAACTACATCAACCTATTTTAGTACCTACGTAGAGATTGCTTTCTAGAGGCAGTTAAAGCGAGTCATAGGGAACAAATAAAAAGATGGCACAATCAATTATTCAAGATTATAAAGCGTATTAGAGTGAGGCACGTATCGGTGAGCGTGGCAGCCATGTCGGCGCTGTGTTTCGATGGTAAGAAAAATGAGTAGGTTCGACTCCTACCACTCAAAGTATGCTTGCTTAATTTGGACACTTATCTCAATAGGTAGAGAACTCACCTCATAAGTGAAAAGTTGTAGGTTCAAGTCCTACAGTGTCCACTTGTCATGAGTACTGACATTAAATAAACTTCGGGGCACCGCGACCGTGGTAATTTATACCAAAAAAATATGCTTTAAATAAGCAAAGCGGATTTAAATGGAGAGTCCATGCATTAGTTGGAAGTTGATTAAATAGGGAGAACCCTGCCATAGTGGGTGAGCCTAAGATTGACGAATATCGGCATAAGTCCTTAGGTGATACCATCTTGCCAGGTTACATGGGTTGTAAATGGGGTAATTGGCGCCGGCAATATGCAGAAACGATTGAAATTGTTAACGTCTGTGTATTAGTATTTTGTTGGTTTTTCTCCGGCTTATATGTCGGAATATTTGGATCGGTATATATTTTTGAAAACCAAAAGAACAATTAAATTTCAAGGGTCTGTGCGAATACCCAAATTAAGTTGAATGTCAGAACGCACAACATATAAGTCCTTATTTTGTATCAGAACACAATAAAACACGCTAGTGTGACATTCCTGTTGTGATTCAATGAGCAATAAGGCATTGAAAACAAGACTTGTATTAGTGGTGGAAAACCACAGTCGTTGGTAGATTATGGTTGCGAAACCTTGGCTGCGCATAAAATCAAAGTCCAACGAGTGAGCAGACAGCCAAAAAGAAGGCACGAAGGTTGGGCGTGCATAAATAAAGTCCAACACATGTTTGGATATAGGCAAATCAGCAGGTCCGAGTCCTGCATCTGAACACCAAATTTAACACACTTTGAGTGTATATGTCATGATAATTGTGTAGAGGAGAACTTTCACTATGAATACTAATACAACAAAGGATGAGATACTTAAGTTATCTCGTAAAATGCAAAAAATTGCCTCTGATATGAGAAAAGATGAATTGCTTGAAGGATTCCTTAGACAATTAGGCTTTGAACATGATTGGGGCTGCTGGAGATTTAGTGGAGAGAAAAATTCACTATTTCTAGTAGTTATAAATAATCGTGTTGAGATTGGTTTATGCACCGGGAATAAAGAAAGATTTACGTATAGTAGCGTTTTTAGATTTCTTGCAGGTGTCTTGTATTCTAGTACTGTCACTGATGATAATATTGAAACAGTTAAGGAAGATATTAAAACTATCGTTGATGAATTTAAGAAGAAAGAAACACCAGATTATATTATCAATCGTTTCTCTGTTTTAGACGATTTTGAACTAGTAGTAACACTTACTAATAAGGATGTTGACCTACTTGAATGTTTAAAAACGGTAAAACCATTAACAACTGATAGACACTTTATCATATTCGATACTGCCATATATGGTGGATTTTGTGGGCATAGATTTCTCATGAAAGGTATTATAGATGGAGAGATAGTTGACGAAATCTACTCAATGCCTGAAGAACACGTTAGATGTTTGCAATATAGTGAAACCGATGGATATAGAACTATTTACGGTGACTATGATTTAAGAAAGCAATTAAACTTGTTGTTGAAGAAATTGGCAGATAATAACTTCTTTCAATGTAGTACAGAAAATTTAGATAATATTCTGTCAAATATTGACCCTAATGATGTAGAGTTTAAACACCCAGAAGATAGTGTTGCTGAATTTTAACTAAGAAGGAACTTTCAATAAATATGAAGAAGATGATTAAGAAATGTACAATTAAATTGTATCTTCAAAGAGCAAGTGTTGTAACAGAAAATAGTTTTTACCGTGAGCCAGACAAAGACTTTCATGGTGACAAGAACGATGTTATGTCGTATTTAAGAAAGTACCTTGTTAGACATCGTGATTTTACAGGTAAATTATTGACTAATACTTTGAATGAAATTAACAAATCATCTAATGTATATAAGAGTCTTGGAGAAGGTACATATGAAACAATAGTACACGCATTCAATCCAAGAACAGAAATACTCTATACATTCAAGATTAAGTATGAAGTTAAAAGAATGCCTGATATGCCTTATGAATATAAGACAAACAATAGAGGCGAAAATCTCTACGAAAAGAGATTAATCCAGCGATGTGGTGGAGATAGATTTAGCAGATACCAGTCTGTAATACGGAGTGTAAATACACATGCATTGTTAGAATTACTTTCTCCTATGATTAATGAACAAATTAAAGATAAAGTATCAGTAAAATTTTTACAAAACCGTGGTGTTGAATTTAGTTATCCTGAAAAATTTAAGTTTACTCCTAGCGATAACTTGACTATTACTGTCACATTTGATAGATGGATTGGTAGAATAGTTAGCGATGTTGACATTATCTATAATGGTTACAGATTAACCTTGTTAGATAGTGATAATGGGAAAATCACAGAAGAAAAGATTAATAGTGCACTTAACATAGCAAAGAAATTTGACGAAATCTGTGAAATTGTTAAAAAGGCATACAACTTATAAAAATTTTTAAAAAACTATTTACAATCTGTTTTGTTTGTGATAAGATAATCTCGTAAACAAAAGAGAGGTACAAATATGAAGGTATTAGTGACTAGACACGAAGCATTAGTAGAATACTTTAAAGAACTTGGAATTAAGTTCGATAAGGTTATCTCACACGCAACAGAGGAAGATGTACGTGAAAACGATGTATACGGTGTATTGCCACTTCGTCTAGCATCTTTCACTAATACAGTTACGACTGTTGACATGGATTTACCTGCAGAAATGCGAGGTAAAGAGTTATCTTTGAGCGATATTGAAACGTACTTTACAGGTATGTCAACGTATCAAGTTAAAAAGATTTAAAAAAATTTTTTAAAAAAGTATTGACATGGTTTAGTAATCGTGTTAATATATGTGTAGTTAAAAGAGAAATAACACGAAACATCCTGGTGGTGTTTCAATAGAGAATACCTACGTACAATGTTCCCACAAAGGAGTAGTTGTTCTCTACTGAAATATCATCATTGAAACTGGTGATATTTTCCATAAATGGTTCGAAACATTTTAAAAATAAGATTAGGAGTAATTAACCTAGTCCCCCTGTATTGAGTAATGGTTTCAATGCAGATATATAAGAACTCGATTAGACGCAGGCGCCGGTTCGATGCCGGCTATGGACACAGATGAGCCATATAGTTTAGTTGGTAGAACGCAGACAGGAGAGTTTAATATATATGTTGGCACGGGATGTGTAATTAGTGAGTCCAACTCTCACTGCCAGCAAAAAAAATAAAAAACACAAAAAATTGATATAAATTATGTACAATGAGTAAAAATTGTTGTATAATATTAAATGTAAGTGGTTCGGTTGCTAGATAGGATAAAATATTAACTTAGGTTTCTATGCCTTTCCTGGACAAATGCAAATACTAGAAAAAGAAACCGCCTTTGAGTTACAGGCGATGACTCTTACCATTAAAATAACAAATAAATGGTTTAACAGTGTGATAAGAAGATAAAAAAGGCGGTTCAGGTGGAAGTCCTTTCTCCATAAAACACAAGAGTTAGAAAAAGACATTGCGGTGTGAACTATCAGCGACAAGTCTTACCTATAAATATATTGTCGGTATCGTATAACAGACTAGTATCTCTGTCTTCCAAACAGATGGCGTGAGGGCGGCACTCACTACCGGCTCCATGTGGGTATAGTTCAATGATAGAACATCGGCTTGCCAAGTCGAGAATGCGAGTTAAATTCTCGCTACCTGCTCCAAATGTGGGTATTGCATAATGGTAGTGTTCGTGCTTTGGGAGCATGAGGCGAGTGTTCGATTCACTCTACCCGCACTAAAAACTGATATAAAATAAGTAAACACAAAAAGAAAAGGAGAAACGTTATGTTACTATTAAATTCCATTAAATCAGAACAAATGAACAGAACACATAAGAACGATAGTACGGTAGCGTTTTGGTATTGCCTGGATAGGATGCCCTGTATTAGGAGTTAATTAGTTAGTTAAGACTAAATTAAAATATCTAATATAGGACGATTCTAAACATGTATATATACATATATAGCATATAGAGTTGTCCTTTTATTGTATACTTATGGGGAGTGGGTCTGCATGGGGTGGACGCTTGACTTGCAATCAGGATATCAGATGGATTCGATTTCCATACTCTCCACTTAAAATGCCTCTATAGCATAACGGATAGTGCTTAGGTCTTCTAAACCTACGATTCAAGTTCGATTCTTGATAGGGGTGCTAAATATGAGTTTGAAATCTCATTGTCAAAATTCAAATTTGGTTACGTAGGGCAGTGGTTTAGTCCCATCTCCTTGTCACGGAGAAACACGTGGGTTCGATTCCCATCGTAACCGCCATTTGCCGGTTTAGCAAAGTTGGTAATGCGCCATACTTGTAATATGGAGATTGCACAGGTTCGAGTCCTGTAATCGGCACTTAAGTTAAAGAGTTCTTATTAAAAACTCTAAAATTTGGGGTGGTGGCACAATTGGTACTGCACCGGACTGTAAATTCGGCGTCTCTGACATTGTAGGTTCGAGTCCTGCCCACCCCACCATACGCTCTCATCGAATAACGGTTCGTTCGCCACTCTTTCAAAGTGGAAATACCAGTTCAACTCTGGTTGGGAGTACCATAGATTGCTAGGTAATTCAACGTCAGAAATTAGGCCAGGTATAAGCCTATATATGTAAGTTCAAATCTCACCCTAGCGACCATATTGCCCACATACTCAAGTGGCTTAAGAGAGCAGTCTTGAAAACTGCGAGGTCGGCTAACAACCGGTGCGGGAGTTCAAATCTTCCTGTGGGCGCCATGCTTCTGTAACAAAGTGGTATTGTAAAGGTCTTTTAAACCTTGAGTCGTTGGTTCGATTCCAACCAGAAGCACTTTATATGCGAGTATAGATTAACTGGTTAAATCGTACGACTGATAATCGTGAGAGTCCATGTTCGAGCCATGGTATTCGCACTAGAGTTTCTAACATATTCTCTTCAAAATATGTGGTCTTACCTGTATAGGGCAAAGGCTGTCCCACTTCCCTGTCACGGAAGAACATGCGGGTTCGAATCCCGTTGCAGGTGCCATGCACTATTAACTCAATCGGGAGAGTACTTGTCTTACAAACAAGAGGTTGGCAGTTCGAGTCTGTCATAGTGTACTAAGAGTTTGAAATCTCATTATCAAAATTCACTTATTTGGGGATGTGGCTCAATGGTTGAGCGCCGGCCTGTTAAGCCGTGAGGAAACTCTATGTAGGTTCGAT
>ERZ773250.848-NODE-848-length-16546-cov-13.268631_pt1 | contig 16546 bp, 15 predicted proteins | sample MGYA00511258_ERZ773250 | MGnify/ENA primary metagenome ERZ773250 (study PRJEB29015, sample SAMEA2738164) | human oral metagenome | biome: human oral; feature: human-associated habitat; material: saliva | place: China | collected 2187 ... | reverse complement strand
AACCGAACTATACGCCTCCCAACAAAACCAGTCAACACCTTTCGCAAAATTATTTCTAGAAATTTAACCACTTCCCTGTTTTAACAGGGTTTTTATTTGATAAAAACACTATCAAACTTTCTACACTATCCATACATACAAAAAAATACACGAAACAAAGGCCGTCTGAAATGCTCTTTCAGACGGCCTTTTGAATTTAACCCTCGCTTTAATTTATATTGTTGGCGCTTGTTTTTTGGTATGATGTTTCCTTGATTTTTTATATCAGCCTCGAGTTTGCTATGTCTGTCTATACCAGTGTTTCCGACGCTCAAATGCGTGATTTCCTACTGCAATATGATTTGGGAGATTTTGTTTCTTTGCAGGGGATTGCTCAAGGAATTACTAATAGTAATTATTTCTTGACTACTTCAACCGGTCGTTATGTATTGACTGTTTTTGAGGTTTTAAAATCAGATGAACTGCCTTTCTTTTTAGAACTCAACCAGCATTTGAGTCTGAATGGTGTTGCCTGCGCTGCTCCGATTGCTCGTAAAGATGGCGGACTGCATTCTATTTTGGCCGGAAAACCGGCTTGTTTGGTTACTTGTTTGAATGGTTCTGATACTGGCTGGCCAACTGAAGCTCAATGCTTCCATACCGGTGCTATGCTGGCCAAAATGCATTTAGCCGGCCAAGACTTTCCTTTAAAAATGAAAAATCCTCGTTATGATGACTGGTGGCGCGATGCCTGCACTCAATTGCTGCCTGTTTTAGATTCTGAGGATGCCGCACTACTTCAATCTGAAATTGCTGCTTTAGATGAAAATCTAGGAGAGCATTTGCCCTCCGGTATTATCCATGCCGATTTATTTAAGGACAACGTATTGCTTAATGGAGATGAAGTTTCCGGCTTTATCGATTTCTATTATGCCTGTAACGGTAATTTCATGTACGACCTGGCAATTGCGGTTAACGATTGGGCACGAACAGCTGATAACAAGTTAGACCCTGTCCTTTATGATGCCTTTATCCACGGCTATGAAAGCGTACGTCCATTATCTGATGAAGAACGCGCGTATTTTCCTACTGCACAAAGAGCCGGATGTATTCGTTTCTGGGTATCTCGCCTGCTCGATTTCCATTTCCCTCAATCAGGAGAAATGACGTTTATTAAAGATCCAAATGCATTTAGAGATCTATTATTGAGTCTTAAATAATATATAGATAAAAGGCCGTCTGAAATTCAGACGGCCTTTTATCTAATGCCCTCCCCCGCCGGAACCGCTAAACGGAGGTCTTGCCAACCAAATAATGGGGATCATGCTGATGAATATGATACTGCCTGCCAAAAAGATTTCATTTGAGCCAATAATAAAGCCTTGCTGGGAAATGGTACTATTTATCGCCTCCAAAGCCTGTTCCTTGCTCAGACCATTGGCCATCATGCCTTGAATAGATTGGTTGCTGATTGAGGACAATAAATTAACATGTTCGGTCAGTTGAGTATGGTGCAGAGCTTCGCGCCGTTCCCACATGGTGCTGACAACGGACACTCCGACACCGCCCATAAAGACCCGCAAAAAGTTAGACAGGCTACTGGCCGAGGCAATTTGATTGCCTTTCATATGCGACAAGGTGATACTGGTCAGAGGTAGGAAGAACATGGCTACGCCTAAACCCTGCCAAAACTGCGGCCATACGACGTTGCTCATATCCATTCCGGCATAGAAATCGGTGCGCCAATGGAATGTGTAGGCAAATACCAAGAAGCTGGCACTGACAAACAGGCGCATATCGACTCGATTCCCGAACTTACCGATAATCGGCGACAGAATAATCGGCAGGAAGCCCACCGGTGCAGCAGCCAAACCTGCCCAAGTAGCGGTATAACCAAGATTTGATTGCAGCACTAAAGGCAGCAGGGTCAATGTGCCCATATAGACCATAAAGCCCAACGATGTAGCAACGACGCCTATTGTGAAGTTTCTATTTTTAAACAATGACAAATCGACAATCGGGTATTTCTCGCCCAACTCCCAAACAATAAAATATGTCAGGAACACCAAAGCGGTAACGCCCAAAACGATAATCTCTCCCGAGGCAAACCAGTCTAATTCCTTGCCCCTATCAAGCATCATTTGCAATGCGCCGATACCGACAATCATCAACACCAGCCCGACATAATCGATTGGCGCCCTGACGATTTCAGTTTCCCTGTGTCTAAGCTGCTTCCAAGAAATAGTTGCAGACAAAATCCCGATCGGGATATTGATAAAGAAAATCCATCCCCAATGCCAGTTGTCCGAGATCCAACCGCCCAAAATCGGCCCCAATACAGGGGCAACAACGACGGTCATCGCCCATAAGGCCAGTGCCAATGTTCGTTTTTCAGGCGGATAGGAAGCCATCAGCAGGCTTTGGGACAAGGGAATCAATGGCCCGGCGATGAAGCCTTGCAATACACGGAAAAAAACCAAGGCTTGAAGATTATGTGCAATGCCACACAGCCATGACGTTACGACAAACCCGATCACAGCGGCGATAAAGATTTTGACCTCGCCAAACCGCTTGGCCAAAAAACCTGTCAGAGGAACGGAAATGGCATTGGCTACGGCAAATGAGGTAATCACCCAAGTCCCCTGCGTGGTAGCCGCACCCAAATCCCCTGCAATAACAGGCACGGCGACGTTGGCGATGGTGCTGTCCAAGACTTCCATAAATACGGCCAAGCTGAGCGCCAAAGTTGCCAACACCAGCTTAAACCCTTGTAACGGCGGATAATTCATATTTATAAACTATAAGACAACCGCCAAAGCGGTCGATTGAAGAGAATCAATATTTCAGACGGCCTGAGCCTTCAATAAAAGACTCAGGCCGTCTGAAAAGATTATTTTGCGTATTGTTCGAAGATTTTATCGACTAAAGCATCGGCGGCTTTCCAATCCACACTTTCCGTTTCCGGCAAGGCAGTATTTCGTTCCGCTTCGGCAGTCATGGCTTTACCGCTGCCCTTCTCGGCAATATCGACTTTAACAGTCATCGACAAACCGACACGGAGCGGATTTTGTTGCAATTCTTTGGCATCCAAACTGATACGCACCGGCACACGTTGCACAACTTTAATCCAGTTGCCCGTTGCGTTTTGCGCCGGCAGTAATGAGAACGCACTGCCCGTACCGGCCGACAAGCCCATTACCTTGCCATGGTAAACTACTTTACTTCCGTACAAATCGGCTGTCATTTCAACAGGCTGGCCGATTTTCATTTTGCGCAGTTGCGATTCTTTAAAGTTGGCATCCACCCACAATTCAGACAGAGGCACAACGGCCATCATCGGCGTACCTTGTACGATACGCTGGCCGACTTGGACATTGCGTTTGGCAATTTGGCCGCTAATCGGCGAACGGATTTGCGTACGTTGCAGATTCAGCCAGGCGTCTTTGATGTGGCTGATGGCCGTTTGAACTGCCGGTTGTTGGCGCAGAGGAATATTGTTGCCCAACGCTGCCTGAGCAGAAACTTCTTCCGCCTCAACCGCTTTCACTGCAGCCTGAGCCTGAACCACAGCGGCGCGGGCATGGCTGAGTTCTTCGCCGGAAACCGCTTCCGTACCCGCCAAAGATTCACGGCGGCGCAAATCGGCTTGTGCACGGGCCAAATCGGCTTTGCGCAACAACACTTGCGCTTTGGCTTTAGAATTGACCGCAGCTTGCTGCTTGTTTTGACGGATGGCCTGAATCAATTCATTTTGCGCGCGATCGTATGCCAGCTGAAAATCGCTGTCGTCCAAAGCCACCAACACATCGCCTTTTTTCACGACATCCGTATCGTCATACATGACTTTGCGCACCGTGCCGTTCACCTGCGGCGTAATCATCACCAAATGACCGGCCACATAAGCATCTTCCGTTTCTTCTTCATGCTGCCAAAACAGGAAATACGCCAAAGCAACTCCTGCTGCCGCAATAAGGAATAGAAGCGTAACGATAACCAAATTGCGTTTGCGATGCGTTTTAGCGCCGGAAGCGGCTACTTCCGGTTCTTTTTGGACATTATTTTTTTCTGATTGAGTATCCATAAGTCCCAACTTTAATTCTGCACATGTGATAACGATATTATTGTCTTGCTGGGCGCTGACTTATACCATCAGTCCCCAATACGCGCGTTTAACGCGCTAAAGGGTCATATTCTATAGTTACACTCTATTCATTACAATAATTTCTTCCGGTAGCAAATGTAAATAAGGTAAGCAAAAGGCCGTCTGAAATTACTTTCAGACGGCCTACGTTTTGATAAAACATTTATTTCTTATTTAATTGAAAGCCTCCGCCCAACTGGGCATTGAGGTCACTCCAAGCTGTCAGATATTCTGCATGGTATTGAACCGCAGACATTTTTGTACGCGCAGCTTCGTCTTGTTTTTGCAAAGCGGTCAAGCCGTTATCCAAACCTGCACGAACACGTCCTTTCGCATTTTGTACAGATTTATCCGCGATATTGACCATCTTATTCCAAGTATCTTGTCGGCTTTTCAGGCTTTGATAGTCGACTACGGCATCTGCCGCCGAACGCATGGCGTTCAAAACGGTTTGGTCATACACGGCAACCTGCTCGTTATATTGGGCACGTTTGCCCGCCAATTTCGATTGCAGCGCCCCGGAAGTAAATAATGGCAGATTCAAAGCCGGAACGATGCCCAACATACCGGATGTCCGTCCGCGAATCAGATTGAACGCATCAATGTGCGTCATACCTGCCAAAACTTTTAACTCGATATTCGGGTAAAACTCTGCTTCGGTCGATTTGACAATATGCCATTTCTCTTCAAGCAAGGCTTTTTGCGCTGCGATATCGGGGCGTGCCGCCAGTACATCCGCTTCGATACGGTTAACCGGCAATGACGGCACAGCCGCCATTTTTTCCGGAACCTGTCCATTCAATGCGCCCGGTACACGGCCGGTCAATACAGCCAGGCTGTTGCGGATTTTCTCATTTTTCTGAGTCCATGCCGATTTTTCAAGCTGCAATTGTTGTTGCGCCATTTCCAGAGCGTGCAAGGAATCGGCAGGAGCCAACTGCGCTTTAACGCGTTGTTGCATCAGTTTCAATGCCTTATCCGCCAGCTCTATGCGCGTATCCAGCAAAGCCAGTTGTTCTGTCGCCATCTGCCACGCAAAATATTGGGCGGCAACGGCGTGAGCCAACTCGGTGCGGATGTGATGAGCTTCATACACCGCAGCCCTGCTTTTTCCTAAAACAGCTTGAATCTGCTCTCGGTTTTTACCCCAAAAGTCGAAAACCAAGCTGCCTTGTAAAGCTGCGTGCGCCAAAACCAATGTATGGTCGGTATCGACCGTACCGGCTTGAGGTTTGGGTGAAACATAGGTACCAATACCGGTTACACCCAAGCCGACTTGCGGTTTGTTTGCGGCTCCTACAACTCCCAGCTGCGCCTGAGCCTGCTCAAACCTTGCCTTGACGACACGCAGATTGGTAGACGTCTGAATGGCGGAAGCAATCAAATTGTTTAATTTTTTATCTTTCAGCTTCATCCACCAGCCGTCTTGGGCAGTAGCGGCAGATTGGCCTTGCGGCAGCGGATAGGCTGTTGTCTCATCCAAAGGCGACTGTTTGCCGAACGGCGCACATGCCGCCAACAGCGAAACAGCGACAACGCATACGCTTGATTTGACCAAACCTAATTTCATACAGACTCCGTTTATGTGTGCCTGCCGCAGACCATCAGGCCGTCTGTTGTTAATTGCCCAAACGGTTCAACAGTTTACCTAATAGGTGTTGCAGCGTGTCATAATCCTCTTTCGTGAAATCTTCCCACGCCTGGCCGCTCTGACGGGCAATTTGCGGCCATACTTCGTGGATGAAGGTCTCACCCGAAGGGGTCAATTTTAGCACAATCTGACGGCGGTCTTTTTGATTGATATAACGCTCTACCCAGCCGCGCCCAACCATATCGTCCGACAGGCGTGTCGCACTGGTGCGCGTCAAGTCCATCAGGTCGCTCAAGCGCGAAGGCAGGATTTCGCTGTTCGGGCTGACGTAAACCGCCATCAGGGAAAACCACAGGTTTTCATTGATGCCGAATGCTTTCAGGTTTTCGTTCAAATGACTGCTCAAACGTTCGGTTACGATGCGCAACATGCGGGATACTTGGTTTTGCTGCTCCGGAAACTGCGGCAGACGGGTAGAAAGCAAACGCATTGCGTTGACTAATTCGGTTTGTGAAAAACTCATAAATTCCTTCTTTCTGAGTGAGTTATTTTATTCGATATCAATCAAAATAAAATATGATGTAATAATTTACTTTAAGATACCAATCACTTACTTTAAGACGTTATACTGATTCAGATGATTATTTTAGTGTATGAAAATCTGATAATCGGTTACATGCTCCTACTAAACGGAGTTTTCTATGCCTAAATCATGAAAATTCGACCATAAAAAAGGCCGTCTGAAACCTTGATGACAACTTTCAGACGGCCTCCATAACGGATTAAAATAAGCTTTTCCACTTGTACCGGATTCAAACCATGAACACTTCCGCCTTTTTTCCCCATATCACCCTTATCGGCGTCGGTTTAATCGGCGGATCGTTCATGCTCGACCTCAAACGCTTGGGACTGGTGCAAACCGTTACCGGCATCGATACCAATGCCGACAACCTCAATTACGCACTCGAATGCGGCATCATTGACCATGCCTATCCGAATATTTGCGCCGAAAGCATTAGCAATGCCGATTTGGTTTTGATTGCCACGCCTGTCTCCGTCCTGCCTGACGTATGCCGCGACATCAAGCCCTTCTTAAAAGACACTGCCTGCGTTTCCGATGTCGGCAGCACCAAACAATCGGCACTCAATGCCTTCCGCACCCACTTATCCGACCGCCTGCCGCAATGTTTTGCCGCCCACCCGATAGCTGGATCGGATCAAAGCGGAGCAAAATCCGCGCGTTGCGGTTTATTTCAAAACAGCCGCCTTATCATTACGCCACACGGCCAAGAGGCTTCAGACGGCCTGAGACGGCTGAAAAGCCTGTGGCAGGCAGTTGGTTCGCAAATTTCCACCATGAGCGCCGAAGAACACGACAATATTTTTGCCGCCGTTTCCCACTTGCCGCACTTGGCCGCCTTTGCCTATGTCCACGCTTTGGTTGACCATCCGCACGGCAAAGACTACCTCCCCTATGCCGCCACCGGCTTTCGCGACTTTACCCGCATTGCCTCCAGCCACCCTGCCGTTTGGACAGACATCTGCATGGCCAACCGCCCTGCCCTGCTCAAACTGACAAGCGATTTGAAAGAGCAATTATCCAAATTGGAACAGCTCCTTTCAGACGGCAACAAAACCGAGCTTTACCGCTATTTTGAAGAAGCCGCACAAATGCGTAATGACTGGCTGAAAAACCGTTAAACCTGTTTTCAGACGGCCTGATACCTTCTCAGCTAAAATCTTCATCACAATAAAAAGGGCATCTGTTTAGATGCCCTTTTTTGATTTCTTACGACTTCAACGTTTCACTCAGTCTTTCAAACGGAACTCAGCCGCTCTGGCGTGCGCGGTCAAGCTTTCGCCATGCGCCAACACGCTGGCGGTTTTGCCCAACTTCTGCGCCCCTTGTTCTGAAACCTGAATCAGACTGGAGCGTTTTTGGAAGTCATATGTTCCCAAAGGGGAAGAGAAACGCGCCGTGCGGCTGGTCGGTAAAACGTGGTTGGGGCCTGCGCAATAGTCGCCCAGGCTTTCACTGGTATAGCGTCCCATGAAAATCGCACCGGCGTGGCGGATTTTTTTCGCCCACTCTTGCGGATTTTCGACCGACAGTTCTAAGTGTTCGGGAGAAATATAGTTGGCGATTTCGCAGGCTTCGTCCAAATCTTTAGCCAAAATCATTGCGCCTCGGTTGCCCAATGAAGCTTCAATAATCGCACGGCGCGGCATGGTTTCAATCAAGCGGTTCATGGCCGCCTGAACTTCGTCCAAATACGTTTGAGAAGTGCCAATCAAAATCGCTTGTGCAATTTCATCGTGTTCCGCCTGACTGAACAAATCCATAGCCACCCAATCGGCAGGCGTCGTACCATCAGCAATCACCAAAATTTCAGACGGCCCTGCCACCATATCAATACCGACCACGCCGAACACGCGTCGTTTTGCCGCAGCGACAAAAGCATTGCCCGGGCCGGTAATCTTATCGACTTGAGGCACCGATTCCGTACCATAAGCCAAAGCCGCAACCGCCTGCGCACCGCCGACCGTAAATACTTTGGTTACACCGGCCACAAAAGCAGCCGCCAACACAATATCGTTGCGCTCGCCTTTCGGAGTGGGAACGACCATGATGATTTCTTTCACGCCGGCAACATGGGCAGGCATGGCGTTCATGATGACGGAACTCGGATAAGCGGCTTTACCGCCCGGAACATAAATACCGACACGGTCAAGCGGCGTAATCTGTTGGCCCAAAAGCGTGCCGTCTTCGTCTTCGTAAGTCCACGACTCCATTTTTTGGTGTTTATGGTAGCTTTCCACACGTCGCACGGCCGTTTTCAAGGCCGTCTGAATGTTTTCGGGCAAACGCTCAAACGCAGACTGCAAATCGTCTTGCGTCAGGATTAAATCATCGATGGTTTGAGCGGATGTACCGTCAAAACGGTTGGTGTATTCAATCAGCGCCGCATCGCCGCGTTTTTGAACATCGGCGCAGATATCGGCAACAATACGGTCGATTTCAGGGTTTTGCGCGGTTTCAAAAGCGAGTAATGCTTTGAGTTCGGCTTGAAAATCAGGGAATTGGGTGTCGAGTTTCTTCATGGTTTGCTCTCTTCCTTGTTTCGTTCCTATTGTTTTCAGACGGCCTCAACCACACACAGGCCGTCTGAACATTATCTTTTCAAAAAACCTTTTTTCTGCAAAAACGCCAACATATGCGGCCGCACAGGATTACCCAAGGTTTTGGCCAGGGATTCTTTCCAAGGAATCGGGCTGCCCTTGCGTAATTCATAATAATCCGCTACTGCCTGATTATAGGCTTCAACCGCCTCGGCATTCAGGCTCGGACAAGCGTTTTCGGCATAGACCATTTCCTTAGGTAGGCGCGGTTTGAGCGGCGGGTCTTGGTCAGGATAACCGAGGCACAATCCCACCAAAGGCACGCAATAATCCGGCAGGTTCAACACATCCGACACTTTTTTCGCATTATTGCGCAACGCGCCGATATACACGCCGCCCAACCCAAGCGATTCGGCGGCAAGCAATACGTTTTGCGCCATAATGCCTGCATCGACCGCACCAATCAGGGTTACTTCCGCCCAATCAATTTGCGCATCGGGAAACATTGCCTTGTGTTTGGAAAAATCGATGCAAAACAATAAAAATTCCGCACAATGGACAATATAAGGTGCGCTTCCTGCCGCTTCATGTATCCCCTGCCTCAGCGCAAGGTCAGATACGCGGATGATGGAAACGCATTGTAGATTATTGGAAGTCGAAGCCTGTTGTCCGGCGCGAACCAGCGTATCGAGGATTTCATCAGCAATCGGCTCGGAAGTAAACCTGCGGATGGAACGATGGGAAAGAATTGTATCGAGTGTCGGTTTGCTTTGCATCATGACGGGGCTTTCAAACTGGGTTGGCAGACAGTTTTTGCCAAAAACTTTTCAGACGGCCTTAGCGGCATTTTCAAATGCCTGAATAATCGGATTCAACAGCGCATATTTGGTTTTCAACGCCGCTTTGTTGACCACCAAGCGGCTGGAAATATCAGCCACATGTTCCACAGCTTCCAAACCATTGGCCTTCAATGTATTGCCGCTGGAAACCAAATCGACAATCGCATCACTCAAACCGACCAAAGGCGCAAGCTCCATCGAACCGTACAGTTTGATGATGTCCACATGCACACCCTTGTCGGCAAAGTGTTCGGCGGCGATGTCGGGATATTTGGTGGCAATCCGCAAGCGGCTGCCGGGTTTGGAAGCGGCGGCGTAATCAAAACCTTTTTTAACTGCAACCATCATGCGGCATGAGGCGATGTGCAAATCCAAAGGTTGATACAGGCCATCTCCGCCATGCTCGATCAACACATCCTTACCGGCAATACCGAAATCCGCCGCACCATATTGCACATAAGTCGGCACATCGGTCGCGCGCACAATCACCAAACGGATATTGTCATGATTCGTACCAATAATCAGCTTACGCGATTTTTCTGGCTCTTCCGCAGGCACAATACCGGCGGCGGCCAACAGCGGTAGGGTTTCCTCAAAAATTCGCCCCTTGGATAAAGCAACCGTTAAAAGTGTGTCGGTCATTTTGTTCTTCTCCTTTGCCGTATCAAAAACAAGAAGGCCGTCTGAAATCCACAACCCATTTCAGACGGCCCCAACTACGGTTTTACAATAAAGTTTTCACATCAGCCGCAATCGTTTCCGGCTCGCTGCCATAAGGCGAGAAAATCGCCACTTCACCGTTTTTATCAATCAAATATGCGCCTGAAGAGTGGTCGACCAAATAGTTTTCGCTGTCTTCTTTTTGGTTGACTTTAGCCGATACCACACGGTATTGCTGTTTGATGACAGGCAGGCTTTGATCGCCGGTAGCCGTCAGGCCGATAAAATCAGGGTGGAACTGTTTGGCGTATTTGCCGATTACTTCAGGCGTATCGCGCTCCGGGTCGATGCTGACAAATACTACTTTCACGTCTTTAGCCTGATCGCCCAATTGTTTCAACGTGTCGCTGTAAGTCAGCAACTCGGTTGGGCATACGTCAGGACAGTGGGTATAACCGAAAGACAGGATGACCACTTTGCCTTTCAAATCGCTCAGGCTGAAAGGTTTGCCGTCGCCATCGGTCAATGTGAAATCGCCGCCAATGTCTTCTTTGCGCATATCGGTACCACGCGCTTGCACTTTGGGTGCAGACTCACCGGAAGCAGCAGGCGCAGCAGAAGCGGCAGGTGTCGAAGAAGCCTCTTTGGCCTCCTCTTTAGGCTGACAAGCAGCTAGAGCAGCCAACGCAAAAGCACTGAGTAGGAAAGTTCGTGTAACGGAAAGCATAAATTTTCTCCAAAACCGTTTCAAACAAATAAGTGCGGCCAAATAACTGCCCGGCCGATATAAAAACAAAACATCTTCATATTAACGCGTTTGACACATTAAATATAGCCCTTTTTGCAGATAAATACTGCTTTTTTTGTTTTAAAAATCTGCCTTCCATTTAGATAGTCATCAAACGCAAAAAGTTTAATTCATTAAAAATCAAACAAATATAAAAATAATCCAATTTTTTTTCAATTACTGCTTTACAAGATTCGAGAACTCGCTATAATGACCACTTCTTCGCTAGCCCAGGTGGCGAAATTGGTAGACGCAGGGGACTCAAAATCCCCCGCCGCAAGGTGTGTCGGTTCGAGTCCGACCCTGGGCACCAAATTAAAAAAACCTCTTGATTCAGTCAAGAGGTTTTTTGCTATTTATCATTTGCAAAAACCTTCTCCTTACTCAAACTGTCAACAATCCACCCACATCAAACTCAATAAAACTGTTTTTTTATTTCTTTAAAATCAAAAGATAATCTATTTTTATTCCTTAAACGTTAAAAGATGAAAGATTTTGTCTTGCTTGTACAGTCGGATTGCGTTATCGTTTCTACTCTTTTTCACAAACTCTGTGTTTCTTCCCAATTGCTTGGATAGTCTGACTGTCATCGTATTCCCTCAGTGCGCGTACCCTAAATCGCTGCTTGGTGGAATTGCATTACAGGTGCTGTGGTGAGGCGGATTGTTCCTATTGGTTTGAAACCATATAAAAGAGGTCAATATGCAATTATCTGGCGCACAAATCATCGTGCAAAGTCTCAAAGCCGAAGGTGTCGAGTATGTATTCGGCTATCCGGGCGGCGCGGTTATCGAAATCTACGATGCCCTTTTCCAACTCAATAAATTCAAGCACATCCTGGTTCGCCACGAGCAGGCAGCCGTACATGCGGCAGATGCCTATGCCCGTGTCAGCGGCAAAGTCGGCGTTGCTTTGGTAACTTCCGGCCCAGGCGTAACCAATGCGCTGACCGGCATCGCCACCGCTTACAGCGACTCCATTCCGTTAGTAGTCATCAGCGGCCAGGTGGGCAACTCCCTCATCGGGACAGACGCATTCCAAGAAGTGGATACAGTCGGCATTACCCGCCCTTGTGTCAAACACAATTTCTTGGTAACCAATATCGCTGAGTTGGCAGACACCATCAAAAAAGCTTTCCAAATCGCCGCAAGCGGCCGTCCGGGTCCCGTTGTTGTCGATGTTCCTAAAGATGTCACCCAAGCAATGGCTAAATTCAGCTATCCGCAAGAAGACATCTTCATCCGCTCTTACCAACCGGTTGTACAAGGCCACATCGGTCAAATCAAAAAAGCCGTACAAATGCTGGCTTCCGCCAAACGCCCTATTGTTTACTTTGGCGGCGGTGTGGTTTTGGGCAATGCCTCTGAGGAAATGACCAAATTCGTCCGCATGATCGGCGCTCCTTGTACCGGTACATTGATGGGCTTGGGTGCATACCCTTCCAGCGACCGCCAATTCTTGGGCATGCTGGGTATGCACGGCACTTACGAAGCCAACCTCGCCATGCAGAATGCAGACGTTGTACTGGCAATCGGTGCGCGCTTCGATGACCGCGTGATTTCCGTACCGTCCAAATTCTTTGAAAAAGCCAAAAAAATTATTCATATTGACGTTGACCCGTCCAGCATTGCCAAACGCGTCAAAGTGGATATCCCGATTGTCGGCGACGTGAAAAACGTATTGTCCGAAATGATTCAATTGTGGGGCAAACAAGAATCTGCACCTGCAGCCGACTCATTGGATAAATGGTGGAAAAGCATTGAAGAATGGCGTTCGCGCAACTGCCTGTGGTTTGATAATGAAAGCGAAATCATCAAACCGCAATACGTCATTCAAAAACTGGCCGAAATCACCAATAATTCTGCCATCATCACTTCCGACGTCGGTCAACACCAAATGTTTACCGCCCAATATTACCCATTCGAGCGTCCTCGCCAATGGCTCAATTCCGGCGGTTTAGGCACAATGGGCGTCGGCTTGCCATATGCCATCGGTGCGAAACTGGCTGCTCCTGATCAAGATGTATTCTGTATCACCGGCGAAGGCTCGATTCAGATGAACATCCAAGAGCTGTCCACCTGCTTCCAATACCGCGTTCCGGTGAACGTCGTTACCCTGAACAACGGCTATCTCGGCATGGTTCGCCAATGGCAGGAACTGTATTACGGCAACCGCGAATCGGAAACCTATTTCGATTCCCTGCCCGATTTCGTCAAACTGGCTGAAGCATACGGACACATTGGCATCCGTGTGGACAAAAAATCCGATGTTGAAGGCGCGCTTTTGGAAGCAGTCAAACAAAAAGACCGTTTGGTATTTATGGACTTCTTGACCGACAAGAAACAAAACGTGCTGCCCATGGTCGGCAACGGCAAAGGCTTGGACGAGATGGTTCTGCCGCCGCATATGCGCGAAACATTGTCAGCGTAAGGAGAGAAAAATGCGACATATCTTATCTATTCTGATGGAAAACGAATCAGGTGCGATGAGCCGTGTGGTAGGTTTGTTCTCCGCACGCGATTACAATATCGACTCCTTGGCTGTTGCACCAACCGAAGACAAAACCTTGTCTCGCATGACCATCGTTACCCATGGCGACGAACACGTTATCGAGCAAATCACCAAACAGCTCAACAAACTGATTGAAGTTATCAAAGTGGTCGATTTGAACGAAAGCCGTTTTGTCGAACGCGAGCTGATGTTGGTAAAAGTCCGCGCCGTAGGTAAAGACCGTGACGAATTCCTGCGATTGACCGAAATCTACCGTGGCAGCGTCATTGACGTAACAGACCGCAGCTACACCATCGAAATCACAGGTTCTACCGAAAAACTCGACTCTTTCCTCGAAACAGTCGGTCGTGCTCAAATTTTGGAAACCGTACGCACAGGCGCAGCCGGTATCGGTCGTGGCGAGCGTATTTTGAAAATTTAACGCTGTATCGTTCAGACGGCCTTTTACTTTCTACAAAGGCCGTCTGAAAAACAGTAGGAGACAAATATGTCAAGCATCCAAATCGTTGCATTAGTTACCGTCAAACCCGAATACACCGAGGCTCTGGCTGCCCAGTTTAAAGACTTGGTCAAAGCCAGCCGTGCAGAAGAAGGCAACATCAGCTACGACCTGCACCAAGAAATCGGCAAACCCAACCGTTTCGTATTCGTAGAAAGCTGGAAATCCCAAGCAGCTATTGACGAACACAATGCCAGCGAACATTTCCAAAACTTCGTCAAATCCATCGAAGGAAAAACCGAAGCATTGGAAATCGTCTTGATGAACCAAGTCCCCGCTTAAACCCCTATTACTTTTAACTCAACCCGGATTATCCGGAACCCTCTTACACTAAGGAAATAAAATGCAAGTTTATTACGATAAAGACGCTGACCTTTCTCTGATCAAAGGCAAAACCGTTGCCATCATCGGTTACGGTTCACAAGGTCACGCACACGCAGCAAACCTGAAAGATTCCGGCGTAAATGTCGTAATCGGTCTGCGCCAAGGCGGCTCTTGGAAAAAAGCCGAAGCAGCCGGCCACGACGTGCGCACCGTTGCTGAAGCAACCAAAGCAGCCGACGTTGTAATGATTCTGTTGCCTGACGAAAACCAACCTATCGTATACAAAAACGAAATCGAGCCTAACTTGAAAGAAGGTGCAGTATTGGCGTTTGCCCACGGCTTCAACGTACACTACAACCAAATCGTACCTCGCGCCGACCTCGACGTTATCATGATCGCCCCTAAAGGCCCCGGCCACACCGTACGCAGCGAATTCCTGAAAGGCGGCGGCGTACCTTCCCTGATCGCCGTTTACCAAGATAAAAGTGGCAAAGCCAAAGACATCGCCCTGTCTTACGCAGCAGCCAACGGCGGCACTAAAGGCGGCGTAATCGAAACCAACTTCCGCGAAGAAACCGAAACCGACCTCTTCGGCGAACAAGCCGTATTGTGCGGCGGTGTGGTCGAGTTGATTAAAACCGGCTTCGAAACCCTGACCGAAGCAGGCTACGCGCCCGAAATGGCCTATTTCGAGTGTCTGCACGAAATGAAGCTCATCGTTGACCTGATTTACGAAGGCGGCATCGCCAACATGAACTACTCCATTTCCAACAACGCGGAGTACGGCGAATACGTTACCGGCGTGGAAGTTATCAACGATAAATCGCGCGAGGCCATGCGCAACGCCTTGAAACGCATCCAAACCGGCGAATACGCCAAAATGTTCATCCAAGAAGGTGCCGTCAACTACGCCAGCATGACTGCCCGCCGCCGCCTGACTGCCGACCACCAAATCGAAAAAGTCGGCGCGCAACTGCGCTCCATGATGCCTTGGATTGCCAAAAACAAACTGGTTGATTTGGATAAAAACTGATTTTGGATTAAATCTGCTTGAAAACCTGTCCGAATATTCGGACAGGTTTTTTTGTTTGCAGCAAAACGAGACGGATAAAGTGTTCAGGCCGTCTGAAAAGTAAATCGGGGGATTTTCAGACGGCCTGATAACGTTTGTTTTGGCATAACGTTTTGCTCAATAACGAAAAGAATACAGAATAATTTAAACAAATAATGAAACTTGTTCGATTGATAGTGTTGAGCTTAGGTTCATGTAATCATTAAGTATTATTGCAAAATTCGGAATAGGCCTTAAGCTATATCAGCTTGATTTATATCAAATTATGGAGAATAGATGATTCATATAATAAGATTGTCAAGAGTATCGATTTATCGGGAACGATTATGTCCTGTTGGAAGATGGGCGGCATTAAGGGCCGTTTGCAGCATGTCGTAAGCACGTTGCTGGCGGTGTTGTGGCTGTTGGTATATTGCGTACCCGCCTACGCAGAGCGACTGCCTGAATTTTTGAACAAGGTACAGCCGTCGGAGATTTTTCCGTCGGCCGACCGTTACGGCAAGCCGGAAGGTAAGCCTATGGTTGCGCGCGTCTATAAAGGAGACGAGCAACTGGGCTTGGTATTCATTACGACGGACGTAGTCAATACCCGCGGTTATTCCAGCAAACCGATTGATACGATGATCGCGCTGTCGAACGACGGTACGATTGCAGGCGCCAAATTGGTGGCGCATAACGAGCCGATTATGTTAATCGGCATCCCGCAATCGCGTGTCGACAAGTTTATTTCCAACTATGTCGGCCTGAACTTCCTGAAAACACCGCCGAAACCAGGTGTCGCGCCTGCCGACATTATCAGTGGCGCGACCGTAACGTTGATGGTGATTAACGACAGTATGCAACGGTCGATTAAAGCCATTGCACATCAGTATAAATTAGGTACGGCTGATGCCGCCGTATCCGCGGCTCCGGCAGAAGCATCGGGTGTTCAGCAGGCGGCCGCTTCGCAAGCGCAAATACAGACCCGCCCGCGCCGCGCGGTTAATATGGACAAGCAGGACATTCAGTCATGGCAGGCATTGC
>ERZ773250.843-NODE-843-length-16583-cov-37.663904_pt1 | contig 16583 bp, 13 predicted proteins | sample MGYA00511258_ERZ773250 | MGnify/ENA primary metagenome ERZ773250 (study PRJEB29015, sample SAMEA2738164) | human oral metagenome | biome: human oral; feature: human-associated habitat; material: saliva | place: China | collected 2187 ... | reverse complement strand
CACCATATTTATCGCGTTCTTCAATCAAATCATATTGATTCCATAACGCTGGACGCGGTCCAATGATTGCCATCTTACCGACTACAATTTGAAGAATCTGTGGTAGTTCATCTAAGCTTGTTTGGCGTAAGAACTTACCTATCTTTGTGATATACGCATCTGGTGAAGATAATAAATGCGTCGGCATATCTTTAGGTGCATCTGTACGCATTGTTCTAAACTTCCAGATATTGAAGTATGTCTTGTTCTTACCAACACGCTTTTGTTTAAAGATAACTGGTCCTTTAGAATCCAGTTTGATTGCTATCACAATTGCAATTAATAATGGAGACAATACGATTAATCCGCATACAGACAGAATTAAATCTATCAATCTCTTTATTGGTAAATAACATTTCTGTTTGAATGTAAGTGTATGTTTTTGATTCATATTCCCTCCATCATTACTGATTAACTAATCTTTTGGTACGTATGTAGGCACGATATCTGAAACAATCTGCTTAATATTCGGTGATTCAGAATTTGCTGCCTTTTCTAGTTCCTCTAATTGTATCATGAACTCATTATCGTCCATGGAGATTGGATGCCCGATACTGATCATCTTATTTTCAGTCGTCTGCATACCTTCTTCATCCATTAAGCGCTCTTCATAGAGCTTTTCTCCTGGACGTAAGCCCGTATACTTCACTTCAATATCAACGTCTGGGATATAGCCAGATAAACGAATGAGCTTTCGTGCCATATCGTCAATCTTCACTGGATCACCCATATCTAATACGAATACATCACCATCATATTCCTGCGCATAGTAAGCTGCTTGTAATACCAAGGCAACTGCTTCAGGAATTGTCATGAAGTAACGAATAATATTCTTATCTGTAACTGTAACTGGGCCACCAGCTTCAATCTGTTTCTTAAATAACGGAATAACAGAACCACTAGATCCTAATACGTTACCAAAACGTACTGCAGAAAACTTCGTATACTCTGTTAAGCCTTTCTCCTCAGCTAAACGATGCGAACGTCGGTTCATCATCTGGATAATCATTTCGCACAGACGTTTGGAAGCACCCATAATATTTGTTGGGTTAACAGCCTTATCTGTACTAATTAATACAAACCATTTTACGTTATGACGAATTGCGGCATCCGCAACATTGTATGTACCCATAACGTTATTTTTGATTGCTTCATTAGGACTATCTTCCATTAATGGCACGTGCTTATGTGCTGCCGCATGGAAGATAATATCAGGCTTATACTCATCCATGATGCTATCAAGACGGGACATGTTACGGACACTACCAATTAAAGTAATTAAGTTTAAGGAATTACCATACTTCTTCTTCAACTCAAGTTGAATCCAATAAGCATTTCCTTCAAAAATATCGAAGATAATCAAAGCCTTTGGCTGTTTCTCAGCAACCTGACGGCATAACTCAGAACCAATACTTCCGCCACCGCCAGTAACCATTACAACTTTATCTTTGATGAAATTTCCAATCTTGGATAGATCAGTTTCTACCGTATCACGACCTAATAAGTCTTCTACATCAACATCTCTTAAGTTCTTGATGGATACAGTACCATTCAACAGCTGATACACACCTGGAATAGTCTGTACACGACATGATGTCGAAGAACAGATATCCAAAATTTCCTTCTGCACTTTCTTTGGAGCAGATGGAATCGCTAGAATAATCTTGTTAATATCATATTTGTTTGCTAAATCCGGAATGTCTTCACGAGTTCCTTCAATTGGAACACCATTAATATATTTCTTTACCAAACGAGCATCATCATCAACAACACAGAATACTTTTGCTTTTAGAGAAGTACTGTGCATATATTCCTGAATGATTTCACGTCCAGCCGCACCAGCACCAATGACCATAACTCTTTCTACAATTGCATCGTCAGATACGCCATAATCTTTGAATACACTTAGTGCACGGTACATAAAGCGCACCATTGTGGTAAAGCCAAAGGATAATAATCCTCCAATAATATAGAAGGAAACTGGCATTTGAATATCCGTAATTAAATACACTATTACTACACCTAATTGTGCAAATATCCATGCATACACTGAACGTAACAGTTCATATGCACCCGCAAACTTCCACACGGATTGGTATAGATGGAACATATGTAACATGATGATGTCAATTAGGATATACCAGATAATGACACTAGCATATCCTGTTGTGTAATATCGATCAATCCATGAATAATGGAAATCAAAGCGAATCATCAATGAGAAGAAATAACTTCCTGCAATAATTGCCGCATCTAAAAGAGCCATCGCAATCGATACGTGTTGGATCTTATTTAGTATGCTTGATAGTAAACTATTTTTTTTCATACTATTCTTATGAGCCTCCTTAGTTATTCATCAGACTTTCTCTTTGGATACTGATGATCAAATAGTGCTAAGGCAACTACGACTAAGAAAGATAATCCAAATCCTGCCACAAATCCTTTTAATCCAAAACTCTTTAAAGAAACCGGTGTAACACGAACCTTACCAGGTGCTGTTACAACTTTAACCGTTGCTTCACCTTGCATCAGTTTCATAATCTTTTCTGGTGCAATTTCAGCAAGTTGTTTAGCTACTTCAGCAGTTGTTTTCTCATTTGGCATGATAACAGCTACTTCAACAATCTGTGTCGATACCTTCACTGCCGTTTTCACATTACCATTACGTACCATCTGAGCCGCATCCATTTCAAGATGTGCATTCTTGATAACTTCGTCTAAAACCTCTCCGCTCTTCAATAATTCAGCAGCTGTATTTACCTTCAAAACTACATCCGCACTCTCATCCGGCATGATTTGTTTATCATCTTTCTCAGGCATAATATATATTGCGAAATTTGCTTCATACGTTGGCTTCTTACTTATCTTTGCAAAAACAATGCCAGCAATCATCCCTAAAATAGCAGCACCAATAATCCAGAATTTCTTCTTGAAAATATTGCTAATTAACTTTCTTAGATCCAACTCCATATCCTCATCAAAGTCTAGAATTGTCTTATTGTTCTGTTCCATAATACCCTCCGTACTATATTTTAGTTTTCCGTTTTTTCAATTGTCTCTTGGAAGTTATAGCAATCTACCAAATCAACTTTTTCATAAGTTAAATCGCCAAACACCTTTGAAACAATACCTTTTTGTATATGCTTAATCAAAAGATTGAACACTTTTATGAACCAAATCTTTTTACCATGAATTTTTGCAATCGCTTCAACCATTTCTTTTGTATTTACATACTCTTTATTCTGTGGGAAGAAAATTCCTTCCATGTGATTCATGATTACCTGATGAACAAATTCTGATAGATTATCTACAAACAACATACTTCTCTTATTTGTATAGTCTGGGAAAATCGGTGACTTCAAAGCAAATTTACGCAAACTTTGATAGTTCCCTTTGCAACCTTTTCCATAAATCATTGGTGGTCTCAAGATTGCCACCTTGAAATTTTCATCTGCCAATTTAGAAATCATTTGATCTGCTTCTAACTTTGACTTCCCATATGCATTCTGAGGATCTTCTTTTGTCTGTTTGGTAATGTGACCTGTTGTCTTTCCATAAACAGACATTGTGCTAAGCATAACGAATTGTTTAACACCAGCTTTTTTTGCACATTCTGCGATTTTAACCACTAAATCTCGATTAACCACATAATATAGTTGACGATTTTCATCTGTCTCTTTAATGTGTGCAATTCCAGCTACGTTATATACAACATCATAACCTATAAAGTCTTCTTTTTTTGGTTCATAATTCTTCGTTGGAATTGTATCAATCTGATACCCATACTTTTCAGTAAGATAAGTCTTAGCTTTCTCACCGATATAGGAACCAGCACCTGTAATTAAAATCCTAGTACTCATATGATCCTCCGATTAATTACTCTTGAATGTTAATAATGCACCATTTTGATCAGCAACCCATTGGTTATCTTGGATACAATACCAAGTATATCCATCTGCTTGTTTTACTTCTTTTACATAGAACTTTTGCCCATTTGTAGCAGTACCTACAACTGCACCATTAATACTTGGTGTACTTCTGATATTTAACGCATCCGTTTTAATTGTAACTGTACCTGTTGTAGTATCGGTTGCTTTAGAATCAGTATTTGATTCTGTATTAGACGATGATGCATTCTCAGTTGGAATTGGTTGACCATTCATCATAAGATTGTATTGATATTGATATGCATTCTTCTCTGCTTGATCTGGATATACAACAGATAATAGCTCATTTGGAGCAGAGGCTGTGTATTCCATTCCATCTGTACCACCTACATGCGCTGTAATAATCTCCCACTTAATACCCTCATCTAATGTTTGAGCAGCAAGTTGATTAATCTTTGATACATCGACATTTGTCAAGAATGAACCTGCAAGTGAATCTAAGATGTGTGCAAAGTTTGGAATCATTGCTGGACTCGTTAATTTTTCAATAATCGCCTTCAATACAATTTGCTGATGCGCATTACGGCCTAAATCACCATCTGGCAAGTTATATCTCTCACGAACATACTCTAAAGCTGATGTGGAATCTAATGTAATTTCACCAGCAGGAAAATAGTTTCCTGTCCAGTAACCTGTAAATGCATCAGGGTTATTAACCGTTACCCCACCAAGCTTATCAATAATATTTAAGAATGTTGAGAAGTTTACAATAAGGTAATCTTCCGCATCTGTTCCATAGTAATTATTAATTGTATCGACAGCATTTTGTACACCCATAACACCTGCATGCGTCAACTTATCGTAGCCTCCGAGTGCAACGTTAGGTACATACGAGTCACGTGCAAAAGATCCAATTAAAATCTGATGTGTCTTTGGATTAACCGTAACCATCATGTTCACATCAAAACGGCCTTCTGGCAATAACTCTCCATAATCATCATTACCACCAACAAACACTGTAAATGGAGCTGTATCTTCAGCCTTAGGCTTCTTTACCACTTCTGCTTCAATATCAATAGTCGCAAGTACGATCGTTTCTTCTTCAAATTTGCTAAACTTTTCGTAATTCTTTAAAGCAGACTTATATGTTGTATTAATAAGCAGTGCAGATACTTCATTATTATAAAGTGCTTCAACCGCATTAATAATTGTCTTTCTCTTATCAAATTTTAGTTTTGTATCAAATGTTTCATCAATCCACGCAATTGCCTTATCTTGATTTTTTTGATCAGATGTAGACTGTGCGGCGATTGGTTTATCAAAATAATCCTTAATCTGGTCTGAGGTTGTTGTATCGTGGAATATGTCTTTATGTTGTTCCTTATATTCAGACTTTAATGCAACAATTTCATAATGTTTCGTATTAGAAGCATTGTTTGCATTCAGTACATTCATCAAACTGCGATTTGTATTGTAAATATAAAGTGAAGAAACTGTAAATGCTATTGCCAAAATAGCATTCAATGTCAAAACAACATAATTTTTTCTTGATTTCTTCTTTACAATTCTTCCATCCTCTTTTTGTACTTTTCCAGATTTAAAACGTATTAAAGAAAAAATCAAAGCTAAAGCGGCAAGTGCTAACGAGCCTGCAATAATCATCGCTCTCCAGCGAAGTGGAAGAAATGCCAATCGAAAAACTACTGTATCAAATAAAATACACGCAGCAAATGCAATCAGCCAAGCTACTATAGAAATATTCAGTGTACTCTTTTTCTTTTTTTCCGACATATACCTACTCCAGTTAAATTTTACCATAGTGATTATACAACACATCACTGTATAACAAAAAACACGTATTTATTTCACATTTTCTCACACATTCGAACTTATTTCCCAGTTCCCTAAGATTTTGCCTTCTCTTTATATTCATTGAGATAGAAAAGTGTAATCCAGGCAATCCAGAATAAAGCTTGACGGTAGTTAACTAAGAACATACTTTCTACCAATATCGCTGTAAATGTAATCCAGCTTACAGCATTTAATCTCTTCAATCTCTTCTTAAACCAGGATATTAAAAGTGTGAATGGAATAATTCCATAAGAGAAGAATAAGTTTACAAACGAAGAATGAATTTCATTTACAGGTTCAGGATAATAGCGTTCATAATTTCCTTCACCTGCTCCGTATATAAAGTACTCAGGATAGTTTAATATCTTCTCGGCAGCTCGCTCACGCAAAATGTCTTTAATACCATCTGCATAAATAACTTTATATAATTTATAGCGAATGCGATTGACAGTTGTGTATTCCACATTTTCAAGGCGAAAGTCTGCGGATGGCCAAAAATAATATCCTACGCCACTCGTAATTAGAACCAATCCTACACATAAAGCGGCTCTACTCAATTTGAGTTTTTCACTTACAAATCGCAATATCAATAAAACATATAAAACAAATAATCCCAATAACGCCGATAATGATTTACTTTGTATGGCAAGAAAGATACCAACAACTGTCGAAATTGGGAAAAGATATCGATCAATCCTCTCATGCTTCGTAAGGTATACAAAGACAAGAATAATGAATACATAAAAGCCTAATTGATTAGGGTCTGTAAATGTACCCATATATCTTGTTGCACCATTCTCCCAAAGCTCATAGTAAACACGGCCAAGTCCAGAACAATATATCAGGAACTGTATACCTAAATTTACATATAATATATAGCGAATCTTATCAATCAGTGAACGACTCACACCACTATCGTAGGAATAAACTGTAATGCCAATGTACACAAGATATAGAGATGAATACATAAATCTTGGATCCGCTACAACTTTATGATAGAAAGCATTAATCATAATCGCAAAAATAAGAAAGATATAAAGTAACTGATTCTTCTTGATATTCGATACAATAGTTTCTTCTTTTACATCCTTATATACCCTGCAAAAAAAATAGAGCATGAGTAAACCATCGGCAGGCTGTACCTGCCCTGCTGCTCTAAAATAAAATGGACGTAAAAGTATAAATAAAAGTAATAGGATATCTGTCATAGTTCACTCATTCTGTATCTAATAAATTTTAGACTATTCCCACTAAATGAGCAACCTGTAAATCATGACAAATAAGCAATCTTATAGTCTTCATTTCAGCTTGAATTATATGTAAAATATAAATACAAAATGAAATATATTTTTGGTTTTGAATTATCTTCATAACATATTGTGTTATTTTGTATTTCCCCTATTGACTTCATGCATGAATGGACTATATTGAGGGTGAATAAGGGGGAAGAAAAATGAAACGACAATTCTTATGTATTTGCGCTATTTTTCTCGGTTTTTTAGTGTACCACCCTACATCAGTTGTTTCTGCAGAAGAAACAACCACTACAGCCACTGAAACAAAAGTTGGATGGGTACTTACCGATGGTATTTACCAATACTACAACAGTAAAGGAGAAAAATTATTCGGCTGGCAACACATCAACAACAATTGGTACTACCTCGGTAATGATGGAAACATGCAGACAGGTTGGATTGTCTATGCAGATCATCATTACTACCTAAAGCCATCTGGTGAAATGGCTACCGGATGGGTCTACACAAATAATCATTACCAATACCTAGACTCATACGGAATCCAAAAATTTGGCTGGCAACAAATTAATGGTCATTGGTATTACATGGACGAAGCTGGAGACATGCAAACAGGTTGGGTTGTCTATGCAGATAGACATTACTACCTAAATCCATCTGGAGAGATGGCTACTGGATGGGTATTTACGGATGGACAGTATCAATATCTAAATGAATTTGGAATAAGAGAAGACGGATTTAAAAAGATTAATGGTCATTGGTATATGTTCTATAACGGAAACATGAAGACAGGACTTGCAATTCATGATGGTTCACAACTTCTTTTCGCAGATGATGGCAGTTTAGTTAACGGTATACATTATGTACTTGAACGTGGATATTATTTCGTAAATTCCAATATGGAATACCAAACTGGCTGGCAATCATTTAATGGTAATTGGTACTACTTTGATACAAATAAATTGATGCATCATGGTTGGCTCTTGTATGGCGGACATCGTTACTACCTAGATAACGACGGTATCATGGTTGCTGGACGTAGTATCGAGATTGATGGAAAGAAACATTTCTTTGATCAATTTGGAATTGAAAGATCCGGCTGGGAACAAATTAATGGTAGTTGGTATTACTACGATGTTGAAGGTAATATTGTTGATGGTTGGCTGACATACGGAGGAAATAAATACTATATTGAACAATACGGAAAGATGTCTACAGGTTGGATATCTATAAGAGGAAGCTGGCTATATCTAAATGAATTTGGCATTTTGCAATTTGGTTGGCAAGAAATCAATAATAATACATATTACTTTGACGAAAAAGGAATTATGCAAACAGGTTGGGTAACGATTGATGGAAAACGTTACTTCTTCCGTGAAAATGGCAGTATGGCTAAAGGAATGATTGTTTATTCTGACGGAAAATATCAGTATGCAGATTATCAAGGTGTTCAACAAACAGGTTGGATAGAATCCATTCAGAATTGGTACTATTTTGATTCAGATGGAAACATGCACTATGGATGGTTAGACTATAACGGAAGAAGATACTACCTAAGACCAGACACAGGTACTATGGCTACAGGTTGGATTCATACAGATGGTCACTATCAATATCTAAATGAATTTGGCATTCAGCAGTTTGGATGGGTTATAATCAATGGCCATTCACATTACTTTGATCCAGATGGAAATGCACACGAAGGTTTACTAGTCGAAAACGGAAAAGAGTACACGCTCAATCCTATGGGTGCAATCTTACGTGCACCAAACTATACATATCTAGGCATAGCTAACTACAACGCTACATTCGATAAAACTCATTACAATACAGAAACTGTTTCTCTATATACAGCATTAGAATATAAAGGATATATCAACGGCATAACACTCGAAGAATTTGGCAAGGGTATTACATATGCCAAAAATCCTAACTTCGGATATTGCAATAATCATATATTCCCACCAGCATTGGTCACATGGGGTTCTAACTATGCTGGAGATAAGATTGTTGATTTAACAAACCAAGATATTCATTCATTATTTAAGGAAATTGATGCTGGTAATCCAGTACTAGCCTATCTCGAGAAAGATTATAACGCTAGAGAATCACACTGGTCATATTCGGAATATGGTTATCATCCAATGATGGAAAATGTTGTAGTTTTAGACGGATATGATTTAAACACAAACACTGTACATATTTCTGACTCCATCCATGGGCCAAAATGGATTAGTTTAGATCAATTCTCTGAAATATATAACATCAGAAAATTTGCAGTTGCAATACGATAATCCAACTAGATTATGTACTAAGAAAGTAGTTAATCGCTACTTTCTTTTTTGATGATTTTTATATCCAATTAACTAGTTTTACATACTCCTCTGTTGGTGCTATACTTTTTACGTTCTAATAATATAGTTGTAACTATCAACTACTTATACATTCAATTAAGGGGAGGAATGAATGAGAAAAAAAATATTCTATACATGTGCTATATTTCTTGGTCTTTCTATCAGTGTGCCAAGAACGATCGTTCACGCTGAAGAGCCAGAGTCACCTGCACCAACTACTCCAATCCAAACTGGTTGGACAACAACGGAAGATGGTCACAAGCAATGGTTAGATGAAACTGGAACACCTGTTGTTGGATGGCATACGATTGAAGATTCTGTATACTATTTTGACAACAATGGCTACATGGAAACAGGAAAGTTACTCATTGCAAATAAATATTATTTATTTCAAGAAGATGGTTCCCTTTACAATACTCCAGGGTTAGCTTTATATCAAAGTAATACTTACTGGGTATTAGAAGATGGAAGCTTAAAAATATCTGATTGGGGAACAGTTGCAGGAGAGACTTACTACTTTAATGAAGAAGCCGAAAAAGTTTCAGGTAAGCAAAGTATTGCTGGAGTAAATTATTACTTTAACGAAAACGATGAAAAAAATTTATTTAAAAATGGATTAGTTCAGGCAAAAAATGGTGAATGGTATTACGCAGAGCCATCTGGCGAACTAGCTACATCCACTTATAAAACAGTTAATGGAAATTCCGTTTTAGAAAGTACCGCTGTTCAAGCGGAAGCCGGCAAAACTGGATGGCAGTCCATCAACGGTAATTGGTATTATTTTAATGAAGATGGTTCAATGCATACTGGTTGGCTTAATTACTCTGGAAGAAACTACTACCTACGTCCATCTGGAGAGATGGCTACTGGTTGGGTATATACAAATAACCATTACCAATATTTAGATACATTTGGTATCCAACAGTATGGTTGGCAATCCGTCAATGGTAAGTGGTATTTACTAGATAACAGCGGAAATATGGAAACTGGTTGGATTACTTACAATGGTAGAAACTACTACCTACGTCCATCTGGAGAGATGGCTACTGGTTGGGTATATACAAATAACCATTACCAATATTTAGATACATTTGGTATCCAACAGTATGGTTGGCAATATGTTTATGGTTACTGGTATTTCCTCGATTATCACGGAGATATGCAAGTCGGATGGCTAGAACATGCAGGTAAAACTTATTATTTAAACGCTTCTGGTGCAATGGTAACTGGCTTGCAATGGATCAATAACAAGTATGAATATTTCGATCAATTTGGTGCACTTTCAAATGAGTCACAATATAAACTTCTAAATGTGCCAAATTATAATCAATATGCTGAGGGCTATCCCGATGGTTGTGAAGGTGTTTCCTTATTCCAAGCATTACAATATAAAGTCTATATGGGTGGAACATCACTTAGTAACTTTATGTACACAATACCTACATCCACAAATCCATTCTATGGATATGCGGCAAGTGGTGGATATGCAGCCATCTTCCCTACTCCTTTAGCAAACTGGGGTAAAGGTTACTCTGGTGGTATGACGTTTGATATTTCAGGAAGTTCATTCGATAGTTTGCTTGCAGAAGTGGCGAATGGAAATCCAGTTGTTGCATACGTAACAACTTACTTTACAAACCCAATCTGGAGAAATTACCCATTTGGACCAAACCTTTTTAACAATCATGCAGTAACACTTGATGGTTATGACCGTATCAACAATTTGGTACATATATCTGATCCAATCAGCGGCTCTAGATGGATGGATATGTTCACAGTTGCAAGTGTTTATGACGCAAGAAAATATGCAGTTGTTGTGAAATAAATATATAAAATTACAGATAATTTTGTAAAAATAAAAAGACTTGGCCATCCAAATAGAGATAGCCAGGTCTTTTAAGATAAAACATATTTGCATTAGTTTAAAAACTCTTTACAATTTAACTTAGATAAAGGGGATTATATATGAAACAAAAATTCTTATTTGTATTAGCAATTTTTTTAGGTATCTTAGTATACAATCCTACAACAATTGTTAAAGCTACCGATTCAAGTGCAGCAGTAACACAAACCGGTTGGCAATCTATTGGTGGCAAGTGGTACTATTTTAATCAAGATGGCACAAAATATACCGGATGGCTTAAGTACAATGGAAGAAACTACTATCTAAACACAGATGGTTCTATGGCTACCGGATGGGTATTTACGGATGGCAATTACCAGTATCTTGATGCATATGGCATCCAACAAATTGATACATTTATAACTGTTAATGGTAAAAGCTATTATCTAGATTCTTATGGAAACATGGTTATCGGATGGTATAAGGTAAACGAAGATTTCTACTTTTTTGATCAATCTGGTTCTATGGTTACTGGTTGGAGATTTGATGGGAACAATTACCAATACTTCAACGAACGTGGTGAACAGCAGTTTAATTGGCAGCAGATTGGTGGTACATGGTATTACTTCGACGCTATTGGTAATATGGCAGTTGGGTGGTTAAGTCTCGGTGATTATGATTACTATTTTGGCCCATCTGGAGCGATGATAAAGAATGCATGGGTAAAAACAGGGAAGTATTACCAATATCTTGATGGCTATGGTCATAAGGTATATGGTTGGCAACAAATTGGTGGAACATGGTACTTCTTTGATTCAATAGGTGATATGGTTACAGAGTGGTTAGAAATTGATGGATATTATTACTACTTCGGCAGCTCTGGAGCGATAACAAAGAATGCATGGGTATACACACTAGATCATTTCCAATATCTTGATAATTATGGTCATAAGGTATTTGGTTGGCAACAAATCGGTGGAACATGGTATTTCTTTGATAAAGATGGTTTCATGAAAACAGGCTGGTTAACATATAATGGCAATCAGTATTATCTGAACTCTTCCGGGGCAATGGTAACCGGTAAACAATGGATCAACAATAAGTATGAATACTTCAATGCATTTGGAATACTAATCAAAAAATAGTCAGCAGAATCTGCTGACTATTTCTTTACAATTATTTACTCTTTTTGTAGATATATTTTTTCTGTGGCAGACACAATTAATGTCAGTACGTCTCCATTTAGTTCGTAGCTAATGGTCTGGTCACCGCCAGTAGCTTTTCCATTTTTCCATGTAAATTCTAATCTTTCATTCAACATCATGAATGTTCCTGTTCCATCCTCATTAAAAATGATATAGCCTGTAACATCACTATTTTTAATTTCATCTTCTAGGATTGCAGTATTATCTTTCTCTATTCGTGTTAAAATATAGCGACCAACAATATTCTTCTCTTTTGAATTTAGATTACATCCTGCAAGTAACCCAACAAATAGAAACATTGTTATGAAAATCTTTATCATTCTATTTTTCATAAGATAATGTTAACTCATAAAGCTATAGAATTCAAAACGACTATTTAAAAATTATAAGTTTACTTGCAATATAGTTAAATATAACCACAAAAACATTAGAAATAATCTTTACTATCATTGCAGGAAAAAGCAATATATCTACAAATACAAACATGATACCTAAATCAATCATCCCAGAAAGAAATCTCGCCCCAAAAAATGTGGATATCTCGTGCGAAAGAACTTTTTTATCAAAAGAATGACTTTCAAAAACCCATAATTTGTTTGTAATATATGCAAATAATACGGATATTATCCAAGATAATATTGTAGAAGGAACATTTGGAAGAGTAAGAAAAGTATAAAATAGACAATAAGACGCAACATTGATACCTGTTGTACATACACCAAAAAATAAATACATGAAAATAGACTTATATTTCTCTAATATATTTTTCATATTACTCTTCCCATTCTAACTCTAATATATAGTGTTTCTAATTTAAGATAATCAAATCTTTGACTGCTCTTTTTTCATCATGAACTGATTGATGAAATGACTTATATCATACATTCCCATTGATCCAATTATGATAAATATTGGCACATAAGTGTATAGATACCTCGCTCTTGCTTCAAACAGCATTTCAAATAAGAATAATCCTAACAAAGATAGATACATGACACTACGAGCATCATCTTCCTCATCATGTTTTGTACTTCGTATTGCCTCAATTATCATTAACAGTAAACAAGATATCCATGTAATTTGCTGCATTGTTTTTGCAATATGATAGTGATTACCAACTTCATTTTCATAATCACCATTGTATATAAAACTTCTTAAAAATAAGGAAAATGGGTTATCCGTAGGGAAGACCTCTCGATAGAAGCCACCTTCAAATCCCCACGCAAACGTTCCATCATTGAAAATACTGAGAGCCTTCTTTCGCATAATTTTAGCAACTCTCTTTGGACCATATTGTTGCAATCGTTCACTCAATCTCGTAATAATAGCTTCCTTTTTTGCTTCTTCACCATAATAAGATAGCGTATATTTCACATCATAGACATAATAACCACCATTTTTCGCTTCATTAAATCCCATCATTAAAAAGTGATGAATCGGTGTCTCTAAATTAGGGTTTATTTTATATCCCATTCTTTCCGGTAAATTTTTATATGTAGAAGATGAAACGAATAGTACAACTAGCACAACCGTAATGACACCAAAGTTATTCTTCACTTTCTTCCGTTTATCAGGTTTCAATATAAAGTTAATTAACGAAATCATGACGATCGCAATAAACATAATAAAAATCTGTGGTTTAATTCGATAACCCCAGTATCCTAATAAAGCAATCGATGGCCAAACAATAAATTTATGCATTGTATTTCTATTTTGATACAGCCATATCATCGATGTAGGAAAAATCAAACCCATCGAATCTGAATATACAATCCCTGTCCAACCAGAGAAAAAAATTAATACAACATACATTCCAAATCCAAACCAAGCAGCCATAAATGATTTTTTAAAATGATAGATAATATGGAATAGTAAATATGCTGTGATTGTACACAAAACACTTTGGACAACGACCAAGCCAAAAATTGTATGTGAATACTCCACAATACCTAAAAACTTCTCTAACTTCATAATAGTCGCAAAAATATAAGTCAAAAATATATTATTTGGATATACAGAATAGTAATAATGATTTAATTGTTCAATCTTTAAATCTCGTAAAAGATATGAATCCGTCAATATAACATTTGAATCCCACCCTGTTATGAAAAATACATTCTTAAGTAATACGATTTGAAATACAAAAAAAATTAAAAGTATTACTAAAAATAATTTCTTTTGATTTAACTTAATTTCTAATTTTTTTAGTAATGCTTGTGATAAAGCAATAATTGTAATCAGTACAACGGCACTCAAAAGTACTGCTTTTGCGGATAGGTCTGTTGTTACTTTACAGTAATATTCGAGATTACTAAAAAAGGTATTATTAATGATGACAAACGAAAAAATAATAAGGAACAAAATAGCAATGAATCTATTAATTGGTTTTTTCATATTACCGATCATTCTCCCATGTTCGTTCACTAATGATATAACGAGGGCGTTTTTTCACTTCTAAATATACTTTGCCTACATATTCTCCTATCACGCCGAGAGAAATCAACTGTACACCTCCTAGGAAGCACATAATTGCTAATGTACTAGACCAACCAGCTAGACCAACCAGTAATCGTTGTACCTAAGAAGCGAGAAACAATTGCCCAAATTACACCAACAAAACTAATGAAAGATACAATTAGCCCAAAATATGTTATAAGCCGAATTGGCTTAATACTTAAACTAGTGATGCCATCAAAAGCCAGGGCAAGCATCTTTGGTAACGGATAATGGGATTTACCCGCAATACGTGTATGTCTTTCGTAAAGAACTGAAGTACTTTTAAACCCAACAAGCGGAAACATTCCACGTAAGAATAAGTTCACTTCTTTAAAGTTTGCGAACTCTTTTAAAACCCTTGAAGACACCAATCTATAATCCGCATGATTATAAACTACATCAGCGCCCATATACTTTAAAAGTTTATAGTATGATTGTGCTGTAAATCGTTTAAAGAATGTATCTGTTTCTCTCGAGCTTCTAACACCATATACAATTTCACATCCATCGTGATATGCATCGACCATTTTTTCCATAGCAGCAACATCATCCTGGCCATCACAATCAATCGTAATCGTTATATCTGCATAATCTTTTACTTCCATTAGCCCAGCTAATACAGCATTCTGATGTCCCCTATTTCTACTTTGTGAGATTCCAAGGAAATACTTATTATTCTCTGATAAATTTTTAATAATCTGCCACGTATTATCTTTACTTCCATCATTTACAAATAAGATACGGCTATCATCACTTATTTTATTTTTCTCAATTAATTTAGTTAATTCTTCTAAAAATAATTTAGAAGTAATTGGTAATACTTCCTGTTCGTTATAGCATGGAATAATGATATACAATTTATCTTTCATAATATTAGTAAGCCTGTCCCTATCTTTGTTATAAATAATAGCCTGTGCGTTCATTCATTTACTATATTTTATATTTTTTCCAGATTTTTGGAAAGTAACAATTCTAGTATAATGCATAGTGTTAAATTTGATTAAAATTGTTTTTATCAATATTTTAAAAGTGAAGGCAATAGTAAATATCTGCCTTCACTTAAATTATGAAACACTATCCAACACCATCTCTTCATATTGACGCGTGTAGAGTTCATAATAGTAACCCTTTTGTTTCATGAGCTCTGAATGTGTCCCACGTTCAATGATCTTACCATCGCGAACAACCAAGATAACATCCGCATTTACAATCGTAGATAGACGGTGTGCAATCACAAAGGATGTTCTTCCCTTGATAACTGTATCAATCGCATCTTGAATTGCCTTTTCTGTAAGAGTATCAATTGAAGCTGTCGCTTCATCTAACACTAAGATGCGTGGGTCTGCTAAGATTGCACGAGCGAAGGACAAGAGTTGTTTTTCACCAGTGGATAACATTCCTCCACCCTCACCAACATCGCTATCCAAACCCTTCTCCATCTTTTCAATTACAAACTTTGCAGAGACTAGATCTAGCGCATGCATAATTTCTTCATCCGTCGCGGTAGGTTTACCATAGCGAAGATTATCCCTAACCGTTCCAGAGAATAAGTGTGGTGTTTGTAAAACATAACCGATATTGGAATGTAACCAAAGCTGTGAACGCTCCCGAGCATCTCTTCCATCAATGAGAACTTGCCCCTTTGTTGGTTCAAA
>ERZ773250.842-NODE-842-length-16600-cov-4.592384_pt1 | contig 16600 bp, 16 predicted proteins | sample MGYA00511258_ERZ773250 | MGnify/ENA primary metagenome ERZ773250 (study PRJEB29015, sample SAMEA2738164) | human oral metagenome | biome: human oral; feature: human-associated habitat; material: saliva | place: China | collected 2187 ... | reverse complement strand
AAGGATTTGCATGTTTACTATGGTAAAAAGGAATCCATCAAGGGCATTGATATGCAGTTTGAAAAAAACAAAATCACTGCTTTGATTGGCCCCTCTGGATCAGGTAAATCAACCTATCTTCGCAGCCTCAACCGCATGAACGATACCATTGATATTGCCAATGTGACTGGAGAGATTCTCTATGAGGGGATTGATGTCAACCGCCCTGAAATCAATGTTTATGAAATGCGCAAGCATATCGGCATGGTTTTCCAACGGCCAAATCCTTTTGCTAAGTCCATCTATCGAAATATTACCTTTGCTCATGAACGGGCTGGTGTCAGAGATAGAAAGGTTTTGGATGAGATTGTGGAGACTTCGCTCAAGCAAGCAGCTCTTTGGGATCAGGTCAAAGATGACTTGCACAAGTCAGCCCTGACTCTCTCTGGCGGTCAGCAGCAGCGGCTCTGCATTGCCCGTGCTATCTCGGTCAAGCCAAACATTCTGCTCATGGATGAGCCAGCGTCAGCCTTGGATCCGATTGCGACCATGCAGCTGGAAGAAACCATGTTCGAACTTAAGAACAACTATACCATTATCATTGTGACCCACAATATGCAGCAGGCTGCCCGTGCTAGTGACTACACTGGATTCTTCTATCTGGGCGACTTGATTGAGTACGATAAGACGGCTAATATTTTCCAAAATGCTAAGCTTCAGTCCACTAATGACTATGTTTCAGGCCACTTTGGTTAAGCAACTGTCCGTATTCATCACGGTTCAACAAGCTTAGTCTTTGGTTGAATGTAAAATAAAATGAAGGAAAAACGTATGACAGAACCTATTTTGCAAGTCAAGGACTTGTCGGTTTATTATAATAAAAAGAAAGCCCTTAATAGCGTTTCACTTGATTTCATGCCAAATGAGATTACGGCTTTGATTGGCCCGTCAGGCTCAGGTAAGTCAACCTTGCTCAAGGCCATCAACCGAATGGGCGACCTGAATCCAGAAGTAACGACTACAGGAACGGTCATTTATAACAGTCACAATATCTATGGTCCGAGGACAGATACGGTAGAGCTTCGCAAGGAAATCGGAATGGTCTTCCAGCAGCCTAATCCCTTTCCTATGACTATCTATGAAAATGTGGTCTATGGACTTCGGATTAATGGTGTCAAGGACAAGGCTGTTTTGGACGAAGCAGTAGAGCGCTCCCTGATTGGAGCTTCTATCTGGGATGAGGTCAAGGACCGTCTGAATGATTCCGCTATCGGTCTTTCCGGTGGCCAGCTGCAACGGGTTTGTGTGGCTCGCGTGCTAGCTACTAGTCCTAAGATCATTCTCTTGGACGAGCCGACTTCCGCCTTGGACCCAATCTCAGCTGGGAAAATCGAGGAAACCCTCTACAGCCTGAAAGACAAATATACCATGCTTTTGGTCACTCGCTCCATGCAGCAGGCGTCTCGAATTTCTGAAAAGACCGGCTTCTTCCTTGGTGGCGACTTGATTGAATTTAATGAAACCAAGAAGATGTTCCTCAATCCAGCCCACAAAGAGACCGAAGACTATATTACTGGTAAATTCGGATAACAGAAAGGAATCTTATGCTTAGAGTACAATTTGAAGAAGATTTAGAAAAACTTCATAATCAATTCTATGCGATGGGAAATGAAGTCCTATCGCAGATTAACCGGACGGTGCGTGCCTTTGTCACACATGACCGTGAACTGGCTCGACAGGTTATTGAAGACGATGCTGAAGTCAATGACTACGAGGTCAAACTGGAGAAAAAATCTCTGGAAATCATCGCTTTGCAACAGCCTGTATCTCAGGACTTGCGGACTGTTATCACCGTGCTGAAAGCCAGCAGTGACTTGGAACGCATGGGCGACCATGCCGTATCTATTGCCAAAGCTACTGTTCGGATGAAGGGAGAAGTTCGCATCGAGTCCGTAGAGGATGCCATCAGCAAGATGGGGCGCGATGTTAAAAACTTCGTCGAAGAAACCCTAAACGTCTACCTCAATGGGAATGTAGACCAAGCTTATGCCGTAGCAGCGCTAGATGAGAAAATCAACCAATACTTTGATGATATTCGCGATCTTGCTACAGAGGAAATCAAACAAAATCCAGAACTGATTGTGACTGGCCGCGACTACTTCCAAGTTATCTCTTACTTGGAACGAATCGGTGACTATGCCAAGAATATCTGTGAATGGGTTGTTTACTTCGAAACAGGTAAAATTATTGAGTTGTGATGAACAAAGAGGTACGATTTATTTCGTATCTTTTTTGTATACTCATGAAGAGGCTCAAGTATCCAGTTTTTCATTGGAACTTGACTCTGACTATGCTACACTATAAGAATATAAAGTATGCAATGTCTTTTCATAGCGAAGTATTTAGGTGGAAATAATGAAGAAAAAATTTTTACGACACTTGCCCTTATTCTTGTCTTGGTATCTGGTGGGTTCTTTGTCTACAACAAACTAACAAAACCTAACCTTAGCCCCAAAACAACCAAGCTCTATCAGCGAGGCTTTCGACTCTTAGAAGAGCAAATTGGCACTTATATTAAGGAGAAATATTCAGGTATTGAAAAAATTGAATTTTCTCCAATTTATGTGACTGGAGATGATGATTCTTCTATGTTGAATGCTTATGTACGTCCGACAATTTATGATAAATATGGGAATAAAGCTACTTTGGGTACGCAAATAAAAAAATATGTCCCAAATAGTTTTGGGATTGAAGCAGATCTTGTTCTTGATTTTGACTGGAGTGGTAATGAAGTAATTGAGTTGCTAGATTCAGATGATAATAGTATTGATGTCTCAAATGCTAAAGAACTCCCTGAAGAAGCTAAATTAACAGATGCAAAAAGTATAGATATAAATATTCAAATGTTAGTAGAAGATGGTCAGTTAAAAGATGTTTTCAAGGATGAAAAAGGAGGCTCTGAAGCACAGATTATTTACAATGTTCAGTTAAGCAAAGAGGAAGAATGATGTGGCGTGAACTAAGCAACAAATACAACTATTTTCTTATTTAGTTGAGGATAGAAGTTTGCCAAGAATAATGAAAAAGATTTTATATGACAATACTAAGGTATTATATTTTTCTATTAGAAAAGAACTATGAAAACGCGTTATAATGGAGGTATATTAGTGAAAAATAAGATTACTATTGTTTTAACAATTCTATTCATTGTAATATTAGGAGGAATCTACATGTACAACAAACTGACAAAACCTAACCTTAGCCCCAAAACAGCCAAACTCTATCAGCATGGCTTTCGACTATTAGAAGAACAATATGGAACCTATTTCAAAGAACACTATAAAGGTATTGAAAAGATTGAGTTTTCCCCAATCTACATTACTGAGGAAGGGTCAACTTTCTCAAATGCCTATGTACGTCCGACGATTTATGATAAATATGGTAATAAAGCAACATTAGGAACAACAATAAAGAACTACACACCTAATAGCTATGGTTCGATTACTCATATATTTCTTGATTTTGATGGTTCAGGAAATGATGTTATAGAATTAATGGACTCAGAAGGTAATGACATTGATGTTTCAAATGCAAAACATTTGCCAGACGAAGCAAAGCTCACGAAGGCTAGAAGTACAGATGAAAATATTTCTTTATTGGTTGAAGACAGTCAGTTAAAGGATGTTGTCAAGGATGAAAAAGGAAGCCCAGAAGCTCAGATTCTTTACAATGTTAAGCTAAGTAAAGAGGAAGAATGATGCGACGTGAATTAATCAAGAAATATAGTCATTTTCTTAGATGATTGAGAACAAAGTTTTGCAAGAACAATTAAAAAATTTTATATGACAATATAAATGTATTATGCTATACTATTAAAAAAGAACTTTGAAACCGCTCTCTGAAAAATCATTATAATGGAGGTAGTCTTGTGAAAAAAAAGATTATTATTGCTTTAACAATTCTATTCGTTGTAATATTAGGAGGAATCTACATGTACAACAAACTAACAAAACCTAACCTTAGCCCCAAAACAGCCAAACTCTATCAGCATGGCTTTCGACTATTAGAAGAACAATATGGAACCTATTTCAAAGAACACTATAAAGGTATTGAAAAGATTGAGTTTTCCCCAATCTACATTACTGAGGAAGGGTCAACTTTCTCAAATGCCTATGTACGTCCGACGATTTATGATAAATATGGTAATAAAGCAACATTAGGAACAACAATAAAGAACTACACACCTAATAGCTATGGTTCGATTACTCATATATTTCTTGATTTTGATGGTTCAGGAAATGATGTTATAGAATTAATGGACTCAGAAGGTAATGACATTGATGTTTCAAATGCAAAACATTTGCCAGACGAAGCAAAGCTCACGAAGGCTAGAAGTACAGATGAAAATATTTCTTTATTGGTTGAAGACAGTCAGTTAAAGGATGTTGTTAAGGATGAAAAAGGAAGCCCAGAAGCTGAAATCATTTACAATGTTAAGCTTAGCAAAGGAGAAGAATGATATGACTTTGTCTGATCAAGAGGTTCGAAGATTACAGTTAGGTCTTAAGGGGAATGTTAAAAAAAGTGAGGGAGCAGTTATAAATGCCGGAACAGATGATAAACCTGAGTATTATCAAATCGTTTATCGACAAGATAGTACAACTCAAGCAATGGCAGTTGTACCTGTTGATAACAAAAAAGGAGCAAATCCAAACTATCAAGAAACAACCATAGTTGTTGCTGGTACGCAGATGCCTTTTGAGAATTCAAAAGAATTTGAGAATCAACCATATTTCTGGAAAAAGAATCGAGATATTGTTGATTCATCTGAAAGAGCATTCTTTGCTAGTGGGGTATTCGGAATATTTCCAGGAATGCTGACTCCCCAATCAGAAGAAATCGATATTTTGTATCAAATTACCGAAGAAAAGATAAAATCTCATAATGGTATTATTTCTAATATGTCTGGGCACAGTCAAGCAGGGCCTGGGGTAGCTTATACAGCCTCAAAGTACGGCCTTAAACAGAACCGTACAATCAAAGTGACAAATTTTATGGATTTTGCGGCTAAAAAAGCTGTTGATACAGGCGGTATTTCAAAAGAACAAGTAGCTTATCTCAACAAAAACGCCACTATCTATAGAGATAGTCGAGGCGATGTTGTTTTCTTAGATGGAAATAATGGCGATGTTCCTTATGGACAAACTATGAGATTTGAAGTTGAGGAAGGACAGGATGGTCACTCCCCAAGAACACCAGTAATGAAGGGAAATAAGTTAGATGTAGATTATTATTATAAAAGAAATCTATTCGCTACGGGCATGACAGAAAAACAAGTACGAAAGATAGCAGAGTATAAAGCAAAAACGTATAAAGTAAATGTAGCAATCGCTAATTATGGTTTAGAGATGGACAAGGTGACTCCTGAATACTATGTTCGTGAGTATTTAAAGGAATATGGAGACTTCGCTCCTGAGCCTTCTAAGCAGGATTTAATTGCTATAAATAGGAAACACATTGATGAACTGCATGCTTCTTTAAGAACCAGCTCTGGCGACAAAACAATTAGTTTGAGAGAGGAACTCGTTCGTACAAGTGCGCAAACCGTTCAGCTTCAGGCTGAGGTCTATGAGCAAGAGATTAAAGATAAGATAAAAAGTGCTAAATCTAGCGTTGAAAATCATATCAAAGAACTGAGAGATGCAGCTTATACCCTAGCCCACAATCTTTCTGCTGATGAGGTAGAGGCCTTATTATCTGAGTTGAGCATGTCAACTGCTTGGAATGATGGAAAAGAAGCAAGTACCCTTGCCTCAGCAAGCTCTTATAAAAATACTATGACTAATATTGCAGGGAACTTAAACAAAGTTGCAGATAGGATAGTAGAAATTGATCAACAAGGTGCCCAGATTTTCGAGAAAAGTTAGGAGGAAGAGCATGATTGAACCAAATACAGAAGATCGAGCTGAAGCCGAACGTATAAAAAAAGAATATTTAAAGATTCAGGAACGCACAGCTATTCGTGGCTTGATTTCAGCTAAAAGAGCCATTCTTCTTGAAGAAAGTCAAGCTTTGCAGAGTTGGCTAGATAGTCAAGCTGAGACTATGAAAACTTTTGCCTCTACTCAAGTACCTGCGGACTTATCTGGGGCCTTCACAGGTGGAGCAGCAGATTCAGTCAAAGAGGTGCTAGGTGCTGTTCCAAAGCCTGAATTAGCCAGCCCTATCCTGTAGGAGGCCGTATGGATATTCAGAAAAGAATTAAGCGCCTTGATGACGAGCATATAGCTTTTCGAAAGAAAGTCAGCGAGTATGAATGGGATTATCAGGACATGAGACGAGAAGCTAAAAATGTTTCAGAGCAAATGAGCGAATGGATATTATCTTTTTGTCGGAATAGTCCTGATACCGTCCCCTCATTTGAATTAAGCCAAATAGAGGAAAACAGGGAAATTTTTGAGAGAAAAATTCAGCATTATGAAGAACGGCTAAACAAAACTTATCACGAAGAAAATCGAATCTATAACAAAAAATTAGAGGAACTTGAGAAAGAAAAGAAGAACTCTTGACCTTTCTTCCATTTTATAAACCACACTGACAGGTCCTCCCTGTCTTTTTGTTTGCATTTATTCTACAACGAAATCTTTTAAATATGATACAATAATAACAGATTATAAGCGGACAAGTATGGCGGAGTAATCTTGCTGCGTTGTTCGTTAGATGAGGAGAAGCAGATGCAAGCAGTTAAACATTTTATTGAAACTTTTGTTCCTGAGCACTATGATCTCTTTTTGGATCTGAATCGTGCCGACAAGACTTTTTCAGGCAAGGTGACCATTACTGGGGAAGCTAAGACGAGTAAGATTTCCCTACATCAAAAAGATTTGACAGTTGAAGCTGTAGAGGTGGCTGGCCAAGCTCGTCCTTTCACTCTTGATAAGGACAATGAAGCTCTTTATATTGAGCTGGAAGCAGCTGGATCTGTAGTGGTGACCATAACTTATACTGGTAAGATTACGGACAATATGACAGGGATTTACCCATCTTACTACACGGTAGATGGTGTGAAAAAAGAGATTATTTCTACGCAGTTTGAGAGCCATTTTGCTCGCGAAGCCTTTCCGAGTGTGGATGAGCCAGAGGCTAAGGCAACTTTTGATTTGGCTTTGAAATTTGACCAAGCAGAGGGTGAGTTAGCCCTGTCTAATATGCCGGAAATTGATGTTGAAAACCGCAAAGCGACTGGCGTTTGGAAGTTTGAAACGACTCCACGTATGTCTTCCTATCTCTTGGCTTTTGCTGCAGGTGATATGCAAGGAATTACTGCTAAAACAAAGAATGGAACCTTGGTAGGAGTTTATGCGACCAAGGCCCACCCAGAGAGCAATCTAGAGTTTGCTTTGGACATTGCGGTTCGCTGTATTGAATTTTACGAAGAATATTATGGAGTCAAGTATCCTATTCCTCAGTCACTTCATGTGGCTCTGCCAGACTTTTCTGCTGGTGCTATGGAAAACTGGGGCTTGGTGACCTATCGGGAAATCTATTTGCTGGTGGATGAAAATTCAACAGCTCTGAGCCGTCAGACAGTTGCCTTGGTTGTTGCACACGAATTAGCCCACCAATGGTTCGGAAATCTAGTGACCATGAAGTGGTGGGATGACCTTTGGCTCAATGAAAGCTTTGCCAATATGATGGAGTATGTCTCAGTTGATGCGATTGAGCCTAGCTGGAAAATTTTTGAAGATTTCCAGACCAGCGGAGCTCCTTATGCCCTCAAGCGTGACGCGACAGATGGCGTCCAGTCGGTCCATGTAGAGGTCAAGCACCCTGATGAAATTAATACTCTTTTTGATGGGGCGATTGTCTATGCTAAGGGCAGCCGTCTTATGCACATGCTGCGCCGTTGGTTAGGAGACAATGCTTTCCGTAAGGGGCTAGGTGCCTATTTTGAGAAGCATCAGTATGGTAATACTATCGGTCGTGACCTCTGGGACGCTCTTTCTCAAGCTTCTAGCCGTGATGTAGCTGCCTTTATGGATGCTTGGCTGGAGCAGCCGGGGTATCCAGTTGTTACTGCCAAGGTCGAAAATGACTGCTTGATTTTGACGCAGAAGCAGTTCTTTATTGGGAAGCACGAAGACAAGGGTCGTCTCTGGCCAGTACCGCTCAATAGCAATTGGCAAGGACTTCCTGATACTCTGACGACAGAAAGACTGGAAATTCCTAATTATGCAGCCTTGGCAGCGCAAAATGACGGGGCCTTGCGTCTTAATACAGAAAATACAGCCCACTATATTACAGATTATCAAGGTGAGTTGCTGGATGCTCTTTTGAATAATCTCAGCTCTTTGGACAATATCAGTAAACTGCAGATCGTACAGGAACGCCGACTTCTGGCAGAGTCAGGTATGATTTCCTATGCGGACCTGCTGCCAGTTATCAGCAAGCTAGCAAACGAAACTTCTTATATGGTGGTTTCAGCTGTTTCCCAAGTGCTAGAAGGCTTGAATCGCTTTGTGGATGAAGGCAGTCAGACAGAAGAAGATTACAAAGCCCTGTTGAAAGTTCTCAGTCAAAGTAATTTCGACCGTCTTGGTTTTGAAAAACAGGAAGGCGAAAGTGATGAGGATGAGATGGTTCGTCAGCTGATTGTGGGTAATATGATTAAGGCGGACGATGAGACAGCTAGAGCTCAAGCTAGCCAGATTTTTGACAAGTATCGTGATAATCTGGAAAAACTCCCTGCGGCTATTCGCCTGCAGGTGCTAGTCAACCAAATCAAGCATCATGAAAGCAAGGAGCTGACTAAGCTTTATCTGGACTTATATGTCGCTTCAAATGATGGAAGCTTCAAAAATGCTCTTTCTACAGCCCTTTCTTATACGAAAAACAAGGAAACCTTGGATGCACTTTTAGCGACTTGGAAGGATAAATTTACTGTGAAACCGCAGGATTTGTCAGCTTGGTATGCCCGTTTCCTCAGCCGTGATTTTACCCAAGAAGCAGTATGGTCTTGGGCGCGTGAGAATTGGGACTGGATCAAGGCAGCGCTAGGTGGTGATATGAGCTTTGATAGCTTTGTCATTAGTCCTGCAGTGGTCTTCAAGACAGAGAAGAGATTGGCAGAGTACAAAGCCTTCTTTGAGCCACAGTTGGACGATATGGCGATTAGCCGAAACATCAGCATGGGAATCAAGGAAATCGCTGCGCGTGTTGAACTGGTGAAGCGCGAGAAAGAAGCAGTGGAAAAAGCAATTCGAGCTACTATCTGATAGTTTTAATTAAATTGACAAGAAAGTCTGAGATATGATCCTATCTCAGGCTTTTTCTTTATCATTTTGAGTATTTAAATATTGCTAATATGTCTTTGCTTTGATAAAATAGAACAATATGGACAATAAACAGGTAACTGTTTAAAGGAGAAATGGAGTTTATAATGGAAAAGAAAATAGTCTATGGCTTCCGCAAGAGCCGCCTTTCTAAGGGCTTGTGCGGAGCTGTTTTGGGTGCAGCTTTGTTGCTAGCTGCTGGGTCGGTTCAGGCTGAGGAAAAGGCAGCTGAAGCAGCAGATCAGTTTTCCCTTTCTGAAGCTGCACTTTCTCCAACCGAAGCACCCCAGCCAACTGCTGCTCCTGTTCAGTCAGAGCCTGTAAATCAAGGCAAGCTTCCCTTGGAGGTTTCCCATGCGGAAATGGACCAAGCTTTGGTAGAGGCCGAGAAAACAGGAGTTCAGCTAAAGCAAGAGCCGGCTGTTGATTTAGGAACAGCTAGAAATCCAGAAGAAGCTGCGAGTAAACGGGAGACAGCGCTAGCAGATTATGCGACCCAAGTCAAGGAAATACGTGAAACCACAGCAGCTTATCAAGAGCAACTGAAGACTTATGAGAAAGAACTCAGTCAGAAAGAGTCTGCCAATCAAGCTCTGAAAGACCAATATGACAAGGCTCTGGCTTCCCATGCACAAGAGTCCAACCGTATTCAAGCTGAAAATGCTCAACTAGAGGCGGACTATGAGCAGAAACGGACGGCTTATCAAGCAGAATTGAGCCGTATAGTAAAAATCAATCAAGAGAAAGAAGCCTCCTATCAAGCAGCTTTAGCAGCCTATCAAGAGGAGCGTTCACGAATTTTACAAGAAAATGCTCAAGCGAAAGCAGACTACCAAACTGCTATGGAGAGCTATGCTACTGAGCTGAAAGCTACTCAAGAGAAGAATGCAGAAGCAAAGCGTCGCTATGAAGAAAGGCTTGCTCAGGTCTCAGCTCAAAACAAAGCTGCCCAAGCTGAAAATGCAGCCATAGCAGAACGAAATCAGGCAGCTGATAAGGCCTATTAGGAAGCAGTCAAGCAGTATGAAGCTGAAGTTTCCAGACAGGCTCAGGTTAAGGCAGAAAAAGAAGCTGTTTATCAAGCTGCCTTGGCTGACTATGAGAAAGAATTGGCTCAGGTTCAGAAAGAAAATGCTGAGCTAGAGCAGCAGTATCAGTCAGAATTAAGGGCTTACCAGCAGGAAGTAGAACGTATTCAAAGAGCCAATCAAGCTGCTAAACAATCTTATGAGACAGCCTTGGCTAAAATCCAAGAGCAGAATAAAGAGATTGAGACCCAAAATTTAGCTGTTCATAAGAAAAATGCAGCCTTAAAGGAGCAGTATCAGGCTGATTTAGCTGCTTATCAAGAGCGATTGGCTGAGATTCGACAAAAAAATCAAGCGGCTGAGAAAGACTATAAGAGCAAATTAGTTGCTTATCAAAAGAATCGCTCTCAAATCGAGGCATCCAATGAGGCTAAAGAAAGAGATTATCAAGCTGCTCTGACTGCCTATCAAGCTGAACTTGAGCGTGTTCAAGCTGAAAATAAGAAACGGCAAACTACCTATGAGACAGAAAAAGCAGAAGTAACAGCCCGTAATGCTGCCATTGAAGCTGAAAACGCCCAGATTCGTCAGCAAAATGAGGAAAAACAAGAGCTTTATAAAAGGCAATTAGCCCAACATGAGCAGGATATGGCTCGAATCACTGAAAGCAACCAGAAAAGTCGAGAAGCATACGAGAAAGCTTTGCTTACCTACCAAGAAGAAACTGCTCGGATTGAGACGGAAAACAAGAATAAATTAGCTGCTTATCAGGCTGACTTAGCGACCTACCAAGCAAATCTTGCAAGGATTGAAGCAGAAAATCAAAGACTAAAAGAAGATTATGAGGCAAACCTCGCAGCTATTTCAGCACAGAATACGGTGATTGAGCAAGAAAATGCAAGCATTAAGGAAAAAAATGCCCGCTTGAAATCTGACTATGATAAGCTCTTAGAAGAATATAAGAAGGCAAAAGCTGCCTATGATACAGCCAAAACTAAGTATGATGCAGCTCTTGTAACTTTTGAGAGAGAATTGCAGGAAGCGGAGGCTAAGAAAAATGAAGAAGGCTATCTCAGCAAAGTTGAAAGCCAGCCTTTTGTTTTCAAATCTGAGCCCCAAGCTGTCTTGACACTTGATCCATCAATTAGAACCTATACCAATGATGAGCTGACTGATGAGGTTCGTTCTTGGGGAATGGATAAGACAGGAATAACTGCTTTGACCAGTGTTTTAAAAGGGAAAGAACATCAGACTAAAGTCGTTCTGCAAAAAGATGTGCCTCTGGTAGCTACTTATACCAATATCAAAAATTCCAGTATTCAAGGCAAGAAAATCGCTAAAGTTGTTTACACTTATACTCTTAAAGAATCAACGAAGAGTCAGGATAAGCTGCCAGTTTTCTTAGTTAAGGATCCGACCTTGACTGTGTGGACCTTGGATTTTCATGGCCAATCTCGAATCAATGTCCAAGCGGAGTTTTTCGATGAGGCTGGAGAAAAGCTTGATATGACAGGTTCGCTTGTCAGCTTCTCATCTTTAAATACGAATAAAGCTGCGATTGAGTACATCAAGAATTTTAATGGTGAATATGTTCCTATCACAGGATCTGCTATTAACATTCACCCAGATACCAGTGTTCATGCCGATATTTCTATTAACCATGAGAAGGAAGGCTCTCGCTTTGAGTATAATAAGTGGGATACGCCTACTAGTCCTTATAACTGGTATGGCGCTATTGTAGGTAAAGCCCAGGGAGATGTCATTTCTTTTGATATCGGTTCGCGAAATCGGGGTTCTGCTTGGTTTGTCTTTAACTCTGATATTAAAGCTAAAGGCGTTCCAATGAAGCCTGTCGCTCCTACTGAGGTTGCCCAACCACAAGAGCCAACCTATGAAGAGCTCAAGGCCTTGCAGCCTCTTCCAAGTCAGCCGATTTATCAATCTTTGCCGCAAGAGCCAGCTCAGCCGGTCTATCAAGAACTTCCTAGTAGACCGACAGAAACTCAGCCTCTTCCTCAGCCAACTCAGCCTGAGAAACCAGTAGCTCTACCGGAAAGAGATTTGGAAATTCTGCCGCAAGAGCCAACCTATCTGGCTGAGCCTCTACAACCTCAAAAGCCTGTTTATCAAGAGGTGCCAGAAGAACCTAGCTCCCCTCCTCTATTGATAGAGCCGGCTGCAGTTGAAGAGCCAACTTATGAGGAGGAGCTGCCCTTGCTGAGCCTTCCGCAAACTCCGGTTGAAGAAGCGCTGCCAGAAGAACCGCAGCTACCAACTTTTTTGAAAGAACCAGAAAAACCTCAAAAAGATCCTGAAGAAAGCATGAGTGAGGCTCCGAAACCGCCTGTTTATGAAGAAGAGATTGCTTTACAAGCACTCCCTCAAGAACCAAGCTATCTGCAGGAACCTCAGCGCCCTCAAGAACCTGTTCTTCAGCCTGAGCCTCAGTCACCTGTCAGAGAAAGTGACCTGCCTTTGATGGAGGAGCCTGACAAGCCGAACTATAAAGAGCTTCCTCAAAAACCTGCAGAACCTAACTATCAAGTTTTACCAAGCCGCCCGCAAGCACCGACTCAAACTTATCATTATAACCAGCTCTTTATCCAGTTAAAAGTCAGAGAAGAGTTGGAGGATGAGTCCAAGAAGAATATTCATCAACAAGAGGTTAGCCAGGGAAGTTTTGCTGTCCTTAATCTGGTAACGGATGCTTTGCCTGCTTATCGCCAGCCAATTCATTCTTTCGTATTGGAGGATCGCCTGCCAGAAGGTTTTGAATTGGATTTAGAAGTGACTAGAGCGAAAAGTCCTGGTTATGAGGTTTCTTATGACCCGAGCACCAGAGTCTTGACTTTTGCTGCTGCACCAGGTCTGCTTGAACGATACAATGCTGATTTGAATACTGCGACTGAAACCCTAGCTCCGGCAGCAGTCGGTCGACTCTTGTATCCAGGTAGAACCTATACCAATCATTTCAGCTTGCTGATTAATGATCAATACCGGATAGAATCCAATCAGGTTAGTGTTTCAACACCTCCTGCAGAAATTACTGTTCAAACAGCGCAGAAATTTGAGCCTCTTTCAAACCAGACTTGGCAACATCAAAGATCTGCAAGTAAACAACCAAGTAAGATGCAGCTATCTGTCAGCTACCAAACCACTCAAGGGCAACTGCCTAAAACTGGAAGCAGTTCGAGTGCTCTTCTAACTTATCTTGGCTTTGCGGCCTTGCTAGCTTCAGCTGGCTTCCGTTCTTCTAAGAAAGAGTCGTAAAAAGATAAGTAGCTCCTGCATCAAGAGCTTTTGAACATGATAAATCAAGACTGAGACAATTTTGTCCCAGTCTTTTTTACTGAGGATTTTTGACCGAATGTTCAATAGATTTATCTGCTATCTTAAATGGGTAAGTATTTTAAACTTAATGTAAATCGTGTTATAATAGCTATGTCAAAGAATTTTTACTTACAATAATCACTAATGTTAAAGAATTTCATCTAGCCAAACAACTAAAAAATAAGTATGATGAGGAGGAAAAGATAATGTTAGGAAAACAATTGAAGTTTATACGGGAGCAAAGAGGCTATAGCCAAGCTCAGATTGCAGAATTACTAGGAACGACTCGGCAGACCATCTCGAATTGGGAAAATGATAAGACGATTCTAGATAGTGCAAGTCTTATTCGTCTAGCCGATTTTTACCAGATTTCATTAGACGAGTTATGCGGTCGAAAAGGTTTATCTATCTCCAAAGATTCGAGCATAAAATCAATGATTTTGACAAATGCCTGTACACTTTGGACTTGCTTTGTTTCATCTCTCGGATAAGTTCTATTGATTTTCCTGCTAACTTTTTAGTTATTTAGAATATTAGGAGGAAAACAATGTTTTACTATTTTTATTTATCTCTCGCAATTCTATTTGAAATTGCCGCCACAAGTCTTTTAAAACTATCTCAAGGTTTTTCGAAACTATTTTTCGGTTGCCTTGCTTTGATGTTTTATGGCTTGTGCTTTTTCTTTTTATCTCTATCTTTAAAGGGCATTCAGTTAAATCTAGCTTACGCTATTTGGTCTGCAATAGGTCTAGTAGGGACAACGATATTATCTATTCTGCTTTGGCACGAAAAAGTAACAGCTGTAAGCCTTTTAGGGATAAGTCTAGTTATTGTCGGACTTGTTTTATTGAACTTATCACAAAAGACTCACTAGAGAATGGAGAATTATATGTTTGATAATTATTTTAAAAATAAAAAGGTTGTAATTATTGGTGCAAGTGGTAGTTTGGGAAGAGTCTATACACGGGCTTTTCATCAAGCAGGTGCTAGGTTATATCTATTAGGAAGAGATATAGAGAAGTTAAAGATGTTTGTGCAAGAATTTTCGTCTTTTATTCCAATAAGCTCAGTGGATATTACAAGTGAAGAGTCTCTAAAAAATGTAGTATCAGAGATACAAGAGTGGTCGGAATGTATAGATATTGTTATCAATGCAACTGGTTTTGATGTAAGAAAGTCTTTGTCAGCGCATTCCCTTGAGGACATAGAGCAGACACTATTGATCAATTTATCTGGCGCCATTCTGATTAGCAAGATTTTTCTGCCCTTATTAGAAAATAAAAAAGGTGCTACAATTGTGCATTCTGGCGGTTTTGCAGATGGGCGACTCGCTTTCCCTTACTATAGCGTAGATGTGGCTAGTCGCGCAGGGATTTTTTCTTTTATTGAATCAATGAATCGCGAATTAAAACAGGAGCGGAAAAAGATGTATTTAACCTATTTTTGTCCCAATGCTGCGGACACACCCTCAGAAAAGCCTTACCATCCTGTTTGGAAAGAAATGGGAATTAAGATTTCAACTACAGACGAAGTTTGCCTAGCTTTGCTAAAAGGTATTAAGTCTCATCAAAGAGTCATCCTAATGGGGCGAGAGGCATCTTTGTTTGCTAAACTCAATCTTCTGTCTTCAAGATTAGCTGATTTTCTTTTATTAGATAAATATAGCCGTATATTGAAAAAGCACTTTTCATAATCCATTTTCCTGCAGACTTTACAGCGGAAACGGCGTTTCTTTAATCGAATGTGAGTTTTGTATCCAGAACACTCTAAGTAGGGGATTTTAGATTCTTTTTGAAAATTATATTTAGCCATTTGCCCTTGGCAGTGAGGGCATTTAGGTGCAGGATGATCTAGCTTACCAATAAGTTCTTTATGTGTCCCCAAGTCCTTATAATCTAAAATGATCATATTTTTGTCTTTCACTCCGAGTAGGTTTGTGATAAAATTTGGTTGTTCCATAAGAGTCTTTCTGATGATTGTTTTGTCGCTTTTCATTATAGATCTTATGGGGCTTTTTTCTACAACAAAATAGGCTCAATAATCCCTGAGGTGGATTTACCCACAGCAGAAATTATGGAGCCTAAATTTCTAGTGACATCTATGATTTTTTTATTTTGGCTTATTGAAATAAGAAAGATTTTTAAGATTTTTATATAGGATGACGCTTAAAATGGTTGTTAGAGTAATTTTGATCAAATCCGGAATTATAAATGGTAAGACGACACTTGTCCAAGCAATTTCTATGCTTTTTTGAGTGACTAGTATGAAACCAATCGCTCCACCAATAAAAAGAACAATCTCTCCTAATAAATTTGCAATAAAAATAAGAATAGGCTGCCCTTTTTGGCCTGCTAAAGAAGAAGTAACCAAGGCTCTAAGAGGGAAGAAAAGAAGAAATCCTGCTGTAGGTCCGTAAAATGCATGAAATCCACCACTACCTCCTGCAAACACAGGAAGCCCAATTGCTCCTAACAAAAGATAAATGACGACAGATAAAGTAGCTTCCTTAGGATGGAAGAGACTAGCAACTAAACCAATAGCTAAAGTCTGCAAGGTTATTGGAATAGGTCCAAAGGGAATTTGGAAAGGAGACAGAGCAGAGATTAGAGCTGCTCCTAAAGCAATCAAAGTTATAGATTCTATTTTTTTCAAAACAGTTACCTTCTTTATTTGTTGATGGTAACTATTTTACAAAAAAAGACTTGAGCTGTCAATTTTTATGTTTAGAAAAGTTTAAGAAAAAATTTAGTCCCTTTTAAGAAAAAGAAATTAAGATATAAATATCCTAAAGAAGGGATGTGGTGAATTCATGAAGTAAGACTTCTTCACTTTATCACAGAAACTTAAAACAGAAAGAAGGAAAAACTTAGAATGAATAAAGAGAAAATGATTGTTGTAGAAAAAAGCACCAAGTGGTGGCTATCGGTAGTA
>ERZ773250.833-NODE-833-length-16655-cov-2.619277_pt1 | contig 16655 bp, 9 predicted proteins | sample MGYA00511258_ERZ773250 | MGnify/ENA primary metagenome ERZ773250 (study PRJEB29015, sample SAMEA2738164) | human oral metagenome | biome: human oral; feature: human-associated habitat; material: saliva | place: China | collected 2187 ... | reverse complement strand
GCGCTGAAGCAAAATTTTTCCTTTCTCTTTCTCCGAGTTTTAAGGTTTTTTCCGGAAAATCCTCTACAAAGCTTTCTTCCGGGGCCTCTTCAAAATCTAAATGCTGAAGACGAAGGTCCTTTTCATTTAAGAAGCTGGAGATTTCTCTGGCTCTGTCCAATACGGGCGCCGGAACACCCGCTAGCTTGGCCACATCAATACCATAACTTTCGTCTGCCCCTCCCGGCATAATCTTACGAAGGAACTGTATTTCCCCCTGCTCCTTGGATACCGCTATACAGTAGTTCTTTACATTTTCCAGCTTCCCCTCCAGTACACTTAACTCATGGTAGTGGGTGGCAAAGAGGGTTTTTGCTTTGATTTCCCTGGCAAGATATTCCACCACTGCCCAGGCAATAGAAAGGCCGTCAAAGGTGGAGGTACCTCTTCCGATTTCATCCAAAATCAACAGAGAATTTTCCGTAGCATTTCGTAAAATATTGGAAACCTCACTCATTTCCACCATAAAGGTAGATTGACCGGAGGCCAAATCATCGGAAGCTCCCACTCTGGTAAAGATTCTGTCGCAGATAGGAATATCCGCCTGCTTTGCCGGCACAAAGGAGCCGATGGAAGCCATCAGCACAATTAAGGCAACTTGTCGCATATAAGTGGATTTTCCTGCCATATTGGGACCGGTTATAATCGCTATTTTTTCCTCTTTGCCAAGACTTGCATCATTGGGGACAAAGCTTTGGTCCTGTAAAAGTTTTTCCACCACCGGGTGACGACCATCCACAATTGTTAAATTACCTTCTTCATTGATTTTTGGACGAACATACTGCTCCTGCATAGCCACCTTGGAAAGAGAAAGGCAGGCATCCAAGAAGGCAATTTCCTTTGCGGTTTTTTGCATTCTTCCAAGTTCCCGGGAAAGCTCTTCCCGCAAATTTACAAAGAGACTGTATTCCAGCTGTTGCAAATTTTCCGCCGCCCCCAAGATTTTATTCTGTAAATCCTGTAATTCTACGGTAGTGTATCGTTCTGCCTGAGCAAGAGTCTGTCTTCTGATAAAGTAATCGGGAATTTCTCCCTGATAGGACTTGGAGATTTCAAAACAGTAGCCGAAAATACGGTTATATTTGATTTTCAGGTTTTTAATTCCGCTTTTTTCTCTTTCCCGCTCTTCCAGCTGATTCAGCCATTCCTTCCCATGCTCTCCCGCCTCCCGGAAAAGTCGCACCTCCTCATGGAAGGAAGACTTAATGATTCCTCCCTCCTTAATGCTAAGGGGAGGATCCTCTTCAATGCATTCATCAATCCTGGTATAGAGCTCCTCCAGCGCATCCATATCCTGTCCTAAGTCCTGTAAAAGCTTTCCGGAAAAGGAGCTTAAAGTCCTCTTAATCACCGGCAGGAATTGTAAGGAGGATTTTAAAGCCAGCATATCTCTGGCATTGGCGGAGGAAATACTGATTTTTCCGATCAGTCTTTCCATATCGTAGATGGAATCCAGATATTCCCTAAGCTCTTCTCCGTCAATATAACGCTGACAAAGCTCTTCGATACAATCTAAACGCTCCTCCATTTTCTTTTTTTCCCGAAGAGGGCGTTCCAGAAAATGGCGAAGCATACGACTTCCCATGGCGGTATGGGTTTTGTCCAGTACCCAAAGCAGGCTTCCTCGCTTTTTCTTGTCTCTAAGAGTTTCCCAAAGTTCCAGATTTCTCTGGGTGGAAAGGTCTAAAAGCATATAGTCTTCCCGATGAAAACGCTCTATATGTCGAATATGGGATAAAATATTCTTCTGGGTATCATACAAATAACGGAGGCAGGCACCTAAGGCTCTTCTTTCCAAGGGAGCATGCTCCAAGCCTAAGCCGGGAATGGAGGAGGAAAAATGGGAGGAGAGGATTTTGTCCGCCTCTTCCTTTCCAAAGTATTCCTTCTCCTTTTCCGTAATGCTTAAGGTAAAACGACTGTCCAAGGCGGAGCTTAATTCCATATCCTCTAAAAAGCCTATGGGACAGAGAATCTCCTTTGGGGAAAAACGGGAGATTTCATCCAAAAGCTCCTTGCTATCGGAAACACTTAAACTGTAAAGCTCTCCGGTACTGATATCCACGGTGGCAAGGCCGATGCCGCTGTTTCCCGGATAAATAGCGGAAAGATAGTTATTTTTCCCTTCCTCCAAAGCCGTTTCCTCGGTCTGGGTTCCGGGGGTAATTACCCGAATAATCTCCCTCTTGACCAGTCCCTTGGCAAGCTTTGGATCTTCTACCTGCTCTCCAATGGCCACCTTGAAGCCCTGGGAAACCAATTTGCTGACATAGGAATCCGCCGCATGGTAGGGGATTCCGCACATGGGAGCCCTTTCCTCCAGACCGCAGTCCTTTCCTGTAAGCACCAAATCCAAAGCCTTGGAAGCTTTGATGGCATCCTCAAAGAACATTTCATAAAAATCCCCAATGCGGTAAAAGAGGAGGGCATCAGGTACCTCCTTCTTGCTCTCCAAATATTGCCGCATCATAGGGGATAATTTTGCTTCATCCATTAAAGAACACTCCCATAGTAATAAAAGCCCATTGATTTATCCAAACGCACGGGAACAATTTCTCCGATTAAGCGTTCACCGCCTTCAAAATGCACCAGCACATTGTTGCTTAGTCGTCCGGTGAGCATATTCTCGGATTCTTTGTCCTTCTCTTCTACCAAAACCTCCATCACCTTGCCCAGGTCTCTTCCTTCTCTTTCTTCGGAATGAAGACGAATATGCTCCAGTAAGCGCTGAAAACGATCCTTTACCGTATCCTCCGGTACAGCCTCCCACTTGGCGGCAGGGGTTCCTGTCCGCTTGGAATACTGGAAGGTAAAGGCGGAATCAAACTTAGCGTAGGCAACCACCTCCATGGTATCCTGAAAATCCTCCTCCGTCTCTCCGGGGAAGCCTACGATAATGTCTGTCGTCAAACTGACATCCGGTAAAACCTCTCTTATCTTTTTCACCAAATCCATATAGGATTCCTTACTGTAATGCCGGTTCATCCTCTTTAAAATGGCAGTGGAGCCGGATTGCAGAGGTAGATGGATATGATTGCAAATGTTCTCATTTTCCTTCATCACTTGTAAAAGCTCATCGGAAAAATCCTTAGGATTTGGAGTCATAAAACGGAGTCTTTTAAGACCGGGAACCTTTGCAATTTTTGCCAAAAGCTCCGGAAAGGAACATTCCTCCTTCTTGTCCAAGCCATAGGAATTCACATTTTGCCCGAGAAGCATGATTTCTTTCACGCCGTCGGCAATTAATGCCTCACATTCCTTCAAAATTTCCCGGGAGTCTCTGGATTTTTCTCTTCCTCTTACATAGGGAACGATACAGTAGGTGCAGAAATTATTGCAGCCGAAGCTGATATTCACGGAAGCTCTAAAGGCATACTTTCTCTTGGAAGGAAGATTTTCCACGATTTCCGCACTATCTTCCAAAAGCTCTACCTTCTTTTCCTTGGAAAGCATGGTTTCCAAAAGATACTCTGCCAGCTTATAAATATTGTGGGTACCGAAAATCAGATGCACATAGGGATATTTTTTCTGAATGGTTTCCACCTCATCCTTTTCCTGCATCATACAACCGGTAATACCGATAATTAAGTCCTTATTTCTTTGATAGAGATGCTTAAGCTGACCGATACGTCCATAAAGCTTTTGGTTGGCATTCTCCCGGACGGTACAGGTGGTAAAGAGGATCACATCCGCCTCCTCTTCATTTTCCGTAATGCTATAACCTGCCTCCTGCAAAATTCCCTGAAGCTTTTCTCCGTCCTTGGCAGACATCTGGCAGCCGATTACCGTTACCATGGCCTTGGCCTCATAGCCCTCCCCCTTTTTCACATCCAGCAGAGCTTTGATTTGTTCTATAAAATAAAACTGGCGCTCAGGCTCATTAGCCGGTGCGTTTTCCAATATTTCCGTAAATAACTTGTTTCCCACAATTCCCTCACATTTCTATTTTTGTAGCATAGCTAGATAGCTAGTTTTATATCTGTATAAGAATATAATATGGCAAGGCTATATTATTTCCCTAAGGAACGGATATAGGCCTCTGCCACCTTCATGCCGTCCATGGCGGCACTCATAATTCCTCCGGCATAGCCGGCGCCCTCTCCACAAGGGTAAATCTCCTTCTCCATACAGCGGAGTTCTTCATCCCTTAAAATTCTAAGGGGAGAAGAGGTTCTGCTCTCCACGCCGTAAATCAGGGTATTTCCCTTTGAAAAGCCCCTCATCTTTCCTTCAAAGGCTTCCATGGATTCAATAAAATCCTCCTTGATATTGCCAAGCTTTGGATAGTTTTCAAAGTGGAATAGAGGGCTTAAATCACATTCCTTGCTCTGCCCCTTCAGCATAAGTTCTAAATTCTCCGCATCACTAGCGACATTTTTAATTTTGTCGTATCTGCTGTAGGGCACTCTTCTTCCCTTACCAAGTTGAAAAGCCTTCTCTTCCCAGTATTCCTGCAAAGCAATTCCGGCAAGGGGATTATTTACTCCCCCGTATTCCTCTTTTTTTATCGTGAATATGATGGCGGAGTTGGCATAGCCGCTGTCTCTTTTGCTATAGCTCATACCGTTCACACAAAGTCGTCCCTCCTCCGAAGAAGAGTTTACCACATATCCTCCCGGACACATACAAAAGCTGTAAAAAGAACGATACTTTGCCTGATGACTGATTTTATAGGCGGAGGCTCCCAGCTTTTCTCTTAATTCCTCGGGAATCTCACCGTATAACGCGGCATCGATATCCCTTTGGCTATGCTGAACTCTAAAGCCCATGGCAAAATCCTTAGCCACAATGGGATAAGAAAGGGCGTAAAGCTCCCGAAAGCTGTCTCTTGCGCTATGGCCGATGGCGATAATTAAGGGGTGCCTTTCCTCCTTTTGAAAATGATACTGCTGTCCGAAGTGGATTTCTCCCCCAAGACTCTCTATTTCCTTTCTAATGGAGGAAACAATGGAAATCAGGGCATCCGTTCCCACATGGGGTTTACTTTCGTATAAAATCTCCTCCTTCGCTCCTTTTTCCACAAAAGTTTTCAGGACAAAATGAGAACGCCCCTCTTTGTCTTTTACAAGCGTATTCAGTTTTCCGTCCGAAAAGGTTCCCGCACCGCCCTCTCCAAATTGCGCATTCGAGTTCGGATTCAAAATTCCTTCCGTCCACAATTTCTCTACCGTCTTCATCCGTTTTTCAACTGCTTCTCCCCTCTCATAGATGATAGGGCGAAGTCCGGCACGGGAAAGCAAAAGTCCGGCAAATAGTCCTGCGGGACCGAATCCGACAATAAGCGGTCGATTTTCTTCTTTCTGAAAATACGCTTCTGTCTCCATTCCTTCTATGCGGGAAGGCAGCTCCGGTATCGTATAGTCTACCGGAGTAAAAAGAGAAATATCCTTGTCCCTTAGTCTCTTTACAAGCTTTTCTTCTTTTATATCTTTTAGACGGAGAAGGACGGAATATACATAGTAAAGCTTCGGTTTCTTTCGTGCATCAAGAGAACGTCTTTCAATGGAAAAATCGCCGACGTCCGAAACTGCGATATGTAATTTTTTTGCCGCCGCAGCCTTCACTGCCTCTTTCTCTGCAAGTACATCCAATCTAAGTTGTGAAATTCGTATCATCTTCTCTTCCCCATTGCTTCTCCCGCTATTTTCCCTGTTCCGAAGGCAAAATGCAGATTATATCCGCCGCAGATTCCATCCACATCCAGGATTTCTCCTGCAAAATAGAGTCCCTTACAACAGAGACTTTCCAAGCTGTCATAATCGAGCTGAGAGAGAGACACCCCTCCTGCCGTGCACTGTGCTCTGGAAAAATCGGAGACAGCGGAAGGAATAAACGGAAAATGAAAAAGCATTCGACAAAGTTCTTTTATCTTTTCCTCCGGAATCTCTTGCAGTTTCTTTTCCTCCGGAAAGGATGCTTTTTGGAAAAGTACATAGGAAAGCTTATCCGGAAGAATGGAAAGCAGCAGGTCTCTTCCCAATCTATTCTTATACTCTCTTTTTCTTGTTAAAAGATAGGAATAGAAGCTTTCCTCTTCATATTCCGGAAGAAAAGAAAGGAAGAGTCTGCTTTTTCTCTTCCTTTCCAATAAATTGGCAACCAGTCGACTGCACTGGAAAACGACGATTCCGGAAATGCCGTAATCTGTACACTGCAACTCTCCTTTATCCTGATAGAGCAATTCCTCTCCGTCAAACAAACTAAGGAGGCAATCCGTACGGACTCCTGCCCAGATCTTCGTATACTTCTCCTCGGTAAAAATCGGACAGAGACTTGGTACAGGGCGCACCAAGGTATGCCCGAACTGTTTTGCGAAAGTATAGCCGTCACCGGTCGATCCGGAAGCAGGCATTGCCAAACCGCCGGTGGTGAGGAGTAAGGCTTTTCCTTTTACGATAGAACGCTCTCCGCTCTCTCGATCCGCAAACTGTAGTTGAAACAGTCCGGAAGATTCCCCTGCACTCTCTTCCGGGAAAATAGCGGTTCGGTCCTCCACATACCTTACGTTCACCACTTCCGCGGAAAGCTTTACCAAAACGGCAAGTTCCCGCAAACGTCTTTCCAAACTGAGCACAAGGGACTTTGCCTGGTCGGAATGCGGATAGACGTACTCTCCTCTATACTTTTCCAGAACACCGAGAGAATGAAAAAAATCGATACTGTCCGAAAAGGAAAATCGTTTTAAAAAGGAAGCAATAAAATTCTTTGATTCTGAGCGAAAACAGGATTCTTGCATATTCCGGTTTGTAAAATTGCAGCGCCCGTTTCCCGTTTGTTTTAACTTCTTTCCAAGACAGTCATTTTTTTCTAAAAGGAGAACCGATTCAGCCCCATGTTCTCTCGCAGAAATAGCGGCAGCCATACCGGCAGCACCGCCTCCCACGATAATACAGTCTATCAGTTCCGTATCGTGTTCTCCGAATCTTTTTTCCTTTTTCTCTTTATTATTTACTGTATTTTTCACAGAAGATTTTTTCCTTTTCCTCCTACATCCAACATTCCATCCGAACTACAGAAAACGCTTTAAACGCCCACCCATCGGCATCTCATCCAAGTCCTCTTTCGTTAGGGTATGACTTCTCAACAAAAGGAAGAAGTAGATCAGAATGCCCAGGAGCACTGCCGGAAGAAGCGATACCGCCGACCCGATTCTTCCTTTCTGTAAATGTTCCGGTAGAACAAGGTGAATCACAAAATACAGTGCATAGGCTCCTCCTCCCATAACGAGTGCGGAAATGCCGGGCATAACGAGACTCCGGAAAAGGTCGATTCGAAAACGGGTATGCTTATAGATGGCATGCTGATTCAGGAGACACATACACAGCGCAAAAACGATATTGGAAAGAACTACTCCATAAATTCCCGTCCGAAGATAAAGAAAAAGGATGAGGGAAGCAAGATGCAAAACAAGAGCAATCATGGAGTGGTAGAGGGGAATGTTCAAGTGCCCGAGCCCCTGCAAAATAGCATTCGATATGGTGGAAAGGGAATACAAAAGAACGGCAAGAGAACCTACCCTGGTAAGCTGAATCAAAAGGGATACATGTTTTCCCGGGAAAAGCATCCTGCAAAGCGGTTCCGCGAGAATCGCCATACCAATAGAACAGGGCACTGCGATAAGGAGTGTAAAACGAACACTGACCCGTATCTGAGAAAGTGTTTTTTTGCGGTCATGAGAAGCCACCGCCATGGTCAGTACGGGAATAAGCGATGAGGAAAGTGCATTCGCCAGTGCTACAGGAATATTAAATAGGACATGGTACTCTCCGAAGATTCCCCATTCCAGCACAATCTGCTTTGTCTTGGATCCAAGACCGGTCATAATACTGGAGTAGAGAAAATCATCCAGAACAGATGAGATATTATAGACCGTACTGGAAAACAAAATGGGAAGCATCGTAAAAAGAAGAAGCATGGCAGAGTGCTCATAACTGTCCGTGAGACTCCGGTCTGTTTTCCCTTTTCTCCGCAAAGAGGGAATCTGATAGCGAAAGAGGACAAACATAAAGAGCAAAGCAAGCCCCGCTCCCGCTCCGGTTCCGATTGCCCCGCCCATTGCCCCGTAGGCATAAGAAAATTCGCTGCTTTTATACAGAAGATCCGCTTGCTTTCCCTTCGCAAATAAGATGTACGCCATCAGTACGGAAACAATGGCGTTGGCAATCTGCTCCAGAATCTGGGAAATTGCCGTCGGAATCATATTTCCCATGCCTTGAAAATAGCCGCGAAGGAGTCCCAAATAGGCCATAATCCATACGGTGGGTGCAAGAGCACGGAGGGCAAATGCCGCATAAGGCTTCTTCATGAGCTCCGCAATGCTGTCCGCCCCGAAAAAGAGAATTCCTGCCATCACCGCGCCCATAAGAGAGGAATAGAGAAAGGATACCCGAATGACGCGTTCCGTATTGCGGTATTTCTTCTTTGCCAAATTTTGGGAAATCAACTTGGATATCGCTGTCGGCATAGAATAACTGGATAAGATAAGCAGTAAAGTATAAATGGAGAAGGCGGAAGTATAATATCCGTTTCCTTCATCGGAAATAATCGCCGTCAGCGGGATACGATAAACCATCCCGATGATGCGTACCAGAATTCCCGCTACTGCGAGAAGCGAACCTTGCAGCACAAAATTGTTACGATGCTCTCTCCTCTTTGAAGAAACGTTTCTTCCTTCCCTCATCTCCTGTATCCTCTATTTTGCAAAATATCCTCTTGTTTCTCTTCCATCTGCTTCCGCTCCTCCTCTTCCATGTGATCAAAGGAAAAAAGATGAAGCATGGAATGCGCGATAAGAAAGGCAAGCTCTCTCTCCGGACTGTGCCCATACTCCCTCGCCTGCGACAGAACTCTGTCCCAGTTAATGATGATGTCCCCAAGAAGCAGTTCTCCGCTATCCGGATCAAAGTTCCCCGGATCTTTCTCCATTTCCTCCGTAAAATGGGCAGGGGCATCCAAATTGAGTAGAGGGAAAGAAAGGACATCCGTTGATTTATCGATGCCTCTGTTCTCCAGATTAATGCGGTGCATTTCTGCATCCTCGATAAAAAGAACGGAAACAGAAATATCATAGGGACAATGCAGATACTCCACCGCCTCTTCGATGATTTCTTCCGCTATCTTTTTATACGGAATTTCTGTTTCTCCCTTTACTTCCCATTCCAGGTCGATTTGCATGATGCACCCTCTTCTTCCTCTCTTCCTCCTTCTCGTACGCGTTCACAATACGTTGTACCAGAGGATGTCTTACAACATCTTCGCTCGTAAGCTCGGAGAAAGCAATTCCTTCTACATTCTTTAATATATACATGGCATCTTCCAGACCGGAACGTTTTCCTTCTTCCAAGTCCTTCTGCGTAAGGTCTCCGGTCACAATAACCTTCGAGCCGAAACCGATTCTTGTCAGGAACATCTTCATCTGTGCAGGAGTCGTATTCTGTGCCTCATCCAGAATAATATAGGCATTGTCCAGCGTCCTGCCGCGCATATACGCAAGCGGTGCTACTTCGATTAAGCCTTTTTCCGCATTGGCCAAATACTGCTCCGGACCCATGATATTATATAATGCATCGTAAAGCGGTCGTAAATAGGGATCAACCTTGGACTGCAAATCTCCGGGAAGAAAGCCTAGTTTTTCTCCCGCTTCAATGGCGGGTCTCGTCAGAATAATCCGGGATACCTCCTCTTCTCGAAAGGCGGATATCGCCATCGCCATCGCGAGATAAGTTTTCCCTGTTCCGGCAGGACCTACACCGAAAGTAATCATATTCTTACGGATCTTATCCACATAGGACTTCTGTCCGAGCGTCTTCGGACGAACCGGCTTTCCGAGAGCTGTTCGTGCAACAAAATCCTCTTCCAGAGAAAGAAGCTGATCCGCTTTTCCTTCCTTCACCGTTAAGGATATGGCATAATCCACATTTTGCTCGGAGATGTGCGTTCCTTTTTCCGATAACTTTAAAAGAGAAAGAAGAACTTCTTTCGTCTTTTCCGCATTTTCCTCTTCCCCCACAATCTTCAGTAATCCGTCCCGATCTACAACCTGAACGGAAAACTGCCTCTGCAACTTTCGTAAATACTTGTCCATCTCTCCTAGAATATTCATTTCATGTTCCAGGGGGATATCCAATATCAATTCTTTTTCCGCCATCTTACTCCTTTAAAATCGCCCGAGAAGGAAATAGCCCCAATTCCTATACGAATCGGGGCTACTTCTACGCTATAAACGAGACCCACAGCCTCGCATGAAATTAATTGAACTTACGCTTTCTAGCCGCTTCAGACTTCTTCTTACGTCTTACGGACGGCTTCTCGTAATGCTCTCTCTTACGAATTTCTTGCTGGATTCCTGCCTTAGCACAGTTTCTCTTGAATCTGCGTAATGCACTGTCCAAAGACTCGTTCTCTTTTACGATAACACTTGACATGCGAACTCCCAAACCTCCCTTCGGGCACAAACTACGCTTTATTATAGCAAAACCCGTCCTGAAGTCAAATGTTTTTTCGCATCGTCTTCCCGGTTTTTTTGCCGTGCTGTTCTCCAAATCGAAATCTCACCTTATTGTGTTATTTTTTATTGAAGAATTAATTTTTAAAAATAAATAAAATTGCATTGATTTTATTATTTAATTAAAACAATTTATTTTATTGTATTCATGATTGTAATCTTTTATAGATATGTTATGATTCATTTATAAGTTCAATATATTGTAAATATAGTACATGGAGGTACCTCAATGGAAAATCACCCTACCGGATTCTCCTGGAAATGGGCTCGTACGATGGTCTTCACCATCTTCAGCTTTCTTTTTGCTTGCGCTCTTTCCTCAAGAATTCTTCCCTCCTCTCTACACCTTGTGTATGCCGAGAACGGAGCAGTTTATCTTGACGGCGAACATGGTGATGATGAGCAGGACGGCTTAACGGAAGGAACGGCAGTAAAGTCCTTTGAAAAAGCCAAAGAACTCGCGGAAGCGGACCCGAACATACAAACTATCTATATTAACGGTACTGTAGCAATCTCCGGCGACATCAGCCTCGACGGAACAAATGCCGTTTTGATGCGAAACCCCGGTTTTCGTGACTATCTGCTACAGGTAAAGAAGGGGGAGACAGCAACACTGAAGGACATCACGGTCGACGGTGGCGGGTTGAATGACCGACTCACTTTAAAATCCATACTTCTCGTGGATGGAGATTTGAATGTGACGGAAGGAACCGTTCTGGAGAACAATATCGTCCTTGATCTGGATAACTGGTATGCCTATGGCGGTGCAATCTATACAGATCGTGATCAGGATCATAAACGAACCATCAATATGACGGGCGGCATCATCCGAAACAACAGTGCTCATCAGGGAGGCGGAATCTATCTGGGACGGAATACCGTCCTGAACCTGTCCGGCGGTTTGATTGAAAACAACAAGGCGTATATGGACCGCAGCAAATATGCTCTTACCAATTGTGAGGCCGGCGGAGGAATCTGCACCTATATGTCTTCTACGATTAACTTAAGCGGAGATGCCGTAATAAGCGGAAACAGTGCAGCGGAATGCGGTGGCGGAATCTCTCTCGGTTCCTATGAACCGTATGGCGGATTAAGATGTATTCTGAACATGACCGGCGGAGTGATTAAGGAAAATACTGCCGGATCCGCCGGTGGAGGCATTTTCATTCAAACCGATAACGAAAAACGGGATAAAGACGGATCCAATATGGCAAACATCAGTGCAGGAGAAATTCTGGATAATGAAATGACAGGATACGGTGCAAGCAATAAGATGTTCGGTGGCGGAGGAATCTATATCAACGGCTTAAGCCAGAGTTTGCAGGGTATCTTAAACCTGAAGAATGCCTTAATTACGGATAACGAAGCACTCATTGCCGGTGGCGGCTATGCGTCCTGCCCGGTATCTACGACGAATATCTTCGAAAAAGACGGGATTGCCATTTATGGAAATCGAGCAGAAGCAGGACAGGATATCGATATTGAATCGGGCATCTTCGGGTACGGGGCACACAACGGATTCCCGCCGTACTCGATTTCCCCTATAATGCTCGGAGGCACTCCATATCACTGGAAGGATAACACCAACAACGAGGTTTCTCTGACAAAGTTAACGGGCGTTTTGGATGGATCTAAATTCCAGTCGATGCAATTACACACCGATGTAACAGAGGATGCGCAGGCGGAAAGTCTTGCCAGAGTCATCATTAAAGGAAACAAATCTTCCACGCGCGGTGGCGGAATCGGTTCCAACGGCGGACTCGTTGCCGGACAAAAGGAAGTCACGAATATTAAGGTCACTAAGCTCTGGAAGTATGATGATGCGGCTAATCGCCCGAGAAACATTTCGGTTGAGCTCTACCGAAAGGCCGAAGAGGATCCGGATAATCCCACTTTAATCGGTAAAGGGATGATGTGGGATGTGAATGGCAGCTGGGAACTGAACTTCCAAAATCTTCCCAAGAGGGATGAAAACGGAAAGCTCTATCGCTATACGATAAAAGAGCAAAGCATAGAAGGGTATGCCGTTCAGCTTAGCGGAAACCAAAACAGCGGTTATACACTGACGAATATTCCGGAAACAACGGTGCAAGTAGAAAAGAAATGGAACGGAGAACCCACAAATCAGGTGGAAATCAGTCTTCTCGCCGACGGAACGGTGAAAGATAAAGCTACGATTACTGCGGCAGAGGATTGGAAACATATCTTTACAAATCTTCCGAAATTTGATGCAGAAGATGGACATGTCATTCACTACGAAGTAAAGGAAACGGCGATTAACGGCTATACTTCCCTGATTAGCGGAGATGCGACAAACGGTTATCTGGTGACCAATACAAAAGATACAACGCCGCCGAACCCGAATCCGAATCCGTCTCCGAATCCCGGTCCTTCTCCAAGCCCCTCTCCCCGACCGACTCCGGGAACTCCAAGCACTCCTACTCCGGGAACACCGGGCACACCGACGCCCTTGACACCGGGTGTTCTGGGTGAGAACAGACCTACTCCCGTTTCTGAAGAAAAACCTGTAGAGGAACATCAACCGGAGGTTCTGGGAGAATCCAGAGATCCGGGAGAAAAAAAGAATACCCGTTCCACAGAAACAGGAGACCACGCACAGCTTATTCTCTACGCTACCCTGTTTGCACTCTCCCTCCTCTCTTCTCTTCTTTACTTCAAAAGAAGAAAAATTGAGAAAAGATAAGAAGATGCAAAAAAGTACGGCTCCTAAACTGTAGCGATGGACTATAATCTAGAATCTAAACATAAGCGATGTGAGATAACCGCTATGTCACAGATTATTTGCTAAAAACAAGATGTTTCAGGCTTCGCCAGCATCACTTATTAAGAATTTAAAATAGGCAGTGCCGGAGAAAGATTTTGCATTCTCTTGCACTGCCTGTTCTATTTCTATTTTACACACGGATGCGGAGTTTATATTCCTGCATTTTTCATTTCGGTATTTTGGTCCGCCTTACGGTCCAGTGAAGCAGATGCAATCCGATATTCTTCCCAAAAAGTCTTCAATTCTTCTTCGGTCTTAGAAAATGTCGGCTTCCATTTTCATCATGATGACCCCCATTGCATAGCCAAGTCTCTTTTTATTCTGCACGGTAAGTACTTGTAAACTCGTCCATTTTTCCTTCGGTAAGTTCCTTGAGCCGTAAGAAAAGATTCTTTCCATTGCCTGTCTGCGATCGGGGCAAGCGGCTATAATCGTAAAGCGGGAAGCAAACTGTCTGATTTTGGATTGCTCTCCTAAAAGTTCCTGCATCGGGGGATAGAGCAGCCAACTACTACAAACGAAGGCACGAAATTTTGTATGCGCATAATGCTCCTTAAAAAAGGCCTCCGCTTTCCGAAGCGATGCTTCCACGGAACTATCCTTTAAATCTACTCCATGCCGGATATGGCAGCTTAATACATCGCATCCTTCCGCTAAGAGTGCTTTTCCCTCCTTCGAAAGCTCCATATAGGGGTCATCCTTCCCCTTCTTAGGATATTGCAGTTTCGTGATTTCATATTGCAATACCCCGATTTTAAAAATGGTTGTAGAGAAAATGTGGCTAAACCAACAGACTTCTTCTTTCGAGATTCCTATCTTTCCTGTAGCCAGGTACGTTAAATTGCTCCGGACGGAGACATCCCGGAACGTGTCCCAGATGATCTCCTCCGAAGCGCCGACTTTTTGATACTCTATAAATTGATTTTTCAGTAATAGACAAACTACCAGAAGTCTCGTAAAAGGACTTCTCTTTAATAAAGGAAAAGCATAGTCCGTTCCGCTATATGCGGTTTCGGCTATCTCTTGCATCTTTTTCTCTTTTCGGGAAAATGCATTCAAAATCTCCTGTTCGATACAGGGTATAAAGTGCAGATTCCGTATAACTTCTTCAATAGAGAGTGTAAGCTCCTCCATAAGGATCAGCCCTGTAACTGTGCCTGTATCAGTTCCTTTGCTTTCTCCATAGCCTGCGGGATAGAAGAAACATCTTTTCCACCCGCCTGTGCCATCTGCGGCTTTCCGCCACCGCCGCCGCCAAGAACGCCGGCAACCTCTTTAATTAATTTTCCGGCATGAGCGCCCTTCTTTACTGCAGCGTCAGACGCTGTCGCCATAAGAAGCGGTTTTCCGTCTACCACGGAAAGGAGAAGCACAAAAGCGTTTTCATACTTATCCTTCAGACTGTCGCCCAAAGTTCTAAGACCGTTGCTATCTACCCCCTGTAACTCTTTGATAATTACGGAGCAGCCGTTTATGGTTTCCGCTTTCAGCTCTCCCATCTCCTCTTTCGCTATCTTCTCTTTCAGCTTATCAAGGTCTGCCTTACTTGCTTTCAGCTCCTGCTCAAGACTTTCCACCTTCTGTAGAAGATGCTCCGGATCGGACTTTAATTTTTCGCTCAATTCCTTCACGAGATCCTCTTCTTTCTGGAAGTAATCAAAGAGATTCCGAGAAGTTAAGGCCTCTATTCTTCTAACCCCGGCAGCAATTCCCTGTTCAGAAAGAATCTTAAATCCTTGAATGCTTCCGGACTGACTGACATGGGTTCCCCCGCAAAGTTCAATAGAAAAATCCCCCACGGAAACCACGCGTACCCGGTCCCCGTACTTCTCTCCAAAAAGTGCCGTTGCACCGGATTTCTTTGCCTCTTCCAGAGACATTTCCTCTGTCTTAACGTCATCCCCTCTGGCAATTTCTTCATTGACGAGTTCTTCCACCTTCTTTAGCTCTTCTTTCGTGAGCGCTGTAAAGTGGGTAAAGTCAAAACGAAGACGCTTATCATCATAGTATGCCCCGGCCTGTTCTACATGCGGTCCTAAAACCGTCTTCAAAGCTTTCTGTAACAAATGGGTTGCCGTATGGTTTCTTGCCGTAAGATTCCGTACTTCTTCGTTTACGGAAAGATGCACTTTCTCCGAAACAGAGAACTCTCCTTCTTCCACAACACCGAGATGTGCAATCTTCCCTCCCTGAAGATGAATGGCTTCATCCACAAGGAAAAGAGCGTTGTCTCCGCTGATCTCTCCCTGGTCTCCCTGCTGTCCGCCCATTGTCCCGTAGAACGGTGTCCGATCCGTAATGATTGCCGCCTTTTGCCCCGCAGTAACCTTCTCACAGATACTGCCTTTTCCTTCCTCATCGGAAAGAAACACGAGCGCTTTTATTGTGGCATCTTCTTCCAGCGTATCATATCCGTCAAACTCCGTGCTGATGCTCGGATCCAGTTTCTGGTAAATGTCATCGCGTCCCATATAATTGGTCGTTTTTCTTGCCGCTCTGGCAGTGTCTCTCTGAACCTTCATCGCCTGATGAAAGGCTTCTTCATCGAGATCCATTTCCGCATCCTGCAAAATCTCTTTTGTCAAATCCAGGGGGAAACCGTAGGTATCATAAAGGCGAAAGGCATCTTCTCCGGAAAGTGTCTTCTCCTTCTTCTTTTGTAAATCCTGAATCATCGTCTGTAAAATAGCCAGACCGTTATCAATCGTTTTATTGAAACGTTCTTCTTCTTCAGAAATAACACGGAGAATCATATCCTGTTTCTCGACAAGCTCCGGATATCCATCCTTGGAAAGTGCAATCGCTTTCTTGGATAAAGTGGATAAAAAAGCACCGGAAATCCCGAGAATTCTGCCGTGTCTTGCCGCTCTTCGTAGCAGTCTTCGGAATACATAGCCTCGTCCCTCATTGGAGGGCATAATCCCGTCCGATGCCATAAAGGTACAGCTCTTTACATGGTCTGCAATAATACGGAAAGAGACATCATCCTCCTTGTTCTCCAGATAATGCTTATGGGAAAGTACGGCAATCTCTTCCATCATCGCCTTATTGGTATCCACATCAAAGAGAGACGGGACGTCTTGGCAGACTACGGCAAGACGCTCCAGTCCCATACCGGTATCAATATTTTTCTGAATCAGATCCGTATAATGCCCGTGTCCATCGTTGTTGAACTGCGAGAACACAACATTCCATACCTCAATAAAACGATCTCCTTCGCCGCCCATCACATCATCCGGTCCGGTTCCGTACTTTTCTCCGCGGTCGTAGTAGATCTCCGAGCAGGGACCGCAGGGACCGGCACCATGCTCCCAGAAATTGTCTTCC
>ERZ773250.832-NODE-832-length-16655-cov-20.742711_pt1 | contig 16655 bp, 19 predicted proteins | sample MGYA00511258_ERZ773250 | MGnify/ENA primary metagenome ERZ773250 (study PRJEB29015, sample SAMEA2738164) | human oral metagenome | biome: human oral; feature: human-associated habitat; material: saliva | place: China | collected 2187 ... | reverse complement strand
CCTTGTATATCAAACATTATTAAATCTTCTTAGCTAATATTTCACCTGCATGTATATTATCACATGTAACACCAGTTATATACGGATCTAAGTTATCAAGATCATTCGCAGTTTTAGCAGTCCATACTTCTAATGCGATTTTTTTATCAATTAACCAATCCATATTTTCTGCAGGACAAGTAGCGACATGTGTTAAGTTCTAATCTAAGAATAAGTAAACAGCTCTACCACCACCTGCGTTTATTATTTTTGTCAAATTCAACGTAACAGTATCCCAGTATTTTTTATTAACATCTGTACCTACATTATACATTTCAAATACATTTATATATCCTACTCGTATATTGTTATCATACTTAACTGTTTCTTCCAAATTCCAATTACCAGATGAAATTATAGTAAAGTTTTTGCCTAATCCTTCTCTACGAATAATATCTAATGCTTTATGAACATATGGTTTATTATCATACTTATCGCCTACTCCAAGTTGCTTTCCGCCCATATTTGGGTTTTTAATTTCAATATATGGATGTAGACCACCCTGTTTACAAACCTTACAGAACTCTTGAAGAGTTGCTACTTTATTATTATCAGGACTTGTGAACGCTTTTATTTCAGATAAAGTATGTTCCTCATATTTATAACTATGATCTCCAGATGCAATTGTTATAGTTCCATTAGTATACCCTTCAGGCATCCATGCGTCATGTCCAACAACCCAATTGTTATCTGATGTTTTATATATATCAGTCTCAACATACTACCAACCTTCTTTTGCAGCAGCTCTAAATGCAGATAAAGAATTAGCTCTTTCTGTAGCATGATATCCTTGATGAGCAATACTCTTCATTACTCTATCATCTCTTGTATGATCTTTTGGAAGAACTACTGTTTGCGTAGTACCTGGCGTTTGTGAACCACCACCAGTATTTGGTTTAAATGCTTCATTAGATGTATGTAGCATTATCTTTCCGAAAGATGGTAACGTGTCAACTTGAACACCTGGATTATCAGTAGATGGTGTGTCTACCAATATAACATACTTACTATCTGTAGTAACTGTATATTTCTTAGCGGCAGCATTCCAATCTGCCATACCAAATCTATTGTCAGAAATCTTCCAGCCAATATACATTCTTAAAGAATCTGGAATAGTTATAACATCACCCTGCTTTAAATCTGCTTCAAAATAAACTCTTTTATAAGCTGTATTTATAGTCCATGGTGATAATGGTTTTATTGTAACATTACCATTAACAAATTTAGACGTTATATCAATATCCCAAGGGCCATTGTCAACAACAGGATGTGTCGTAGAAGATGAATTGTTTTGTATTTCTGATATTACTTGCTGTAAAGTTTTAGCAGTGTCTGAGTTATGGCCATTAAACCCTCCAATATCCTGTATATAAACTTTTCCGTTTCTTCTAATCTCTAAAGCATTCTTTCTCTCGTCTTTAGTTCCTGCACCAACTGAAAATACATATCTATCATCCCCAGTTAATGCTTTTGATACGTTGTAAGTACCTACAGTGATTTCCGCATTATTAGATACCTGAAGTCCATATCCAAAAGCTGCGGAACAATATACTTTGTCAACTATAATACCAATTCCAGACATTATACAAATCCACCCATTATTAAATATATGACTTCCATTTATAATGTTATTTGCATCATAATTATATATATTAAAAAATGGAAGTCTTCCAGTAGGCTACTTAATGAAATTTTTAAAATCTTTACTAGTTAGTTTTATATGATGATCATCGACGTCTGTTACTGTATAATTAAAATAACCTACTTCGGTACCATCTATATTGTTTATTACATTTTCACTATCTTTAACTTCTGTGTCTTTAAATAAAATATTTGATTTTTTTATTAAATTATATAGTGTACTATTTTTATCAACATTTACAATAATATTACTATCATCAATTTTTGTATATTCTGGATTATTTGAACCAACAGTTGTGTATGATTTTATATCATTATTATTTCCGGCTGACGCTATATCATAGCCAATTAACTAGCTTCCATTTCCAGCAGAAATTACTCTATTGCCCTATATAATATTAGCAAATCCAAAACTATTACCAACAAACTAATATTTATCCGAATTAAGTAATATTAAATTATTATTACATTTCCACTCTTTGCAATATGATAATAGATAACCTCTTTTAAGATTATTATTTAAAGTAGATAGATTTTTAAGAAATGGTTCATATTGCTAATTATTATTTTGTTGTCCAGATCCATTTCCTGAATTCAAGGATAAACTAGACACTGCATTAGCATCTAGCACATAACCTTTTGGATAACCATGGTCTTCACTACCAATAATAACGTTAAGATTTTCTGGATATATTAAACCGCCACCGGTAAGTGCGGAATTAACTAATTTTGCTGTATTCATATTATTATATTAATTTAATCCCGCATCCATTATACGGTTTTATAATTATTTGTTATATTATTATCAATCAATGTCTTAGGATTTTCATGTATCACAAATGTACTGCCATAACCTTTAAACACATTACTAAATCTCTAATTACTAGAATATTGTGATGCGCTTGTATATCTATTAGATGGGAATACTGATACAAATTTAAAGTATCCATTATTGGGACCGTTTACATAATCCTAAGAAAATGCACCACTTATATCTGTTAAGTTTGTAAACTTCTGGAATACAGAATTAAATACTACTGGATTAGAAGCTGTACTCTCTGGAGCTTTAACCATAGTAAACACTCTATTAATATTTCCAAGTGTGTTATTAGATATATAATCAAATGCTGTAAATACTTGATTTGGATATACAGATGTATATGCAAATGTACCATTCAAAGATGTTATATTAGGAGCATATTCAAAGAAATGTGGTGGAATTACATATATATCACTACTACTGCTACTCTTTGATACCCTAGTTAAACTTGAACATGTATTAAACATGTTTGTTAGGTCTTTTCTAAAATTCTTAAATGGGAGTAACAATATATCTGGTATTCTACCTCTAAGTCCAGTTTCATTGTAATGTGGCCATTGTGGTCCACAGTTGTTAAATATGCTTGTAATGTTACAATCACCGTTACAATATCTAAACAAGTCTGGAGCACAACAGAAGTTCAAGCTACCATTAGCAACATTTCCACCTTGTCCTATAGATACTAATATTGTATTAGAGTCATGCTCATAATCACCATCATGTTTACCAGCTTTAGTAGTCACGCCATCGTAAGCCCACATTATAGTTTCATCGATGTTATCATAGCTTGTATTTACAGAAATAGCCACTCCATTATATACAAACTTAAATGGATTATAGTTTTCGTTATGTATTGATTCTGGGTTATTATTTACATATGGCTCTATTCTACTATTAGCAAATGCATTATGCAAACTTAGAATTGATGTATTTGGAGCTTCAGTAGATACAACTTGTTTAGAATATAAAACACCTTCTGGACTAACTACCTCTGTCCAATTACTAGCGTTTTTACTAAACCATTTAACTACATTGTCAGTATTCTCCATTTTAACTTCGCTACCATCAGCTCTTACTATATTATATATGATAACCTTTTTGTTATCTCTATACTCAGAACTAGTTGTTAATGTTCCGTCTTGTATTCCGTAGTAAGTATTACTTATAGTTCTACCACCATGATAGAATAGTTTATATGGGATATAACTCTAATTACTTTCAGAGTATGATGAGTTTGAGAATATACCATTAGCATATTGTAGATTAGGACAATTAGCAAAGCCGTTAGATGTTAATTTATATGTAAATTTAACATCTCTAAACAAACCAATAACATTGTTAAGTTTTGTATTGTTTAAGAATAATGAACCAGGAAGTCCTACATGATTACCATTTATCTAATTAGGCATCGTTGTATATGCAAAGAATCCACAACAATTCTAAAGCTTTGGACAATTCTTAAATACATCATATGGGAATTGACCATTAACAACTTTAGCACAACCATTTCCAAATGTACTCTAACTATAATTATTATCAATACAATCTATGGATATTAGATTTATAAATCCTTTAAATGAATCATTGTTTATGTTAAACACAACACCACCATTTAGTTTTTCATTAGATAAGAATCCATTTATTCTTGTAACATATTGCGGATTATTAAATATCTTTGTAAAATCAATAGTTCCATGACCGTATTTAGATGTAAACGACACTGCTACTTCAGAGACATTAGTTGTTATATTTATTGTATCATAATCTATATAATTAGCGTTTACAAATCTAGTTATATAGTTAAGGTTTGGTAAATTCTTAAAGAAGTCTTTAAGATTACCATATAATGACGCATTAGCTTTAAATGATTCATCAAGATTGTCTGTAGTAGCAGTATTAAACACATCAGATGTATTGAGCGTATTTGTATTATTTACAATTACACTGTTTGTACTACTTAAGAAATATTCAGATTTATTTATCTTGTAATCCTTAGAGCTGTGTCTAAACAAGAATCTGTCGAACACTCCAGTTGTAGGTCCGGTCCAAATGTCACTAATATCAACAAGGGAGTCTACAAGCGGACTAAACAATCCATCATCTACAGTTACGCTATCTCCTACAAAGTGTGGAGAATATAATACTGCACTGTTTCCCCAACACCCAGTAAATGTATCATGCAAAGATGTTATACCTTTAGCAAGTTTAAACATATATCTATTAGGGGAGTTATCAGCTTGATTTGTCTTCTAAAACTTTGCATTCTATACAAAGTAGAACATTGTATCAAGATTCTTAAGCGACCCTAAGTTCTATAATGTATAATATATATCAAATAAAGTGCATGCTGTACCTCTATACATTGCTAATGCATTATCTATATCCTAAAATGTAATATTAGTTTGTTTGTTTGATACATTTATAGGCATTACAAAATTATCATCAGGTATAGCATTGTTTGTAATAATTTCACTTGGAAGTTTTACAACGTGTGTATTATCAGCTATAGCCTGTACATTTTTACCCTAGAAATTAATAGTGCTAGTTGTGCCATGAATTGAGAATTTTGACAAATCAGCAAAACATGCATTGCATTTAACAACAATGTTACCATAAACCCTTAATAGATTTTCACACTTTGTAAATGGATTTGTTATGTATGCTGGCTTAGTAGCATTGGTAGAGAACTGTATCTCCTATATACCAGTATTATTCCGTATATCAAATTGTTTTAAGTTTGAGAACTGTGATAAATCAAGAAGCTGTCCACCGTTTATATTTGAAACAACTGTACTGTTTAAATATAATTTTAATATATTCTACTGATTACAATTACTCATATTTATAGTCTTCAGATTGACATTATTTGATATATCAACATTTGTAAGACTATTTAAATCTGATAATGTTATAAAGTTATCATCTCTGCCACCAACTAACTATACGTTATTTACTATAGTAACATCTGATAAATTTGGACAATTCTCTATGTCTACAATCTCAAGATTTAAGTTGTTGTTGATTATAAGTCTTTGTAGGTTTTCGCAATGTGTTATCTTCACACTCCTTAAGTTAGCATAATTTGATAGATTTAACTCTTTGATTGTATTACAATCTTCAATATATACAGACTTAAGATTATTACATCCAGTCAAATCTAAGTTTGGTAAATATTGCTGATGTATAAGTTTTAAATCCATAATATTACTATTTGTAATATTTAGATTCTACAACGGAACATTAGTTGGTATAAATATGTTTGTAATACAATTACTTCCAGATATATCAATATCAGTTAGCTTTGTAAACTTAGTTCTAGCATTTGGAGTTCCAGGGTTCTATTCTATATCTAAGTAGAATGAATCACCACTAACAGCACATGAAGTATTGGCAAAGTTTATAGTTCTAACTTCAGAGACATTTGCCTGTCTAAATACATCTAAACTAAACTAACCACTAAAGTACTTATTGTTATGCATATCTATAGTATGTATAGCTGGTAACCCAAGTGGGTCAATGTTTAGTTCATTTATAGATTTAGCTATTGAGCTAATTTTCATATTATACAATGGGGTTAGCTTATCGCCTAGTTCTATAATTGTATTTGAATTATTGATAGTCCAAGTGTAAGGACCACCTTGCTGCATATTGCCAACATTGACATAAGTCTTTGTATTGTTTGGTAAGAAGTAGAATGCTTGAACAGTATCACCAACAGCTATTCTTGATATAACTGGACAGTTAGACGTTACTGGTAAAGCATCAACCTAAGTGCCAGCTACAGTAGCGTTAACTGTAACGTCAGTGTTATTCTTAAATGTCATAGCTGCTTGTCTCTTAGACATATCTCTCCATCTAAACAAGCTATCTAAGAATACAACATGCTTCTTAAGCCATGTTCTATTGTGTGCTACCTTGCGACCATGGAGCTTTACAATATCCTTTGCATTAGTTATAATATTATTAGTAAACTAAAGCATGTACTTAAGCTTATAGTCATAATTAAATATAAGAGAACCACAAAGCTCCGTCTACTTTATAAAGTACTTATCTGTAAAGTAATTCATAAAAGTATCATAACCATTAGCATTTGCTAAAGCTTCTGTAAAACTTCTAAACTCATACCAGTATTGTGCGTATATTGAGTTTACTGTGTCTTGACCATCCCTCCACTTTGCTTTTGTAAATGGCGTATCTAATGATAGCCATAGCTTGTTAGTATTAGCAGATACTGTAGTTTTAGATAAACCTTTATCATGGTCAAATGTTTCAGCAACATACTGCATTCCTTGGGTAGCATCTGCAGAAGTAGCTTGATTAGTTATGTACTTAATCCATACATCTGGATTAATTTTAAGCTCTCCTTGATTATCACTACCATTAGCTGTATCAAGGTCATAGAAGTCAACATAGAACTTAGAACCATCCCATGTTCTATATGTAGAGTTTTTACCAAAATTATCAACAAGGCCGAAATAGTTACAGATAATAAAATACTTAAATGCACTATCTACACTGAATCCCATATCATCACTAATACTATTTGGATCCACTATAATCTGTTGCTTTCTATTTAGCTTACTATAATTACCACTAGAATCAACTGTATACTAATCATATGAACCAGAGATCATTGGAATTGTATTCAATCCGTTTACATCACTAGAATAACATCCCTCCATTGGAAGTTTCATGATATTAGATACAAATTGTTTAAATCCAGCATAATCAGAAGTTCTTTTTCCACTAGGGAACCTTACTTCGTATTTCTGGTTAAGTATATTGTCATCATTCTACCAAAAGTCTCCTTTACTTGTATCAAGATCTTCTGGAAGACTATTCGTTATTCTTTCAAACCCAACAAGTGAGTTTGTGTCTTTTATTTCAATCCAGGCAGAATTATCTTGGTCGAAAGTCTCATCTACGGTTACATTATCAGCATAAAATGGAAATGTTGTAACATGTATAGGATTGTTATCGTTAGAAGTAACTATAGACCTAACTGATTTAAATCCTAAGTTTCTATGTGCATCACGACCAATGTTAAATGAATATATACCAAGCGGAGTTACAGATAATGTATTCTAAGCATCTGTATAGAACTTAATAATAACAAATACAGGGAAACCTTCTACTGTATGTTTTAATGTAGCTGTTGGCTATTGTGTTTTAACATACTAAGAATCATATACATTCTTAATTGCCTTTTGGTCAAACGGGAAATATGGATTATCCTTTTTACCAAGCTCTGTATTTATAAACGAACCAATAGCTGCATTATTAGCATGAGAGCTATCTACAATATCAGCTTTGAGAGTATATGTCTACTCTGGTATCCATGTTGATTTAGGAGTAAATACTGTGCTAGTAGGAAGTGATATATTTAAGTTCTTAACTGAGTCTTTAAGAGTTGATGTACCTTGTAAACTTATAGTAGCATTCTTAATAGTCTTTACTGTGTTATCTGTATTAGAACCATCTTGACTAATTCCAATTGGATCCCAGTACTGTACAACTTTATTTTCAGTTTCTGGTAATGTTACAGATGAAGAAGACTGTTGTTTAACAAACTGGTTAAATGTCCAGCTAGAGTCATTACTAACATCTATAAGCATAATTGGAACACCAATTTCTTTAGCATTTTCAGAAAGCTTGTTTACATCCAATCTATTATTAGAATCAAGAAGGAAATCAATAGTATATTGCTATGCATCTTGATTGTATAGTAATGATTTAACATTTCCATCAGCATCTCTTGAACAGAAGTTCTTCTTTAGCTCAGCATCAATTCTGTTATAATTTGGAGCACTATTTACATAATTTGTAGATATGATATTATTTATGTGTTGACACATCAAATCAAACTCATTAAGAGCTTCTGTATATATTCTTATACTATATATATTTGTGTCACACTTGTTTATTAGATATTCATTTCCACCCTTTACATACCTTCTACAACCAACATATAAATTATCTCCCATTTTTATTCTAGTAGATAATTTGCGTATTGCAGATACAACACCGTCAAGGTAAACTTTCACAATATATTCTGTGTTACCATCAACTTGCTATGGATAACAAACAATAGCTATGTCATTATCTATGTTGTCTTCAAGCTCTAAAACTCTCTGATTATCAATATACAAACCATGTACATCAATAGATATACCATTTGTAATTTCGCCAAGATTGCTATCAGCTACAGACGTGTCTCCAGAGAACAATATAGTTCTATTATCATCTGGATGATAATCAGCATGATAGTGCAGACATATAGTATATACATCTCCTAAAGATGATAACAAGTCATCGAATTTATAATCTGAATTATCAAGCTAAAAATTATTTATAATACCAGTAGCGCCATTACTAACTCTATAGTAGAACTCACCAGTATCTTTGACACTAATAGTAGATCTAATATTCTATTTAACTGTAGACATATTAGATTTGGCTACTTTAGATTTAAGTTTGTATAGAGAGTTACTATATGGGAATTCGTATGTACCTTGGTTAAAGTTTCTTGCTGTCATATCAAAAATACAGTTGTTGTACATATTGAATGTATCTTTGATATAGTTAACTTTAGACTTTATAAATTTAATATAATATACAGCTTCTGTTGTTTTATCACCAGCTTTAACAATTATTCTAACTTTAGATACTTTATCCTTTACGGCAAAACTTTTATTTGATACAGATATGTAATCTTTAACAGCCTGTGCAAATATACCTGGTTGATTAATTCTAACCTATACATCATCAACAAACACATCATAATTAAATGATGTTAGCTATGATACATAAGGAGTAAACTCTAGATACAGACTTCCATCCATATTAACTTCAACTGGTTTGCTCTAGTCTTTACTCATAACGTTTGTTGAAATCATAATGTTATTAGAAACAAGCGTTAAAGAAGACTTTACTGTTTTAGTTATATTCTAATCTTGCTTATTAGTCAAAGTCTGTGTTACAGTATATACATCTATCCACTTAGTATCATCAGTAAATAAATCTGATAACTCTATAGAGTTTGTCTATTGATTGGTTGAAGCTATACTAATATCATATGTTTTCTATATGCTATTATTTGTACCCTAGATTTTTAAATCCAATGTATACTGTCCAATAGTTCCTACGCTGTACTGTAGCTTTATAAATGATGTATTCAGTGTTGATAAAGACGACGCTACATCATCACATTTCAAAGTTATGTTATTATCTATTATAGAACCACTCCACTATCCTTGTCCATACACTCCATTACTATCATCAGTATAAGATGCTGATATTAATAATCTTCCAGTGTGATTATTTAATGCTCTTGCAATATTTGTATATGGTATAAAGAATAAACTATTTGATGCGTTTACAGATGTAGCATAAACCTTAGTACTCCCAACATATGCTGATATTTCCCAAGGCTTATTGTATTTTACAGATATACCATCTATATTAACCTGCAGACCATCTTCACCCATACTAATAGTTGAATTAGAGCCATATCCATTTACTTTAATAGCTACAGATAATTCTTCTCCAGATTGTGTAGTTCCACCACCTCCACCAGAGCCTCCACCACCATGTAGTGCAAGCCATGATATATTTCCTTTTGCTATAGAAAGATCATCCTTTAACCTTTCAATAGCTGTATCTACCGAGATTACCGACTCGTTATCTTTTAACATCTTAGGATTTGTGAGCGATATGCCTTTAGCATCATTACTCATCAATATCTCCCATTTGCTACGGTCGGTATTAAATTTCTTTAAGTTGTTCATTATTAAAAGATTAAAGAGTTATTGTATATGTTTCTGTACTTGTTATATTGTATGCTTGTTTGTCTGCTTCAGTTGTAGGCTCACAAGTCATACTAACAGTAGTTAGATTAGGGATTTGTTTATTTGGGTCCCACTTAGCTGTGTTCTTATCTTCATTAACATCCCACACACCATGTATCTATTTAGCTTCAATAACAACAGAATCACTCGTAACTTTATATTTTATGTACATTGGATAATGTTGTTTCCTATTCTCATTTGGAGTTGTGGCATTTGTTGATGCTTTGAAATAAGACATTAGCCATGGTATTATATATTCATCACCAGATGGCTGCTCTTTATTAGAAACTAGCTTATAACCTGTAGCCTAAGACATAACATATGTTGGAGCTGTAATTCTATCAACTAATTCGTATCTAGCATAGTTATTAGCTGTATCAATATCTTGCTATCTTGTAACCTGAATAACTGGCTTTCTAGACAACTAATCATCAACATCTCCCATAAGATCTACCTATAGACTTGCTTTATTGTCAGATGTTATATAATTATCTGGAGCATCATATATAGGCTTACTCAACGTATACGTATGTTTATGACCACCAAAAACAAGTCTTATTCCATACTTCTTAAACAGTCTTGAGAATCTATATTTACCAGCAGAATTAAGTATATTGAGATGAGAACCTTCTCTACCAGCACTACCTTTCATAAACTGCCATGTAACCATTGTGAATGGCATTTCGTGCATATATACAAATGGTTTTGTATCTAGTTTTCCAGATGTCATCATAGCAACAAACCAATCTTCAATATTCTTATTTGCAGCTTGTGCAAATGAAGCATCTTCTATTCCGTTGTTATATGTTTTACTAGAAGCTTCAGCGGTCTCTGAATTTAAACACATAAAACTAAATTTGCCATATGTAAAGTAATACAATGAGTATAGTGGATATTGCTTCCCATTCCATGTAAATGAGTAATCAAAATCTGGGTCAAGCTCAAATGTAAAATATCTCAATACATTGATGTGATTAAACTTAGATGTAGCATCTTCACCATCTGTAAGAAGAGTTGGCTGTTCACTACATAGGTCATTATTACCTATAGTAAACATTTCTGTCTTATTCGGAATAAACGTATCAAGAGCTTCATAGTAATCAATCCACTCATTCTCTCTGTTACCACTCTGTGCTATATCTCCAGTATTGACTAAGAAGTCAAAGTTTTCTTCAGCCATTATACCAGCAGATCTAAACCATGGCCTATAGTCTAACCAACTAAAACCTTGCTAATCGGTTTCCTATACAAATGTAAAACCATTAGTGTTTATAGTAGCTTCATCTGCAATGTTTGTTTTATAAATCTTACTCTTATATGATTCATCTCCAAATCTTCCAACTTGGTATTCATACTCCCCAACTTCAAATACATTGCTTAGAACTACCTTATGAGTTGTTACCCAAGTACCACTAGGCGTTCTCCATCTAAGTCTCTTATAATGATCTATAAACTTATTTATAGCTGCAGTGTTATTCTTATCGCCTTGTGTTATAGACCTAACAACAGTCCACTCTGTTTGTCCAACTTTTCTATATCTAAGATACTCATCATAATTTCCAACAGATACCCAGTTGAAACATCTAGAAGCTTTACTAATATTGCTAGCGGCAGCTTTTATACCAAATGTACATCTTAAACAGTTTGGCTTAAATGGGTCAAATGTTGTCTTATTTGTAAAGAAGTTCTTACCTTCCCATGAAGCTTTTGGAGTAAACTTCTATTTAAGGCTGTCTGGATAATAATACATTGGAACATTGCCAGCAAACTATGTCTGTGTGTTCATGTTTATATATGTCCACAAAGACTTAGTTTTCCTTGCACCATAAGCTTTATTACCTTGCTTAGAAGGCTCAAGCATAAACCATCTTACATATACACAGTCTTTAGCATTATCTGTGCTGTTAACCTGGAATGTAGCATCACCCTCATATACAGAACCTGAACCAAATCCACAGCTATCAATATAGCCTTGATATGTGAAGTTCTTATTCCAAGGAGATTTCAATTCTCCTTTATCAAGAGGATTACCTTGCTGATCATATACCCAGTCGTTTTCAATATCTCCAACACATAGATAGAAGCTTGAAGCATCTTGACTAAAACCTATTGGATTATCTCCATCCATCCATATCTGATCGTATGTATTAACATCTATGAATGCGCTCTTATTAGTATTACATTTAGCTCCACGTATCAAGTATGTAGAACCAGCTTTTATAATACCATCAAGCTTAAGAGTCTTCCATTTAAAACCATTATGACCGTTGCCATATAAAGTTCCATCTGTATATAACAACATTAAACCATTAAGATTAATATCATTATTTGAACCATTTGCAAGCTCTATAAAGTTATGGCTACATATTTGGTTGTCATTATTTACACCACCACAGTATACTTCATTTATACATAACAAATGATCAACATATACTTTCCATGCTGGATCTATATTACCAACCTTCGTAGTTTGATCGCTCTTCTTTCTTATAGTCATCTTACCATTCTGATCTACTTGTACATTATAAGTAGAATAACCATCAGTAAACGTAAGATGATCAAGATGTGTAGCATATAAGTCATCTACTGATATACCACTACCAGATCCACCAGCAGACTGCTCACTTCCTACCACATTAAACTTACCGTCTTTATACAGAACAACTTTCTTTCTATCTGTATAATACAGAAGTTCACCATCTATAAGATTCTATCTGTTTCTACTAAAGTTAACAGCAGTATCCATCTTTATAGATATATGATTAACAGTAGGTTCTACACCAGTTATATTTGGTTGTGTAGGATCTGTATTAACATGTGGGTCTTCTGTTATCTCTGTAGGTCTAATAGGATCTGCTGTACGCATAATCATCTATCTTGCACTAGAGTTGGAATCTCCAGCTATAATACCATTAAGGATCATCTTGTTTATAGTACCCATATTAGAGTATATATCCCTAATAGCTTCTTTAATCTTTAATAGCTCATCTGAATTAGAGCTATCTAAATGTACACCATCACTGATGTCTAGCCACAGTACATCCTTAGTACGTGGCTCAACTTCGCCAACATATAAAGCATTACTTATATTAAAGTTGTTTATAATGTTGCGTAATTCTTTAATGGATGTTAAGTTCTGTGCTATACCTTCTGTATTCGCCTATATTAGACGTCTAGCATCATTTATTATATTGTCCTTTCCGTCAATATAATTCTTTAGGTTATCTATCTAAGACTTAAGATCTAAATAGTCTATAGAAGATCCACTTCCACCACCGTGTCCACCAGAACTAAATCCACCTTTCAATAATATCTTCCTAATGGAATTGGCGTCTAGTATATCTCCTTCTTCAAATACTTGTCTAGTAATACTATCGCTGTCACTAAACATAATAACTCTAGGAGTCTTTGGACTAAACACATTTTCCACAAGTCTGGAACCAAAAAGTTTAGATTTCTTCATGTGCTATAATTTATATAATTATACAAACAAGGAAAGGGAACTACACATTATGTGTAATCCCCTTACCGTCGGAATATTGCCAGTACCATCTGTGACGCCATCCCGCGTAGCCTTGTTACGCGTTACTCAGCTACCTCAGATTCGCTTACGGAATCAGCCGCTGCCATCGTAGCATCTTCAGTAGTACTCTCAACGTCTTGAGTCTTGTCTGCTTCTGCATCAGGTGCGCTCAATTTCTCATCGCTGGAACCATAACCACCTTCACCATGTTCTGTCTCACTAAGCTCTGCTACCTCTGTAATTGTAACTTCTGGAATAGGCATAATTACCAACTGAGCAAATCTTTCACCAACCTTGTATACAGCTGGGGCAGCATCAGTAGTAACATGCATCTTAGCAGTAATCTCACCACGATAGCCAGAATCAATTACACCTACAGCATTAGTCAAAAACATAGACTTCTTAGAAATAGAAGAACGAGGGAACACTAAACCAACATGGCCTTCTGGAATTTCTACAGCTAGACCGCAATGGTATACAACAACAGTCTGACCACAATCATTTGGCTCAAGTGTAATATCTGTTGCTGTTAAGTCAAGTCCTGCGTCACCTTTGTGTGCGCGTATAGGCAATACAGCCTTATCATTCAATCTTTTAATTTTTAGTTCCATTCGTATTAATTTTTATTATTTAAGTTAATTGTTACCGCACTAGGATTCGAACCCAGACAGACGTGGGGTTTGTTAAACCGACTGTTGCATCCAACCCTAAGGTCAGTCTTCTCGTTCAGTCTGTCACGCTGCATTTAGCTTGCGCCTCGTCAACATTGTTTTCCGAGATATTTAGAGAAGATTCTAATTGTGGATTATTTATTATCCCACAACCATCCAACACAACCCAATAACTATTTAACCAAAAGTTGTCTTTATTTCGCATTATTGTACGAGTACATGTTTTTATACGTTTTGTAGTAACTTCATTATTTACAATTAAATCTTTTGCAGTTTCAACCAAGCTACCATATCGCTTTATTTCATTATGATTAGCATCGTAACGTATTACATACTTTTGATTCGAGTGCTTTTGACCAGACTCGTTTACTATTTTCGTTACAACACATCTACGTATTCCCAATAAAGTAGATGTCTTCTTAACGCTTTTACAATCTTTGTAAGTAGATTCTACAAGTGTTCGTAATTCTTCTGTAATAGTATATTCCGATTCGTTACGTTGTTGATTTCTACTTCCATATGTAGTAGTTTGACTATGACAGTTTGGGCAAAGAAATCTTAGGTTTTCTAATCTATTATCGTTATTTACACCATTAATGTGATCCAACTCTAAGCTAAGTGTTTTATTATTCCATTCGACTGTTCCACATATTGCACATTTGTATGGAATTAAATTATTAGCTAATATATATCTGCGTAATACAGATCTTTGATGTTTTGAATTTTCTTTTAATAGTTTTTCGGGATCTACTTTATTAATATTTGTTTTTAAAATAGATTTTCCTTTAAAATCAGACGAAGTTAGATGTAGTTCATCCATTCGTCTACGTACTTGTGAAAATCCCCAAGAGTTTCCTTTTATACTATATCCCAATTTAAATAAAACTTCTGAGATATTGCAGCTTTCTTTTATTAAAGAAATAAACTGTTCGTCCGTTTCTTTATAGATTTTGTTTGTCATATCAATTATTAGTTATTGAATTTCTAAGAGCCCACCGCGCTACCCTTACGCTATACGGCAATATGTGCGGATTTTATAGATGCCGCACCATCTTAATTAATAAATTAATTCTAAAATTTCTTTTATGTATTTTTTTTGTTAGAAGGCTTATTGATTAATTCATTTACTTTGATATAAATGTAATGTAGATAAATTTTTATACTAAAATCAATTTTATTATGAAAAATAAAAATGTAGTTGCGGAAGCAGGAATCGAACCTGCGCCTTTAGGTTATGAGCCTAACGAGATACCTCTTCTCCACTCCGCGATGTTAGCTCTTTGATAGAGCTTATGAAAATATCATTTTTATAGTCAATCCATCTTTACAGCGTGGATAATCTGTTATTACTTTTTACGTGTTACCCAATTCCATAATCTCTTAATAAGAGAAGTCTTCTTAATTATAACTTGGCCGTTCTCAACCTTAAGCGATTCGCCATCCTTAAGCTCAACAGCACTAACCTTTGTGATATTACAATCACCATTTGAGAAGTTAAACGCTGTGCCAGTACTAAAAGCTTCATTTAAGAAATCATTGATAGCATCCTTTTCTACAATACCGCAATATTGTTCAAACATATGCTTATCAATTGGTGCGCCATTATTAACGTTACCTTCTACTGTATAGATAACAACATCATCGTATGTCTCACACTTTGAGAGATCGATGTTAAACTTTGCGTAATCTTTCTTTGTGTACTTCATTTTGTAGTATATTCTTTTTGTTTATTATCCTTATATCTTCGTTTGAGCTTAAACTTAAATAGCTTGTTAAAAAGTATATCACTTGTATCTTCTGACTTCATTATCTATTCTGTCTATTTGAATACGTGTTGACAAACTTTCTTTACAGTTTCTAAATCATATCCTGTTTCTTTAGATATTTCTTTAGAGATAGAGTTTATATCTATCATCTGCAAACAGCTACTATATCGTAGTAATGAACTAACTTACTGTCTTTAAGCAAATCAAAATACTCGCCTCTCATGTTTCTAACAAGAACAACATCGCCAACATTTATTTCGTATGGCATATTCTCTTTGTGTTCAAGAGAAAGAGGAGTCTTAATTACTACAGCTTTACGAAAATCGGATTCTACTTCTTTTACCTCAG
>ERZ773250.829-NODE-829-length-16675-cov-3.451384_pt1 | contig 16675 bp, 13 predicted proteins | sample MGYA00511258_ERZ773250 | MGnify/ENA primary metagenome ERZ773250 (study PRJEB29015, sample SAMEA2738164) | human oral metagenome | biome: human oral; feature: human-associated habitat; material: saliva | place: China | collected 2187 ... | reverse complement strand
AAACAGCATCCAGCTTGAGCTTAGCTAAAATTCCCGCCACTTGAATCGGATGGACGATATAGGGCTCTCCCGACTTACGAGTTTGCCCGCTATGGCATTCCATCGCATAAATCAACGCTTTTTGAACAAAAGCCACATCCTCTGCAGCTAAATATTTTTTTGTTAGGGCTACAACCTGATTCCCCGTTAAATTTTCTTCTTTTGGCATGCACTCTCTCCGCTTTCTTGCCTACTATTTTAACATTTTTAAATCAATATGAAAACCAAGAGGACTAGAATAAAAGTGCGGTGGCAGAATAGAACTGCGTTTTCAAAGTTTTAGCTTACCTCCCTCGTTTCTGAGCCAAGACTTAAAAAACTTTCCTAGAGCGATAAACAGTCCCAGCCCTGCAAAGCTGCACAACAATCGATGGCTATTGAGCAAGCGGCTACAGCGTCAAGGATCTCTTTCTAATAAAAAGCGAGGCCGAGACACTTTTGTCTCAACCTCCGTGATGAAAATGATGTACTTTCTCCATATGAGCTATATCTTTTAGAAACTCATAATAGGCATAGATGAGGTAACCAGCAGAGGCCACACCCAAAATAGCTATTGATACTTCAAATAAGGTAGACAAAGACATGATAAACCTCCTCTCCTTATTTCAAACTGCAAGGTGCAAAGCGACCATCAGCGGCTGTTTCGTTTCCGATTTTTTCCTTTCTAGCCTACCTCTGGACTCACCTTTATTATACCAAATTTAAGATAGGAAAACAATGAAAATCCCTTTGTAAAAGCACTTTTTCCTGACAATTTTGTAAGGTTTAATGAGAAAATAATTCTTATCTATTCGAAGTGCTCTTCTTCCTTTTCAACTATTTTCTCTTTCTTTCTATGAGCATACTCTCTAATTGTTAGCCCAGTCGCAATATTGGTTAAAAGTAAGATTACAAGTAGATAAACCCAGATCGGTGTATTTGATAAAACACCAGATTGATTGGTTTTTTCAGTTACAACTGGGTTGGATAAGAAGTTTAAAACAGCTTGGTTATCCGTTCCGTTCGAACGAGCATTTGATAGTACTCCTTGGAAGTTCTTATTAAATTCAGTACTATCTTCAACATTCTTAGCCTGATTCTTAATAAGTGATTCCGTTTGCTGATGAACTTCCTTCACTTCTCCTTGAACTCTTTTAGCTTGCTCTGCTAAAGTATTAAATTGCGTATCCATAGATCCAATTGTGTTCCCATTAGAGATGATTGTATCAGAAGTGTTTCGAGTATTAGAGGCAAGTTTTGTAACAATATCCAATAGACTATTACTACTATCATCTGTTGTATAAAGTCTACTATTTGACAAACCGTCACCTGAACTTGTTGGAGAAATCTCTAAAAGCTCTGGGCCATTTTTTTTCCACTTCTCATACTCCTCATTCAACTTATTAGATGCCTCTTGGTGCCAATCGTCTAAGTCTTTAACAATTGCTGTAAAATAATCGCTAGGTAATTCTTCTTTTGCCAGTTGAGGAAGAGAGGCTATATTTGCCTGAAGTCTATTTATCTCTACACTTAATTTAACATATAGGTCAATTCCTGACTGTCTATATTGATCCACATCTTTCTGTTGCAACTTATCCGCTACAGATGATGGTGAAATGTTCCCATACATCTTCGCAACTGAGTCACTCGCTGGATTAGCTATGTCAACATTGTTATACGATGATGTTGGGCTACCATATAAATTCTTAACCATAGTCGACGCTATATCAATTCGAGATAGTTGGTCAAAAATATGGGATAAATCTTTCTTTACTAACGCAACATTTCCTTTATTATCATCATAAAAGAAACTATACTCCAAAGGAATTCTTTCACTACCAATTTCAAGTTCAAACATAATAGTATTCAGTCCATAATTAGGAGAAAGTTGAATTTGAAGTTGGAGGGTAGTCGGTGCTGAAATCTTATCAACGCTTGGGACTACTGTGGCTCCCTTGGCACCCTTAACACGTACATTTGTCACACGAATAGGAGTTTCAATATATTTCTTAGCTCCAGTTCCTGCAGAAGAGAGCTCAGGATAAACATGAGTCATTGTAACCGTTTGAGTCTCTGTAGGTGGCAACACATCATTAGCTACTGTTATAAACGTATAGCCTGGCATCGAACCAGTAGTCCTACCTTTAATGCTCGCATATTTCGACAATAGGCTTAATTTTGCGTAATATGAATTGATTTGTCCATCTGTTAAAGCTCCAAACTCTTTTAGTTTATTAAATAAGATTCCATAATCACTAGGATTAACACTAATAGAAGCAATCGTGCTATCTACTTGATTAGTATAATCTATGGGCAATTCATCTGAATCTGATAAAGTATTAACAACCTGCTTAGCTAAAGCTTGTCTTACACTATTTTGATCTGCTTCATCACTGACTGCTTTTAAAATCGCTGCCTCATCACTTCCTAAGGTCGATGTATCAATTTCTTTACCGTCAAAATAGTTCTGAGATATTTGTCTACGAGACTCCTCAAGAGAGCTCCGAATGGAGCCTAGTTCTTTTCGAGACTGCTCTATCTGCGCTTGATATTGCTTCATCTTCTCATTATAACTATTTATACGCTGAGCTAAACGTTTAAAATAAGGTTCTGAATTATCTGGATCAGTAGAGGAGTCTGTATTTTTGAAAAGATGCAAATAATTCATTGAATTTCTATAAAGGGTTAGATACAATTCATTATCTTTATCATATTGATTCTTAATAGAATTTCCTGCGACTCGAGCATTGTGATTAGCAACCTGTGATTGAACTTGTTTGTACTTTAAAATTGGATCTGCTTGACCGAGTAAGGACTCCGAATTTTTTTTCAACAAATCAGAGGTTGAGGTTTTGAAACTTGACGTTGATTGTTCAAATGCTCTATTAGAAGACTGAACACTCTGTGCGATCGAAGGAATGGAATCTATTGATTTAATACTCCTATCAGCAGGTTGAAAGATTGAAGTAGATAAGGAACTATACACATCTGATTCATCATCAACAATTGTTTTCATCCGAAGTTTGGCATCATCAAGATTATTAATGACACTTGTAAAATATAGACGAATGGTTTTCTGATTCAAGCTATTAACATAATCCCCGACTTGTTGAGCCATTTCAAGAGACTGCTCTTTTTTTACAGAATCTTTTACCTTATACGTTATTTTGGCCTTTTCAGGATTAAAACTTGACAATTGCAATATATTGTGCGAGAAATCTTTAGGTATGTAAATGATAGCTTCAAGTGAATCATCCTTGTACTGGCTTTCTGCTTGATTCCTAGATAGGACTTTCCAACTCGCCTCTTTTTTCTCATCCTTCGCTAGTAATTTTGTAAAATCATCTCCAAAATTATATTGGACACTATTTAATTGCTCACCCTCATCTTGATTGACAATTCCAATTCGAAGATGTGTTTTTTCCTTAGTTCCTAAAATAAAAGAAAAACTATCTGATTTACTTACATAGATAAGAACTCCCACAGTAAGCATCAAGCATAAAATAATTAACACTTTTCCAAACAAATGTTTTTTTTCTTTTTTTAGACTCATTATAATTCTTTCTCCTAAATTGATTTTAGCCGCATCATCGTTACTTGTTAACAGGAATCTCTCTGTCTATTATAGCACATTCAAGGCTTATTATGAAAACTTTTTGTAACTACTTATCTTGCGCTATTCTCAGGCGATGAACACTTCTACCAACGAAGAACTGTGTTTCATTAAGTTCCACCAAGGGCTCATTGTATTGAGTACGACCTGGTACGACCTTTTGTTCATTAAAGGTAGTACCAAACGTTCCCATCGGAACATTTTGTCGAAGTCGCTTGAAGAATGGTGTAAATTTACTAACCATGCTGCTTTGATAACCATGGAAAATTAAATGGATGTTAACTACCGAAGATTTGGTGAACAAAGTATTTACATCTTTATCCGTTAACACAATCTTATCTCCAGTTAAGTGTATATCTGGAAGATAAACAAACATTGGTTGCTCTCTACGCTTACCAGATTGGATGATTCCTAAGAGTTCACCAAGGAATTGGCTAATATTTGCCTCATCAATTCTAGTGTCAAAATATTCATTCATACCAGCAAAACGTCCATCCGTATCAACCACTACACGGTCCATTTTCCCAGAAAACTCTGAAAAAGCTGACAATATTGCTCGTTCAATACTATATGTTTGAGAAGGAGTGTCATCCATGAGAAGAATAAAGTCATAATTCATTGGTTCAATAGAGCGAATCATCGTTGTTTCTTTATCATAACCAATTGGAATATTGAATCTCTCCCGTTCTTCTTGAACAGCTACATCATTTTCAAATTCTTCAAATGTAATCTCATTAGCCAGCATCGGGATAGCTTCGGGTCTGGATCCATTCCATGACTTGTCCATTGATTCAATAGCGTTTTCTAAACTCTGCAGTCTCTCAAGATTTGAACCTCCTTCCGTTGCAAGGTACACTTGAAAACGAATTGGTTCCTCAAATCTAATCTGACCGCGACCAGGAACAACTTGATCAGCCAGAGCATCAAAACCAATAAGATCTTTTTTGGAGTCCTTATCTACCAAATATAGAACAAACTGTGTAGCAAAATTACTTCGCATACTTAATTTCATACTAGTATTTCGGAGAACTGTTGCTATCAAATAAATACCCAGGCTCGCTCCCTCACGCAGTACCTGATGAAAAGCAGATTCAACAGAACTTTCAAGCGGGTGATCACGTACAGTATCATAAGAGTCAACAATATTCAAAATAAATGGTAAAGATTGTCCTGTCTTCTGCTCATACTGTTCAATAGAAGTGACTCCATATTCAGCCAATAAATCCCGTCGTTTTTGTATTTCCTTTTGTAAACTTTTAAGGAACTTTATTAGTTTTTCTGCATCATCTAATGTAGCAATATCTGCCACATGTGGTAATCCTTTCAGAGGGAATAGTCCATTTGTTCCAAAATCAAATAAATTAAAATGTATTTGATCTGGTTTATTAAGTCTAGCAAAATTCATGACTAATGTTTGAAGCGCTTGTGACTTTCCAAATCCTGGGGAAGCATAAATGATACTGTGACTAAATTCTTCTAAATCGAACTCTAGCATCCGCTGATCCTGTTCCGAAGGAATATCCATTAAAGCAAAAGGAGCTTTGTGAAGTTTTTTATCCCCCCAATTTGCAGTTAAAATCGGAGAAGGAATATCCTCATTAAGTGGAGGTAGCCATGGTTTAGTTGGCATACAGAGATTCACACTTTTTGCATACTGTGCAATATAATCCACAACAGCATCCAATTCAGTCTCATCGTTATCAGCATCCCTACTAACCATCTCTTCGTCTAGATAAGACAAATCTGTAGTCGCAAGCTCATATTGTCCTAGCTCATTAATTACCCAAAGTCTATTATCAACTTCTTCAGTACTTGCTTTCGCTTTCGGTGCATAGCGTGCCCCACTCCATGCCGATTGGAATAGTTCATATATCTCATTATTCCCAACTTGCAAATAAGCACGGCCTGGCTGTGTAATGCTTGCAGCATCTGGTGTCTTTATGATCTCATTCGAATCTGCTTTTTCCGCTACTTTTAGCGCCAGCTTAAATCGTGAATTAGACCAAATTTGATCATTAACAACACCTGAAGGCTTCTGAGTAGCTAGAATCAAATGGATCCCTAGGGAACGACCAATACGAGCCGCTGTTACAAGTTCTGTCATAAACTCTGGTTCATTTTGCTTTAACTCAGCAAATTCATCTGAAATTAAAAACAGATGTGGGAGTGGCTCTGTAGGAAAATCTCCCTCTATTCCTGTACGACCTTCCTTGTATAATTTTGTATATCCATTAATATGGTTGACTCCAAATCTACCAAATAGACGCTGACGCTTTTGTAATTCTGCTTTAATGGAAGCCAGAGCGCGCTGGATCCCTGCCCCATCTAAGTTGGTGATAACACCCATCAAATGTGGCAAATCTTTGAATAAATTTGCCATACCTCCACCTTTAAAGTCTATTGGGAGAAAACCGATATCCTCTGGGCTAAAGTTTAATGCTAGTGATAAAATGTAAGATTGTAATATTTCTGACTTCCCAGATCCCGTTGTTCCAGCAACGAGGCCGTGAGGGCCGTGAGCGCGTTCGTGTAAGTTCAGGTAGACAATATCATCTTTTCCTCGAACCCCAAGTGGAACTGCAAGACTCTTAGATGTATCTCCTCGTGCCCATCGGCTGGAAATATTTAAGTCTTCAACTTGCTCTGCATTATATAATTCTAAAAATGTAATCGCATCTGGAAGAGCATTTTTCTGAGTCTCCTCATGAATTAGGTTACTTAATCTACGTACAGCACCTTCATAATTATCTACTAATGGATACGGAGTAAAGGCTTGGTTTACATATATTCCTCTATTATTGATTAAAGTTGCTGTGTCTCTACTCCTCAAATCGATAAGCGTCGTTACCGTCTCAGGTAATTGACGGCGACTTTCTTTCACCCAAATAACAGTTACGCCAAAAGAAGCCAAATCTGATCGTGAAAGACTTTCATTGATAGCATGACCAGACAACAAGCGATCATCTGAAATAACAATGACAATCTGAGGTAAATAAGTTCTTTCCTTCTGATCCTTTTCTTGAAAACGAGACTGCAAAACCTGATAAAGACTGGTAAGTACTGCATCTTTCGTACGATCATCATGTACAAAACCACGAACATTAATCATTGGTAACAGGAAATGAGGTAGAAATCTCCATTTCTTCCAAATTTGATCATAATCTTCCTGCGAAGTCAAATTAACAAATATTACATCATGATAAGAATGAAAAGCCGCAATCTGCAATAAAAGTTGCTGGAGAAATAGCTGACCTATATCATGTTGAGCGACGAGTCCAATGATATTTTGGGCAAGCGTTGTTGTAACAGGAACACTCTTTTGTTTCTCATAAGTCTTTAACAAATCTTGAGAAAAAATTGTCAGCTTGTCCTTAGTTAAAAAGTCTGTTTGGTAATCAATTTGAAGCTGACTATCAATATCTCCCAAACCAAGCGAGACAGTCATAAAATCTTCATTAAAAGGCAGACGCTCATAAATACGTTCATCATAACGCATAATCATTTCAATCAGAGTTTCAATATTGGGTTGCTGATAGAAAAGAATGTTCCTTTCCCCTATGTAGTGCTTATGTAAGGTAGATACTTGCTGTAATAGATACGCTTCGTAATCTTCGAGCCTTGTTATCTTCTTTTGTTTATACTCTTTTTTATCAGTAAAATAGCTAGTGATTGAAAATGCAGCAGTGAGAACACTCATCCCCCCCATGCTCAACATCATAATCGCATTTCGTCCCATTAAAACTACTACTAGCCCAGAAAGAGCAAACATACCTAGAGGAGGAACAATTGCACGCCAAATAGCATTCTTTGGTTTCGTTGGAGGATTTTTTGGCTTTTCTATCCTCTGACGTTTATCATATATCGTAGGAAGTACTCGAGGACTACGCCGATAGACTGGGAAATTAGATTGATAAATTGATTTTCTTTCTTGTAACAGGACAGTTTGACTATTGAAAATTGCTTTTTCAAAGAAAGACGAAATCTGCCATTGATTGTCCACAAACTCTATAAAGTAATTTTCTATAAAAATACTATCTCCCTGTTTAAACTCAGAAATAATATCAGAGGAAATCAAGCGCTCATTCAAATAACATACACTGTCATTTGGATAGAGATAAACCTTTCCGTTGGAAAACAGAATATAAGCTTTCGAGCAAATGAGGAGATTTGCTTCTTGATCTTTTGAAATAATAAAATCTTCGTTTGGAGGAGAAATGTAACTGACAAATATGTTTCTTTCTTCTTCAATAACAAAAATAGTCTTATTTTCAATGGTATTTTTTCCCATTATCAACTCTTTTTCGTCAGCGTATATATTGCCATCCTTCATGTAGAAAGAGAACCCCTGCTCCTCAGCATTCGTTCCTTCCATAAACGTGAGTATCGATAGGCGTTCAGAAAAAATGACTACTTTGAGTTGACCTAACATTTTACCAGAAACTAGATTCTTTTCTGTGTTGTGAAAAAAACTTTTATCATCTCTACTCATCTTTTTCTTCACCTACTTTTACCCCAAGTTTTTTCGAGAGTTTCTCAATCTCTTTACGATACTCGCTTAATTTCTTTTGCTTATCAGCACCCTTCATATTTTTATCTTCACGAACTTGCTCATATAGATTTGTATAAGCATGCAGAGTTAACTGATCATCTCCAATATTTTGAGCCAAATCTAAAGATTTTTTATAGTTTCCCCTTCCAAGATAAATCCAATACTCCAAGAGGTTATCCTCACTGGAGGGTGTAATTGTATTTAAAACACTTGCTTTCTGATTTTCAGATAGATCATCTAAATGAACATAGGAAGATGCTAAGACATACTTTGCTTCTTTACCTAAACGACCTACTTGAAACTTTTGTAAATCATCTGCCACATCGTCATAGTGTTTAGAAATAAAATGGCTTTGAGCATTTATTGTCGCTCGCTGAACAGGAACAGACCAAAAATAAAAGTAGGCTGCAAAAGTCCCCAAAGCAATGCTTGCTACGCAAAAAATTCCCATTCCAATAGAAAAAATATGCCAGTTACGTTTCGAAACAACTATCTTTGTTTTCTTTTCTTCTTGGTAAGCTTTCTCATAAGCTTCGTTAACGTATTTTACTACCTCATCATATGTCTCACATGCGGCTATATCCTGTATTAACGAATCTCCTATTGCAGCTACACCATTTACCAGTAAGTCAAAATCAAGTTTCGGTCGCAATATAGAAACAATCAAAGCCTTATAACTCATTAGAAAAGTTTCTAAGGTGTACGGAATCGGACTCATAATTCCTTCTAAACCATAATGAAGGATCTTAACAACACTTCCTTGTAAAAATATATTTTTCGGATGTATATAAGGAATTTTAAAATGATGCTCAGAGAATGTTAAAGATTCCATCTTTTGAGCCAATTCCAAACGTTTCACTTCTGACATCTCTTCTGTGATACAATCTTTAAGACTATAAGAATATTTTGGTTTGTCATAAATCAGTGATAAAGAACCACTATCTTCTAATGTCACAGTGGCATCCATATAATTTTCTATAGTAGATAATTTTTGACGAGAAAAGTGACTTGCTGGTAAAATAACCTTGACCTTTTCCTTACTGTATTTAATTTCGATTTTATCACTCATTTATGATTACCTCCAATACATCGCCATCTCCTAGCGGATATTCTTTTAAAGCTCGATGTTGCTCTATTCTCAGAAGTTTTCCCTGAATCTCTAAATGCCAATTCGAGGGAATAATAGACAACGCTTTATCTAGATTATTTAGGCAAATTAACATCTTAACTTTCTGTAGAGATAATAATTTGGAAAAGCGAATATCTATTTCCTTATCTTTGTATCTAATGGTTGCGTTTAAATATTCTTCCTCCATGAAAATTCCTTCCTAAATAAATTCCAATTAAAAGCATGATTGTAACAAATGATATTGCCCCAAAGACTGTCCATATCATCATGTCGCCCGATTCCTCTTTATCTACGATGATACTGTCAGAGACTTGATAATTCTTAAAAAGAGCTTGGCGATACGCCTTAAAATCTAGTCCATCGCCACTCAAAATTTCTGCTTTGCTGAAATTAGCCCGATTTGCAGTTTTGAGCATTTCCTGAGCATCCGTTTTAGATTTTATTGCTTCTTGTTCTATCCTATCCATGAATAGATTTGGTGCATACATATGCTCGATCTCATTTCCTTGAGAACGCTGTTTCTTTTGCGTCATCGAATCTGTTTTTAAGTCTAGTTCGCCATCTTTAGCATACACAGTACCACCTGTAAATAAAAATAATAAAAATAATGCTATAATTTGGTATAATCGTTTCAAGATACAAGCCCCACTTTCTAACTTAAGAAACTAAGAGAGACTGCTGTCTTCTGCAAATAAATACGTTACAAATATTCATTAATAGCATTGACCTATCGCAAATATCTTTAATGTATTTCCTATTTAGTCTCATTCAAAGACTAGTTTTATTTTAGCATGAATCGGATCAATATTCAAACCCTCAAACAGATGTGTAAGGATCTCATTATTTCGTTCTAATAGATAATATATCGCACCCAAATTTATTTAGACGCCATTCAAACAGGTGATTTTTACTTTATCTTTTTTGGCACCTCCCTACTATTTTTAGCAAATATCTAAACAAGCTACCTTAGTTTCTTTAGATATACAATACCCAATGGTCAAAATTCTTTACTTTTCCTTGTGGTCAATCACTCCAGATCCACTTTTTATAATATTGTTTACTATAGTACTCTTGACTTGAAATATTTATATAGGTCTTATACTCTTCTAACTATCCGAAAATTATAGTAAGTTTTAAAAATGAACACATTGTTCATATTTTATACTGTTGATACTAGAAAAAGAACCGCTACATTCCCTACTATAAGCTGAAGCTAAAAATCTAATCTCGATATAATCACCATTAAAAGTCTGTATTATTAGCTTGACTGGCCTCCAGTATTATCAAGAATTTCTTAATGCTAAACAAATCCTCATGTGCGTTCTATATATTATTGACCCATTTTATTAGCAAAAAACTGGCTACATCTAACATCTTTCTAGCCACTTAACAAAAGAGACAGAAAAAGAGAAGAAGCGCTTTAATATAGCGATTCTTCTCATATCATTATTTAAATAGATCCTTTTGGAACTTCTGCTGACTTCATCCAAGTATCGTAATGCTCTTCAAAAGCCTTCTCATCTTCGTTTCTATATCCTTCAAATAAAACTTCTTTGACATTTTCTCTGTTGAAAAAGAACAAATTGTCTGGTGTCTGCATCCCGTTCGGAATAGCCACTGATCCGTAGTCAAAATAGACACTCTTAGTTCCTCCTTGACCATCTTCCACTTCGATGACACTAGCTCGTGAAACAATCATTACTTCACTACCATCGCCATTTTTGAGGGTTACAACTGAACCCAAAGGTAAAATGTTAGCTGTCATCTTCTTCTCCTTCTTCCTTAAAACGTACTTTCCCTTGACTGTATAGCTTCATAATCTTCACAAAACGAACTGGGTTACTTTGGTTATAAAAGTATATCATTGTACACCAGATTATCCCCATCCCCCAAAAGTCATAGTTATCCTCAATAGGCTGACCAAATAACTGGATATAACTATAAATAACATATATAGAATATAAATTCATAAGCACAAGGATCCATCGAACAATTCGGCTGGCTGTCGCAGATTCCTTAGCTGGGTTGAAATCGTCCCCCCTCACCATCAAATTATGGGAAGCTGCATAGTAAAACACCTTCTCTGTTGTCGGAACAGCCTTGCGAACATTTTTATAAAGCCCTCGCTCAAGAATACAAACCAAAAGCAAAAATTCAGCCAACCAAGATAGTAGAATATAGGTCAAACTGGTCCAGTTATAGACACCAATAGACAGGGCTGCAAAGAATCCAAAGGCAATAGGCCCACCTGCTATTAGAAAAATAACTAATTCAGAAATGTAGGCACTGATTTCACGCGCACCTTCCGTATTGAGCAGGGTACTCTTTGGAGCGGCCAAAGCCTCCCCAGTCTGCTGGTCATAATAAACCGCCTGACCATCGCACTCGCCTATAAATACTCGACGACGTCTAAGAAAAAACATTCTAACCTCTTTCTAGTTACTTATTGAAGTTCTGTCACCAAACTTTATAATCTCTACTACTTCACTGACCTTTATTCAATTTCAAATCAGCTAAGCCCCAGCTTTATAATCATGTAGCTCTTTTGTCACGATAGCTCCATCCGGTCCAACACTCACTTCTAGATAGACATCTGGATCGTCGTCGGCTCTACATATCACACTAAGTTTTCCAGACTCAAATTTTTCCTTATGTCCAAAATACCAGAAATATTATTCTGATTATATATAACAAAAGCAACTCCCAACAAAAGACCTGCAAAAACAATCTTAAAAATCTCTCCTCCAATCGGTTGCCCCAACAAGTCTTTAAAGCGGGAAATAAAATCATAGACATAGTAGAAACCAACTGCAGGAGCAGTAAATAAGAGTGCATTAAAATATAAAAAAGCACCTTTGCTAAATCCTTTTTTTTCCGTCTTTTCCTCTTCGTCTTGATTTTCGTCATCGGGATAAATCATAGTAGTCAGACAAACCGTTTGGGTAGTCACTTGAGCTTTATTGACATTTCTATACAAGGCTCGTTCTACAAGGATAGTGATAAAAGCAAATTCTGCTATCCAGATAAGAATAACACTCCAAAAAGCAGTCATACTATAAGTTCCTTGTAAAAATAGACTAAAGAAGGAAATAAGTCCGCCACCGCTAAACATAAAGAAAACAACTAATAGAGGAATATGCCGATTCATTCTGCTTGATTTCTCTGTATCTAATAGTTTACTCTTTGGAGCTTCTAAAACTTCGTGGGTCTTACGATCATAATAAATGGCTTTGTCATAATATTGATTCAAATAAAAACGACGTCTTCTAAAAAACATATATTTCTTCTCTCTAATGCTTATCCGACTTCCGTCACCACAGCTTGGGTAGCTTCCACTCTCCATGTGAAAACTTATCCCATACATGATTAATTCCTTCTGAGATCTTACCTCCTATAAAACTACCTACCATAGAACCCGCAACAGTACCCACAGCTGGAAATGTATCAATTTCACAAAAGAGGTCTTAGCCGTCTTGAGCTGAGCATCAATCGAGGTTTTTGAATTAGACAAGGCTGTCTTTTGTTCATAAACCTCTTTCATATCGATTTTCATCTATCTCCTCCTTCGATACTATGGGTCATAGAAAGGATATTATGCTGAAAGTAATCTCTACGGTACTGCTGGTCCACATAGGTTTGATCTAGACTATCACTATAACCTTCTTGAATAACCCGTGAAATCAAATAACTCGGTATAAACAAAGGGTCTACATCTAACCTTAGACCATAGGGATAGATGCTGGCTAGATAATCTATATATTCCCGATCATCTGGTTCAGAAAGCAGTCTGCGTCCCATAATCATCGCCATAAAAGGAACTTTAGCTTTCTCCATCTCAGACACCAGCTCTTCTGGAAGCAACTCGCGATCTAACTCTACCAAAGTACCTAAAGGAAGAATGGGAGACAAGAGTAAATCGGTGTAGGCTAGCCAAATCCGAAAGTCTTCCATTGACAAAATGAGCTCTGATTCTAAGTAAGTTAGAGTCACTTCCTCTTTTTCCCAATCAAGCTTCATCGTCACAGATGTACCAAGCAGACTATTGTAACTATAAAAAGACTCGTTCTTGAGAAGCACCAACTGAAGTCTACGGAAAGCATCACCTTGACTGACCAAGGAATGACCAACTTGCTCTAAGATAGATCGTTTTTCCTCTTCTACTCCCACTCGAGCTAAAGAAGTTTGGTATAAAGCACTTATTTCATACATTAGTACGCATAACCAATCAATACAGTTACACGACCTGCACCCTCAGTCTGCAAGATATGATAAAAAGGGGTATTTAGTTCTTGGTCATTCTGTTCTAATGTCCATAGTAAACGCGCATAGGCTTCTTTCGTTAATTCTTCATAATCATGGTCTAGTGAAACCATCAGAACATTGTTAATTTCAAAATAGGTAGAGAATCGCATTCCCTCTACTTCCAAATATTCCTCTTCTAATGGAAGTAGAAACTCTACATCCATATTTCCATCTTCAGGAACATTGTTCAAGCTATAGACAATTGGACCATTGGGATGCCCGCCAGCTTTTTCAATTGCTGTCATAAATGCATCCAGTTCACCTTGCATCTGACTTACATGAAAGCTGGCACGTTTTTTTATAACATTGCGAGCCTCAAAAACGGCTTGATTTGTCACTCCTTCTGCCACCACATAGTCCATTAATCTACCTCCCAACTACTGTATGCGTCAACACTAATTTCCTTACCAGGATGATAAAGCACGTGATACACTGCCAAGGATTCCAAATTTTTATCTGAATATTTGGTTGCCAAAGTGTCATAATAGTCCCCTAGACTCCCCGAAGAAAATGTCGCAAAGTCATCACTACTTACTAAAACTTTTTCTTCAAAGAGAATTGGTCCGTCATAGTTACCTGTAGGATTTATTTCATTCCCAAATGTCGAGAAAATTGAGAAGTGATTCCGATCAGAAAAAGGATAACTTTTAAAGCATACTGGTCCATCTGAATATACAAGATCCAGCATATCCTCTATAAATTCCCAACATAGAGTGTAGATTTCTTGGCAAAGTAACTCTACTGGAATATCAAGCAAATTTTTTTCTTCATAGCCATACAGCTGGTGAAGCACTAACTTTTTCGGCCTTGTTTCCATCATTATTCCGTTTCTTTCTAGATTATTATTCATTTTTTAATTCAATTCATCATAATCAGGATGCTTCCTTATATAAATTGCTGCATAAACTGCATCTACCATAACTGCTGGAAGAGTCACTGTTATCAGAATCCCAAATGAAATACCAAAGACATTATCAATGTAACCAGTAAGAATTGCTGGGACTAGCATGACAGCTACAAAAGCAACTCCAAAGTTGAACAGTCGTTCTTGCTTTTTACCTTTTTCCTTGCCACCATATGTCTCCCACCGGTTGAATGCCCAGATTTTCCCCTGATTTTTAGGAAGATAGTACCATGAATAAAGTGCAGTGGAGAAAATGAATAAAAAGATTAACGGAATCGTATAAAACAGCACCTTTTCTGATGAAAAATCAGCTGGGACAGTAGAATTATTCTTTGACAAAAATGATGTCATCCCAATAAAATCTAGCCACAGTATGTTAGTTCCCACGACTAAAGCAATTAAAATATAGGTTAAAGATTTGAACTGATTGATCAAATCATGGAAAAATGACAAAATTATGCCCAAGAGGTTAATCACGACACAAGTTGTAAAAACACCTCTAATCACACCATAATAATCGCTATACCAACCTTTTAGTCCAATTCCAACTATAAGAATTGAAAAAAACAAATTGATCCATGGATAGATCTTGATATATCCTAAAACAACTTCATTGGTTATTAGAGGTCCGTGATAGCGTTCATTTAGATAGGCAGAATTCTCTGTTCTATTTTTCTTTTTGTTTTTTACCATTAGCTAAACCACCCTGCTACCGTTTTAAAACCATCACCGATGGCATTTGTTGCCCCCTTTAACGCATCTTTAGTCATATCCTTAATAGAACTACCTTTTTCGCCTCCCCATTTATAGTCTAAGAACGCTGAAATAGCTATACCAGCTCCAGCACCAATAACCGTGCCAAGAGGACCACCAATCATCGTGCCAATAGCTGCACCTGCATAAGCTGCGCCTGCATCAGAAACTGTATCCACAGTCTGATTCACTGCAAAGTTCCGGATTTTTTGACCTGTTGTAGAGGTTTCATCATCCAAGAAAGATTCTTTGACATTCATCCAAATTGATGAAATAGAACCTGCAGCTCCCAAAAGTTTTCCACCTTTAGCCCATTTGCTTGCTTCCTTAAATCCACTAAGAGGATTCAAACCAGATTTAAAGGAATCCTTCGCTGCAGCAGCTCCAGACTTTCTGGCATCGGCCCAAGCATTTTTCCAACCGGTCATCTTAACACCTCTACCGATATTGGTCTTGCGAATATCAGACTGCTTAGTCTGAGTTTGAAATTCTTTTCCTCTCTTATATACCTTCTGACAAAGGTGTCGTAATGTACTAACATCTGGATTTGTCAGACTGATAATGTCAGAGATAGAGCTATAAATCCTTTCTGTCTCGCGATTCACAACACTAATGTTCATATACAAACCAGAAAAACCATCCAAAAGCCCCTGCAGATATTCCGTATCAATAATCGCATCCACCGCATTCTCTGATACCGTTGATTGAAATTGCTTAATAGTCTTTTCGTACTGAGCTAAGAGAACCGCTAAGGCATTCGTAAAATTTGTCAATAGTGGGACTTGGTGATTAGTTATTTTTGCATTGATTGCTCCCTTAACATCTCCTTTGAGGCTTTCCGAATGTACCAAATTCACAAGAGAGGTCTTAGCCGTCTTGAGCTGAGCATCAATCGAGGTTTTTGAATTAGACAGGGCTGTCTTCTGTTCATAAACCTCTTTCAATATACCTTCCCTGTGTGACATAGAAAAACAAAGCCACCCACTCTTTAATTATACCATGAATCTGGAAGCCGATAACTAAAAAATCGCTTCATTATTTAAAGCGATTCCTCATTTATAGTAAATCGTAATTGAAATTACTGAACTCAATCCTCGACTCTCATTTTCTGTATATCCAGACCTTTCTCCCAGTCTTCATAGATTTCCATATATCGAAATTCTTCCTCATCCTCAAAACCTCTGAAGACAACCTTTTCAATACTTTCGTGGTTAAAAAACGCCGCATCTTCTGGGTTAATTCCTCTAGGATATATAACTCCTACATAGTCTGAATAGACATTGGTTCCTTCTTGCTCTAAAACGGCTCCCCGGCCAACGATCATCACCTTAACAGTGCCGCCTTCCAAATAAACAATACTCCCTAAAGGCAATAATTTTTTACTCATTTTCTTCTCCATTCTCTTGT
>ERZ773250.827-NODE-827-length-16691-cov-2.707321_pt1 | contig 16691 bp, 23 predicted proteins | sample MGYA00511258_ERZ773250 | MGnify/ENA primary metagenome ERZ773250 (study PRJEB29015, sample SAMEA2738164) | human oral metagenome | biome: human oral; feature: human-associated habitat; material: saliva | place: China | collected 2187 ... | reverse complement strand
TTATCTGGACGTTGTACTGGCTTAGTTTGTCCGCCACGCATTTGTGTTATAGTATCAAAACTCATAATAGACTCCTTTCTAGTATTCTATAATTATAACAAAAAATAAAAAAAGTTAATTATTTATATTGACAAAATAAACAAGATAGTATATAATATAGACATAAGGTAAAGAAAGGAGGTAAACATATGGAATGGTGGAAACTATACCAAGAAATAAAAGAAGCCGTTAGCTTCATAACCGATTTAATAACCATCATAACTGTAACAAGCGGATTTATAAGATGGATTAAAAAGAAAATGAAGTAACGGCAAGGGGAGCTTGCTCCCCTGTTCTTTCCACCATATTATAACATATGTAAAAGGTATGACAAAATTTGAAATTGTGTTTTCCCTGTGTATTATTATTAGCTTAGTATTACGAAACTATGAAAGCCAAGGATGGCTTGGTTGGGTCGCAACAGTTTGTGGCGTGTTATATTTAGCACTGATGGCAAAAAAACTATATGATACGAAACGATAAGTAATGCTATATAGTGATAACTAGAACAGGAGAAATAAAAGCAATGACTGAAAAAAACAATGGTTGGGGCGGTGTACGTGAAGGTGCTGGTCGCAAGGTCGGATGGAGAAAAGGATTCTCTGAAGAACGGAAGCAACGGCAAGTACGAGCCCATGAAGACGAATGGGAACTAATTAAAGAGTTTGTGCAAATCGTAAAGAAAGATAAAGAACGAGCACAACGGATATTAGAAACGGAATAAGGAACAAGGACGCTTAGAAATGGGCGTCCTTTTCTATTGCATGGAAAGAAGGTGAGTATATGACAGATGTGCACTGCAATAAAAAACAATGCTTAAATAATCGTAAAGGTTGGTGTATGGCCAAGGCCATACACATTGACGGCATGTGTAGGTCATATGCTCCTGCATCGTCATTGATCAACAAGAAGAACACAAACATAGTGAAGCGGTCGGGGCGATATAAACAAGGACCAAGCGATGTATTGAAATAAGGGTAGGCTTTAAAAAAAAGGGGTATGCTTATAAAAATGAGCGAGGGTATTTTTAAAAACTTTTATAACTCCAGGCGTTGGAGACGATGTGCAAAAGCCTATGCACAATCAAAGCTACACATCTGTGAAAGATGTGGTGGTTTGAAAATAGGAACTAAACAAGATGGTACACGACAACGATGGGTAGTACATCATAAAACACCAATGGATACCTTGACAATCCAAGATGACAACCTTGCATATGGTTGGGATAACCTAATGTTCTTATGTATCGAATGCCACAATGCTATCCATCACGAGATGGAGACCTACAGCAAGCACCAAGCATTGACTAGTGGTGCCAGGTTACTACGAGCACGCAAGCGTGAGGTTTCATTTGATGAGAATGGCGATGTAATTTTGATAAATGATATTGATAATGGTGATGAGAACACCCCCCCATAAAGTGGTCCAAATAATCAAAAACTGCACACCGGGGGCGCAGATTCGTAGAATATACAGGTCTCGCACGTGAGGGGTGTAGTTAACAATAGGGAGAAAGGAGGTTTAGACGGTTGACAAATGATGACAAAGCTAAGGCAAAAAAGAAGAGAATCACTGAATATAACAAGATTTTCAAGGAAATATCAACAGAAAAGAAAAAGTTGATTAAGAAAGCAATCGAACAGGCTGTACACATGGAATTTCAACTGGATGAGCTCCAAATGGCCCTTGAAAAAGTCGGATTTGTTGAAGAATATCAAAATGGAAATAACCAATATGGCAAAAAAGAAAGCACAGAATCCAAGGCGTATAATCAGTTGATGAAGAACTATACAGCCGTTGTGAAGATTCTACTTGCTGAATTGCCACGCACTACGCCAGTTGATGAAGATGATGAATTTAAAGAGTTCTTGATGAAACGGGTGAGCAAGCGATGAACCCTATTAGAGAATACTACAACGCTATCGTAGATGGTGAGGTAGTTACATCGGATCGAGTGAGACGGGTATATAAGCATTTAGTCGAAAAGCTGGAGAATCCTGGTCAATATATTTATGATAAAGATCGTGCAGCGCTTGCAGTAGATTTTATAGAAATGTTTTGTAAGCACTCCAAGGGGAAATGGTCGGGTAAGCCAGTAATATTAGAATTATGGCAAAAAGCATTGGTTAGTGCATTATTCGGATTCATAGATAAAGATACAAAGCTTCGTGAATACACGGAGCTTATTTTAATTGTGGCACGAAAAAACGGTAAGTCCACATTATCTGCTGCTATTGGATTATACTTGCTGATAGCTGATGGTGAAATGGGTGCAGAAATCTACAGTGCAGCAACGAAACGTGACCAGGCAAAAATCATATGGGAAGAATCAGCCAATATGATTAAAAAATCTAAGTCATTGAGTCGAGTATGTAGTATTCGTGTAAACAAGATAATTAGTAGTACCAATGAAGGGAAATTTATCCCACTATCTTCGGAATCGAATAGCCTTGATGGATTAAACGTACACGGGGCGCTAATAGATGAGTTACACGCCATCACAGATAAGAACCTCTATGACGTTATCGTAGACGGTATGAGTGCACGTGAACAGCCATTGACGGTAATTACATCCACGGCAGGGACTGTGCGTGAAAATATCTACGATATTAAGTACGATGAGGCATGTCAAGTAGTCGATGGATATGATGACCCAGAGGGATACCAAAATGAACGAATCTTACCAATCGTTTATGAATTAGACCAACGGAAAGAATGGAATGACCCAAGTTGTTGGCAAAAGGCGAACCCAGGACTGGGGACAATTAAAAAGATTGAGCAATTGGCAGATAAGGTCAAGACGGCACAGAACAATCCTATCTATATCACAAATCTATTGACCAAAGATTTTAATGTGCGGGAAACGTCGAGCGAAGCATTCCTTACGTTTGAGCAATTAAATAATACAAGTGAATTTGACATATCCATACTAAAGCCACGGTATGGCATTGGTGGAATTGACTTATCAGCTACTACGGACCTTACATGCGCCACAATGTTGTTTATGGTGCCTAATGATCCTGTGAAGTATGTAAAGCAAATGTATTGGATACCAGAAGAGGTATTTGATAAGCGTGTGGCAGAGGACAAAGTACCATATGATGTTTGGTATAAACGTGGATTCATTCGTAAGTCACCAGGTAATAGAATAGATTACCGATTGATTGTGGATTGGTTCAAGGAATTGCAACAAGAGGATGACATCTATTTGTATAAATGTGGTTATGATGGTTGGAGCGCAGCTTATTTTGTGGAAGATATGAAAAATGAGTTTGGTCGCTCCGTCATGGAAGCGGTTATACAGGGTAAAAAAACGCTTAGCGGGCCCATGAAGGCGCTTGGAGCAGAGTTAGAGGGTAAACGTATTAACTACGGCAATAACCCTGTTCTTAAATGGTGTATGGCAAATGTAGAGATAGATATAGATAGGAATGGAAATATCCAACCAGTCAAATCGATTCATGCAAAGAAACGTATAGATGGTTTCGCATCGCTGTTAGATACCTACGTACAATACGAGCGTTGCCAGGAAGACTATCACAATATCATATAAAGGAGGTGAAACAGTGAATTTTAGAGGGTTATTCAATAAAATATTTGGATATTTTATAGACGAGCCAAGAAGTCTACAGAATGCAGAGTTTTTGGATGGATATACGAATGTATTTACACCATTTCATGGAGTGCCATATGATGATGCAACCTTTAGAGACTGCACAGACTCAATCGCACGACATTTAGGAAAAATGAAGTTAAAGCACGTACGAAAAACAGCCAATGGAACGGTAGAGGGCAATACAGCATTAAATTATTTACTATCTACAAGGCCAAATCCAATGATGACGGCTACAGAGTTCTTAGAAAAGGTTGTGGCACAATACTACAACTACAACAATGCTTTCATTTACATTCAACGTGATGTAAATGGCATGGTATTAGGCCTGTATCCTATTGATTTTGGTAGTGTAGAAATAAAGACGGATAGTAACGATGACTTGTATGTAAAATTTCAATTCTTAAACGGAAAGAATATTACTGTACGATATGATGCGGTTATCCACATCAAGCGACATTTCTCTACACACCAATTATTTGGTGAAGACAATTCCAAGGCCATCAAAGAAGACTTGGATATGCTCCATGCGGTCAAGTCATCTATCATCAATTCTGTAAAGAATGGGAGTGCACTTCGAGGGATTATCAACTTTGAAGGGACATTACGGGAAGATGATCAAGAGAAAGCATGGAAGCGGTTTACGGAAACATACGCCAGTAGTAAGAATGGGTCGGGCATTGCCACATTAGATAATAAGGCGAGCTTTCAACAGCTAACTACCACCATTAGCACTTTTAATAAAGGGCAAATGGATTTTGCAAGGGATACAGTATATAAGCATTTTGGCATCAATGAAAAAATCATCACAGGCAATTATACAGAAGATGAGTACATTGCATTCTATGAATCAGTGTTAGAGCCAATTGCCATTAAGCTGACACAGGAATTTACAGAAAAGCTATTTACGAGCCGTGAAAAAGGTCATGGCAATGAAATCATCATGGAAAGCAATCGACTATCCTACATGAGTGTTGCCAGTCGTATCAAGGTATGTGAAACGTTGTTACCGACGGGGGCAATTACAGTGAACGAAATACGTGAAATCTTTGGTTATGAAGGAGTTGAGGGTGGAGATGACAGGCTTGTTAGTCTAAATTTCACAAAATATTCAGACTTAACACAGTACCAATTAGATGAGGAGAAAGGAGGTGAAGGGAATGAAGAAGAAAAAAGAGTTCCGAATGATGGAGATTCGAGCAATGCCACTGAATCAGGCGGAAGAGACTCAAACGAGAACGATTGAGGGATATGCTGCCGTATTTGATGAAGAAGCTATTATGTATGTATCAGACTACACGGGATATACCTACAAAGAAGTTATTTCACGTGGAGCCTTTGATAATACAGACTTTAGCCATTGTGTATTGAATTACAATCATGGTGGAATGATGATGGCGAGAACACAAAGTGGTACATTACGACTTACTACGGATAGTAGAGGGTTAAAGGTAGAAGCTGATATGGCGAATACCTCGAATGGAAACGATGTATATGAACTCATCAATCGTGGAGATTTGTCAAAGATGTCATTTGCATTCACTGTGGCAAAAGAATCAGAAACAATAGATAGAGAAAATAAAATCTACACACGATACATAGAGAAAGTAGATAGTGTATATGATGTATCTATTGTTGATAATCCTGCGTATGAAGGGACTATGGTTGCATCCAGGAATCAGCAAGCCAATGATTGGGCTCATGAAAAAGAACAACGGAAACGATTATTATTGAAGTTACGAACGATGTAGAAAGGAAGCACTATGAGATTAGAAGCTATTTTAAAACGTAAAAAAGAAATTCGTGCATTATTGGAAGATACAGAACAACGAAATTTGGATCTTGATGCATTGGAAAAAGAATTAGGGGAATTAGAGCAAGAAGAAGCAGAAATTCGCCGTCGTATGGAAATTTTGGAAAAAGTACCACAAGGAACAAAAGAGGTTGAAAAACCAAAACAAGAAGAACGTGAAGCGGTAGATGTATATGATTCTGTAGAATATCGTAATGCATTCATGCACTATGTTGTTAAAGGTACGCCAATTCCACAAGAATATCGTGCTAATCAAAATACATTAACAACAGATATTGGTGCCGTAATTCCACCTACAACAATGAATAAAATCATTGAAAAGATGGAAAGCGTTGGTATGGTATTACCATTGGTAACGAATACCTCCTTTAAATCTGGGTTAGCAATTCCTACATCTAATGTAGTACCAGTGGCAACCTGGGTGAACGAGGGTCAAGGTTCTGATCGTCAAAAACAAGCACCTGTAGGTAATGTAACGTTCAGTCATTTCAAATTGCAGTGCCGTGTATCTGTATCTTTGGAAACATCTGTAATGGCATTATCTGCATTTGAATCCATGTTGACAGCGAACATTGCTAAAGCAATGGTAAAATCCATTGAAACAGCTATCATTAATGGTACTGGTACAGGTCAACCTACAGGCATTTTAAAAGAAGCTGCTGAAGGTGTAAAAATCGATGTGAAAGCCTTTGATTATGCGACATTAGTAAAAGCAGAAGGTGAATTACCAGAAGAATACGAGCAAGGTGCAATTTGGGTAATGTCCAAGAAAACATTCATGGAAATTGCTGCTATGGTAGATACAACGGGTCAACCAATTGCACGGACTAACTTTGGCATCGGGGGCAAAGTAGAACGCACTATCTTAGGTCGTACTGTATTATTGGTTCCATACTTGAAAAACTTTGATGTAGCACAAGCTGGAGATATCGTAGCATTCATGTTCCGTTTTGAAGACTATGTATTGAATACAAACTATCAAGTAGGTATTAAAACATATGAGGATAATGAAACGGACGATATCGTACGTAAATCCACAATGATTTGCGACGGTAAACCAGTTCAGTATCATTCTTTGGTTAAATTAGCCAAGAAAGGCTAGGTATTTAGATGGTTATTCTTGAAGATTTAAAATTGTTCTTGCGAATTGATGAGGACATCACAGATGATGACCAATATTTGGAAGAGTCAATTTTAGCTGCAACAATTTACATCGAGCAAATGACAGGAAAACCATATAAGAATGATCCATTGTACGATAGAGCCATCACATACATGGTGGCTCACTGGTACGAAAATAGAGATATTAACTCAACAAAAACTTTCGTACATGATTTACCATACACACTAACACCTATCATGCAACATATTGCACTTTCACAAGCCTATTTGACGGCTAAGGAAATAGAGGATATGAAGAATAAAGCAGACGAGGTGAATACTCATGCTTAACATGGATGGAATTGGACGATTAAATAAGCAAGTAGATGTATACCAGTATAAAGATGAAAAAAAGGATGGCATTACTAAGCAAGTCTTGGTAAAAGCCATCCCTAATCGTATATGGGCAAGAATTGAGCCTATGCGAGGCCGTCAATACATGGAAGTATACAAAGAAAAGCTAGAAGAAGTTCATAAAATCACAATTAGATATCGTAAAGGGATTACGGCAGGTATGTTGATTAAGTACCAAGATATAACGTACAAAATCAATACAGTTGTTGATCCATATATGGGTCATGTAAAACTAGAGTTGATGTGCAGTATTCATACAGCAGGTAAGAAGAAATGAAGATAGAAGAGTTTATTTCTAAAATGGATTCTTTCATTAAGGAATATCCAGAGGAATCGAAGAAAGCCTTGCGAAAAGAAGCGAATGCGATGCGTAAGGATTTGGTAGATGCATCACCAGTGGGGCGTGGAAAGAAAAAGAAAATTTCTAAAAGCTGGAAGATGAGCATGAAAGGATCCGCAGATACCACGCAAGAAGCAACCATACGCAATACATCACCGCACTATCATTTGGTAGAACGTGGACATGTCATGCGCCACCCATCAGGTAAGGTGTTAGGGTACAAACAAGGGACATATTTCTTCAAGAATACGGTAGATAAAAGGCAAGATAGTTTTACAGAAAACATAGCTGACAATTTATTTAAGCAGTTGAAAGGAAAGTTATAATGGCTAAACGAGTATCACAAATCAAATTGTGGAAAAGTATAGCGATTATGATAGAGGATGAGTTTGATAATAATGTGTATTCCGATGAAGTACGAGAAGATTTTGAAAAGCCATGCTTTTTTATAAAATCGCTCATGCATTCACAATTACAGAATAAATTTTATATTAAAAGAAACATATCGATCATATGCACGTACTTTCCTGATGAAGAAAACAAAAATGAAGAGCACTATATGGAGATGACTGACCGATTCTTACTATTATTCCAACGAGGAATACATGTAGAGGATAGGCATTTCGATGTCACAGATATTCACGGAGATAGAATTGGTGAAGATGAGGATATCATGCAATTCACAATTGAAATCACCTATATGGATACAACTGGAGTTCTTGAAGAAAAAGCTGCGAATGGAGAAGCAATGGATACCGTTCAAGTTAGATATGAAGTAGAAACCGAGGAGGGAAGAAAATGGCAAAATTAGGAATGCCTAGTGTAGTTGTCAAATTTGTGGAAGCGGGAATTGAGGCAATCCAACGTTCACAACGTGGTATTGTTGGTTTAATTCTTGAGGATACAAAAATATCTATCACTAAATTAGGGCAGAAGACAGATCAACATGAAGCCTTGAAGAATCCATTCATCGTATATACAGTGGATGATATTCCAGGTGAATTAAGTGAAAAAAACAAAGATTACATTTTGAAAGCATTAAAAGGATACAACAAGCCTCCATTGAAAATTGTTGTATATATGATGGAAACTGTACAAGGTGGTGGCGCAGATAAATTCCAAGACCCATTAAAAGTAATGCTTACGGAACGATTCGATTATTTGGCAATTCCAACTATCGAAACAGCTCAGTTAGAATACTTAGGAACATGGGTTAAAACAGCACGAGAAAACAAATTTAAAAAGATTAAAGTAGTATTACCAAATCACCCTGGAGATTATGAAGGGGTCGTAAACTTTGCTAACACAAAAGTGGTAACAGCTGACAGAGAGTATAAGCCAGCAGAATATACGGCACGCATTGCGGGTTTAATTGCTGGAACCAATATGACACAATCAGCAACCTACGCACCATTAAATGAAGTCATTGATTGTGATCGTTACACACAAGACGAAATGAACCAAATGGTCAATGAGGGTAAATTCTTTATTTGGTTTGACGGTGAGAAATTTAAAATGAGCCGTGCCGTTAACTCTTTAGTGACTACGAGCCAAGGCAAGTTAGAAGGATTCCAAACGATGAAAATCGTAGACATCATGGATATGATGTACGATGACATTAAGAAGACAGCAGAAGATTCATACATTGGCAAATACACCAACGATTATGAAAACAAATGCTTATTGATTTCTGCAATTATGGGATACTTTAAGCAACTAGAAAATGAACGATTACTTCAAAAAGGATACAGCACATGTGAAATTGATACGGAAGCGGTTCGCACATATCAATTATCCCATGGCTTGTATACTAAAGAAGAATTGGCGAAAATGTCCGATGATGAAGTGAAACGATTGGATACGAAGAAAATTGTATTCTTAAAAGCAAAAGTAAGACCATTAGATGCAATGGAAGATATTCAATTGCCTATTTCTATTTAATAAGGAGGGACTATGAAGAATTTTGCGCCACAACAGGTCATGACAGGTTCCCATGGCCAAGTTTGGATTGACGGGGATTTGGTAGCGGAAGTCACAGCCTTTAAAGCTGTTATCAAATTATCAAAAGAAGAAGTAAAAAAAGCTAAAACAATGTCGAAGCAGTACAAATATGTGGGATATGAAGGAACTGGCAACATTACAATGAACAAAGTATCCTCTTTATTAATTAAAAAGTGTGCTGATAACATCAAGAAGGGTCGTGCTACAGTATGTCACGTAGTGGCACAGGTAGATGACCCTGATGCGGTTGGAGTGGAAACAATTAGTATTTATGATGTGACATTTGATTCACTCATATTAGCTAACTGGAAAGTAGGTAGCATTATTGAGGAATCCGTAGATTTCACATTCACAGATTTTGAAGTAATTGATATGGCAACAGGAGAATAGACATGAGCTTATTAGAAAAATTATTATCCGCAGATATTGGAGTTATCACAACGGAAGCTAAAGCAGAATTAGAGGTGCCACGTTTAACACAATTATTGGGCGAACCATTTATTGTCGAATTAAAAGAATTACCATTTCAACAAATTGAGGAAGCGCGTAATTTTGCGACTACTGGTAAGGGAAAACATAAAGTGGTAGATAATGGAGAGTTCACATGTATCGTATTATCTAAAACGATTTTGACACCAGATTTAAGTGACCGTGATTTACACCAAAAATTTGGAGTTACCAATAAGTTGGACTGCATCAAAAAGTTATTCAAGCCAGGCGAGATTGACTTATTGGCAACAAAAGTATTTGAGTTATCTGGCTACAGTGATGAAGCGGTCAAGGATATTGTTGAAGAAGCAAAAAACGAATAACATCCGATGGTGATATGAACTTGGCATTTTATTTATTTGCCAATCATCATATGAAACCGTCGGATGTATTTAAAATGGGGCATGGGGAAAAAACAATTCTTCGTGCCTTTGTTGATGAAGAAATCCGATTATACGAGGAGGCACGGAAACAAAATGAGTAAAGTAATAGATTTAGTCATGCGTCTGCAAGACGGTGTAACATCCGTGCTTTCAGGTATTAATGCCCGTATGCAAGATACAGCAGTAGCTGCTAATGGAGCAGGTAGACGCGTACAAAAAGTCGGTGAAGGTATTTCAGGCATTGGGGACAAACTAATGCCTGTAAGTGCTGCTATTGTTGGCGCTGGAGCGGCTGCAGTACATGCCTTTGTAGGCTTTGATAGTGCTGTTACCTCAGCAGGAGCGAAGGCAGGTGCTACCGCAGAGGAAGTAGAACGATTGCGTGAAGTTGCCAAAGGCTTAGGTGCTGACTTTCCAATTAGTGCCACAGAGGCAGCTGTTGCAATGGATGGTTTAGCCGCTAGTGGTATGAATGCAAACCAAATCATGGGGACCCTACCGTCAATTGTGGAAGCATCAGTGGCATCGGGAGAATCATTAGAGGTCACATCTAATGTTGTTGCTGGAGCCTTGAATACATGGGGGCTTATGACGGGCAATGTAGCAGATAACTCACAACGCATGGCGGATGTCATTCAGATGGCGGCGAATAAGTCGAAACTTGGCATGGCAGATTTCGGAGTAGCGATGCAATATGCAGGTGCTCCAGCTGCTGCACTAGGCATTCAAGTAGAAGAGTTAGCCACATCGATGGCCATTATGTCGAATAATAATATAGAAGCGAGTACGAGTGGTCGTTCCTTACGGATGATGTTAAGCAGATTAGTAGACCCACCTAAAGAGGCAAGTGAAGCGCTTGCCAAGTTAGGAGTTAGCGCCGTTGACAGTACTGGTAAATTCGTTGGATTAGGGAATGTGTATGATCAATTGCGTTCAAAAATGCAAGGATTGACCGAGGCAGAGAAATTTAAACTAGCTGGAGATATTGCTGGTACAGAATCAGCATCTGCATTATTAGCGGTACTAAATACTAGTACGGAAGATTACAATGAATTGCGACAAGCGATGGATGAAGCAAGCGGTTCATCTAAAAAGCAAGCTGATTTAATGAAGCAAACTCTGTTAGGCACATTTAAGGACTTAGCTAGCAAGGTAGAAGCATTAGGAATCGCATTTGCTGAGGTACTACAGCCTAAGATAAAAAGTGTAGCAAATACTTTAGGCGAATTAGCTACATGGTTTAAAAATTTGAACCCAACGGTGAAAGATATGATTATCAATATTGGACTAAGCGTTGTAGGATTTACGGCGCTTACAAAAATATTGGGACCAGTAGTAAGCGGTGTAGGAAGTCTAATGCGTGTGTATGGAGATATTGGCAAGGTATTGGCAGGTTCTCCAATTCAAAACAAATTGTTAGAGGCATCCATTCACGGTATAACTAAGGCTTACAACCTATTAGGTAGTGTTGCGGGAAGAGTAATACCATGGATTGCTAGAATGTTACCAATGGCATTCACAGGACCTGTAGGGTTGGCAGTGGGAGCCATTGCATTGATTGGGATTGCCATTTGGAAAAATTGGGATACTGTACGCCCCGTGTTGGAATCATTTGGTAGAGGATTCATGGGGTTAGCTAGATATGTAGGCGATGTGGTGGCTAAAATATGGACACACTTACAACCATTCATTACGAAACTTGCTGAAACATTTGGGAGAGGCATAGACCGACTTATGGCATCTTTACAAAGAATCGGAAAAGTGTTATCACCTGTATTAGATTTCATTATGTACACAGTAGGGACTATTGCTGCTGTAATTATAGGCGGACCATTAGCCGTTGCCATTGGCCACTTAGTAATAGGCTTTACTATTGCCGTATCAGCGATTGAAGGTATACTTACAGGGTTAGTGGTTGCCATTACAGGCATTATAGACGGGATTTCACAAATATTGAGTGGAATCATCGACTTTATCACAGGCGTATTTACTGGTAATTGGGCATTAGCATGGAGCGGAGTTGTAGGAGTATTTTCAGGAATTATTACAGGAATCACAGGTATTTTAGATGGAGTGATTGAAGGAATTAGAGCTTCTATCAATAGCTTAATTTCATCTATCAACGGCATTTCATTCACAACACCAGAGTGGGTTCCTGGAATTGGTGGAAAATCATTTGGACCATTAAATATTCCGTTGCTTTATAGTGGCACAGATAATTGGGGCGGTGGTCCTGCTATGGTACATGACCGTGGAGCCGAGATTATCAACTTACCTAGTGGCTCACAAGTGATTCCACACGAGCAATCATTACGCAGTGCTTACGATCAAGGGAAACGAAGTGGAAACGGTGGAGGTGGATTACAACTCACCATCCAAAATCTAAATGTACGTAATGATGGTAAAAGTGTAGAGGAATTGGCAAAAGAAATCATGGAGCATATCCATTATGAAATGTCGATTCGGTCGATTAATAAAATGGAAGGAGCCGTGTAAATGTCTTTTTTCGATACAGTCCTATCATTTTTTGGAGGAAAGGGAATCCCACAAGGATGTACTTTCACTTTATCATGTGCAGGTGAAAAAGTAGTCATGCCAGTGACACCCGAATCATTTAAAGCGAGCAACACGTATAAGAATAGTACGCTAGATATTAATGCTATTGGTGAAATCAATATGATTGGCAATAGAGGCCTTGAGGGGATTTCGTTTGATGGATTCTTTCCAGCACAAAAATACGAATGGTCAGAAACAAATGATACGATGCCTTATAATTTAGTGAGGAAAATTAAACGATTTGCAACTGTGAAAAAGCCGTGTAAGATAGTTATCTCTAACACGGCTATTTCAATGCCGTGTACAATAGAATCATTTAATTATGATGAACATGATGGAACAAGTGATGTGTACTATAGTATTTCCTTGAAAGAATACAGATATGTAAGGCCTACATCCGAAGTAAAGAATGACACAACAGGCTTGTACAGTCGCATCGCAGAAGCGCCAGAAGAAAAAGACGTGGTTGCTTATGAAGGAAATCACCTACTTGATACAGCAAATAAAATGGTATCAAAAGTGATGCCAATTGCAGAACAAGGGCAGAAGGCTATTAAAGCCTATAAAGCTATGGTAAAAAGTGGAGTAAATCCAATCAATGCCGCCATAAAAGTTAGTAAAAGAAGCGCAACAATTAAAGGAAAGGTAATACCATTATGAACACCTTAATTGAGCACATTACATATGATGGCCACACGCATGATATGACCCATTTAGTAGAGTCTTTCACCTGGTCGGGAAGTCAAGAGGAAGCGGCACGAAAAGTTGAATTGACTTATGCATATAATCCTAAAGACTTGAGTTTCTACAATCATCAAATACATCTTGGCGATAAGATTGCAATCACAGTGGATGATCATAAAATATTTGAAGGTAGAATATTCTTTAGAAAACGAGATACAAATGCATTCACAATGGCTATCACTGCATACGACCCAATGATCTACTTAGCAAAGTCAAAGGTGTATTTAGTATTTAACCAGGTAAAGGCAGTCGATGCATTCAGACGACTATCTGCAGAAGTAGAAATTCCATTTACAGCATTACCTAACATAGGGACAGTCGTAAATTTTGTGGCAGATGGCAAAAGCTGCACCGAAGTCATGAAAATGTTATATGACAATATCAAGGCAGATACAAAGAAAGATTTTATGGCTGTGCACTTACTAGATGGCATACATTTAGTAGAAAAAGGAACATTGATAGATGGATTTATTGCCAGCGATTCTTACAACGTAATAAACTCATCACATTCAGAATCAATTGAAGATATTGTGAATCGTGTAAAAACCGTCAATGAATCTGGAAATGTAATATCCACAGAAAGTGATGCGGAATCCATTAAAAGATACGGAATTTTCCAGGACATATATAAGCAACAACCAAAACCAAAAGGGAAAACAGTTAGTAATGTTTCTATGGCCAAGACAAAACCAAAGGGCGTAAAGAGCGATTCTAGCATATCAGCACTAGGGAATATTCAGTGCATTTCAGGATATTCCATTATGGTAGAAGAAGAACAGCTACGAGGAAAGTTCTACATTAAAAGCGACACACATAGATTTCAAGGAAATATACACACTATGGATTTAACATTGGAATATATAGAAGAACAAGGGGGTGGCAATACAAATGGCAAGCAAAAACAATGATCCTTATTTAGGGGTGATTGACTTGATGCACAATATTGGTGGTACAGCTGGAAGACAAGCTATGCCAGGAATAGGAACCATCGTATCACCGCCACCTAACTTAGTTGTTGCTTATAATGGAATGGAATTGAATAAGTCGTTCTTATGGGTAGATGAGTATTGGTTGCAAGGTCATTATAGAGAATCTAAAGGACATATTATAAGCGAAACACAACCACGTGCAGGTGGAGTAGGTGCTGCTGAATACCAAAGCCACACGCATGATATTCATAATGATTATACGAAAACAAGGATTATGACTGATACATGGCATGCAGGCGATAAGGTTATGTTGATCCCCATTGTAGGAGATGATAACTCTACAGCAGAACAATACTTTGTATATGGTAAATGCAGGAGGTTGGACGGCAATGGCTAATCCATTTATTAAAGGTGGTACTGTTGCCACGGCAGATATTCAACGAAACTTACCATTATGTAAGGAATATGCTTGGGATTTCACTAGAGATAATTTCATCTACGGGAAAGATAAGCAACCAAAAATTGTGACTGGTAACAAAGCCATTCAAATATGGGTGTGGAAAGTACTCCGTGTAGAGCGCTATCGATTTAGGGCGTACTTTGATGACTATGGAATTGAATTAGAACGATTCATAGGTAAGGTTACGAATGATTCTATCAGCCACTTTGACTTATTTGAATACGTGAAGGAAGCATTGTTGGTAAATCCTTATATTATCGAAGTAGAAAAAGTAGATTTCGTACAAGAACATAAGCAAGTAGTATTGCATATTGGACTACAAACCATATATGGACATACAACGATTGGAGTGGAGGTATAATGTTTGAAATACAAACTAGACAAGATGTATTAAAAAGATTACTTCAAGATTTTAAAATAATTGATACAAATGGAATGTCAACGCATGAGGGAACATTCGCATTTGATACATTAAGTGCCAATGCTGTAGAGTTTGAAAAGAGTTATGCAGAAATGCAATTAATACTGGATGCAGCATTTCCGCAGACATCGTGGGGGCAGTATCTAACCATGCATGCAGAAGCACATGGGGTTATTCGGAAGAAAGCCACAAAGTCAAAAGTAGTGCTAAAACTAACAGGCATTGCAGGAACGATAGTACCCATCGGTGTAACAGTGACCACAGTGGAAGGCAAATTATTTAAAACTATCGAATCGGTAACCATTGGGAATACAGGCGATGTAAGGGTGAAAGCAGAATCTGAAGACATTGGGAAAGATAGTAATGTGAACGCCAATGCAATTACAGAGATTGTTACAGCAGTAGATGGATTAAAATCAGTAATTAACGAAGAAGAAAGCTACGATGGATTCGATGAAGAAAGTGATAAGGATCTATTGCAACGCTTGTTATTTAAAGTACGACAACCAGCCACTAGTGGGAATGCGTACCATTACATGCAATGGGTACAATCTGTAAATGGTGTAGGGAAAGTAAAAGTATTGCCACTATGGAATGGTGCTGGGACGGTGAAAGTGCTATTAGTTGATGTGAATAACGAATCAGCAAATACATCATTATTAGATAGAGTGAAAGCAGTCATTGCAAAAGAAGCGCCAATTGGTGCTACGGTAACAGTGACAACGCCAACTATCATGAATGTAAATATATCATTTAGAGTAACCAAAGGAACTGCTAATAATGAAGCGGTCAAGAGAATACTGAATGAAGAGTTTAAACGCCAAACATTTAGTATGAACTATATTTCCTATGCCAACATAGGGAAAGCACTATTGGCCAATGTTGAAACAGGAATTATTGATTATTCTGATTTACGAGTGAATGGTGGAACAACAAATATAAACATCACAGATGATCAACTCCCACGAGTGAATGAGGTGACAATCAATGGATGATTTTATTCGCTGGAAGACGGTAGATATACTTGAATATCTACCGTTTTTTATTGCAAAAGATGAATTGTTCAAAACAACAAACGATGCGGACAGTCGGGAGCATGAACGTATTAGAGTACACTTATTAAAATTATTAAGTCAACTTAATATACAGAATGCGACAGATGGAATTAAACTGTGGGATACATTCGTAGGCATAGATACATCTGCAGATGGAATTGACGTGAGACGAGCAAGAATCATAGAACGATTGAATCATAATTCTAGTAGCACTAAAGAATTTCTTGAATATATTGCAAATCAATATATATCAGATGAGTCAGCGAGAATATCTTTATTCAACCACCAATATGCAATGGACCTGGAATTTAATAAGGGAAGGTGCTTTGACTT
>ERZ773250.825-NODE-825-length-16705-cov-5.055255_pt1 | contig 16705 bp, 20 predicted proteins | sample MGYA00511258_ERZ773250 | MGnify/ENA primary metagenome ERZ773250 (study PRJEB29015, sample SAMEA2738164) | human oral metagenome | biome: human oral; feature: human-associated habitat; material: saliva | place: China | collected 2187 ... | reverse complement strand
GGGGTTATGGGGGGACACGCCATTTAAGTGGCCTTCCCCACATTTCGTATTCCCGGGAATAGGCGTGATTTGCCTCTCATTTTTGGATAGGATTTCGATCACATTTAGCGGGGTGGGGTTGACAATATCAATGTTATGTGTAATGGGGTATAATGTAAGGTACATACGTAACTTTCGGACGCACTTGTTTTTGTACCGCCTATTGTACCGACCCTGTCAGTACCTGGCTCTTTGCGAGGAAATGTGCTACGCCCTCATGTGTGCTACATCACACGTTTAAAACTTGACTCGGCTCAGGAACCTAGTAGAGTTATGCATGTCGAAAGGAGAACGGCCATGAAGTTCAAGACATATAAGGCCGCGAAGAACCACCTCATTAATCGCATCGAGAAAGTGGGCATCGATGTTCGAGATGTCAACCTCGATTCGCTCATGAACGATCTGTTCGTGGGCGAGGGTGTTGGCGTCGATTTTGAACTGAAACTGCGCTCGTTCGGCGAGTCGTTCTCAGCCACTGTGAGGGCCCTTCGCATTCCCCGCCGTGGTACAGTGAGCGATGAGCATTGGGAGGCTGCTGTGAGGCGTTTGGGGGCATACATGGGCATCTACTACACGGCGGCTGATGCCGACGGCTTGGAGCGCGATCTCGTGGAGCACGCCTTGTTCGCCCAGCACATGGTGGAAGAGGCGCTGTGACTAATGTTTGTGATCCTGCACACGATTCCATTGCTCTGCTTGATTATTTGTAGTCTCTGGCGGAATCCATACACTTCAGACATGATGGAATCCTCGATTTCAGCCTCATGGGACGACAGTATGTTGTGGAGGTGGACTCCAGAACGCTCTGCACAGTTACGACGACTCATCGGAGAAGTCGCGACCATGTGCGAGACACCTTCGATTACTTCTCCGGAATGGTTGAGCGACGGTGCAAGCAGTAATTGACGCATTTCTTCTCTACCTACTAGTGGCCGCCTCTTTTGTTCTTATTTGGTGGTCGGGAAGGAAATAATGGAGTATCGAATCACAATGGACCAGAAGAATGGGGCGATGACGCCCCGCCGGTCCAACTTGGAGGAGTGGGTCGCTGACGTAGACATCGCCGGTGACACGTACTCGGTTGCTTTCCACCACAACAACATCGTTATCGTCCCACCTGTGGACAAGCAAACCCTCCTCCCCCGTAAGGTCCGCTATGAGGACCTGGAGGATGTTGTCAAGCAATGCCTCCTGGTTTTCGCCAAGACGGTGACTCTCACTGCGGTCTACAAGGACCGCATCCAGATCAATAATGGTGACACGCTTAATATCACGTGGGAGTCCAAGGGTGACAACAAGTGGGAGACGCGCTTCCCGTACAACGGGGTGACCTATGTGGTGACGGCGACGGCGACAGAGTCCATGACGGCCATTACGATGGGTCAACCCTCCCCCGCCCCACCGATGGTGACGGCGACGATCAGCACACCTTTTGATAGGAGGAAAATATACCAGACACTTTCAATTCTTGGCCCGTTCCAGATCGATTGGCTGACAAATGAGATTTACGATCAGTAATCAAGAAGGTGCAGACATTCCCGTCAACATCGTTCGTGTGGGTAAGGCATGGTCGGGGTCGTGCCACCCGTTCGGCGGCGAGATGCGTATTATGGTTGAGTTCCAGTCGCCGTACACTCACGCGAATTGCTGGTTCAACGGGGATTTGATGACGACGATGATGGTGAGGAACTCCCCCACTATCATGAATGTTGTCGAAAACCTTCTCGCCTTGACTTTCCCCGACAACAAGTTCTATACTAACCTCGAAGCGTCTCATCCCGAGACCCTTCAGACCACGCTCTTCTAAGAAAGGAAAGAATGATGAGCACCGACATTTCCACCACAGTCAACTTCCAGGACACTCTCGACACGTCCGGCGTTTTCACCACCGTCAAGGGCACCGACATCGAGGCCAAGAAGAGGGTTTTCAGCGCCGTCAACGACGCCGAGCCCCTCTCCGACCACCTCGGCGAGACTCTCGACATCGTCGATATCGTCGCTCACAAGGTTGAGGTCGCCAACGAGGAGAGCGGCGAGGTCGGCGAGGCAACCCGCGTCGTCCTGCTGACCTCCGACGGCAAGGCGCTCGCTTCCGTTTCCGTCGGCATCCAGGGCGCCGTCCGCAATATCCTCGCCTTCCTGGGCGAGCCCTCCACCTGGGGCGGCTCTGTGAAGCTCATCCCCGTGGAGCGCAAGGGCCGCCGAGGCTTTCGGTACATGAGCCTCATGCTCGCCAAGGACAAGTGAGATAGGGTACACATGAGCCGCCCTCCCCCGCCCGGTAGGGCGGGGGAGGGCTTTCACGTGGATTTACAGAGCAAGCGAGTCGAGGCGCTCCGGTTGGAGCGTCAGGTGTCGAAGAAGATTCAGCAGATTGCAGCGGGTCGATACGATCCTCTTGGGTCGCGAAGCCTATTGCATGAGATTAATAATGGTCGGTACGGTATCGACATTACGGGCACGAAGTACGATCCGCGTAAGTCGGAGCGCCTTGTCAAGAGGTACACAGGCAAACAGTTGGATGCCCATATCGAGCGGTTGAAGGGGTTCATGACTCCCACCGTTGGTTTCTACCGCGATCATGAAGGGCACGTGGTGACGTCCCAGGCGATGCGGTCCTTGTATACGGCAGTGAAGTCGGCGAATGCCAAGAAAGAAGCATACGTTAAGAAGTACGAGGAAGTCAATCCCCCGTGGCTGGGCCCCGATATGACGGTCGGGCAGTATGATCGTACGTTCAGGCAGCGCATTAAGTTTGATGGGTCGGCGATGACCGAGAACTTGCGCCGCGGGGGTTTCCCCAAGCCCACTCAGTTCATGAGGCCGGATGCGATCGCGATGCGCGAGAAGAAACTACGAGAAATGATGAACCCCGCTGATATCAAGGAAAAAGTCGCGGGTATCAGGCAGAATATCGTCAACATGGCGGTATATACGGGTAGTGACTTACCGGACAAGTTCATGAGCCTCGATGACGAGACGCTGTATTTCATGTGGACGCACGACTCTAATTTATCCGATGCGTTGGGAATGGTGTACCTGGGGACACTCCCGGAGAACGAGGAAGACGGCGATTCTTATATATTTGCCGAATTAGGGGAGGATCGGCTTCAGTCGTTATGGGATGATGTGGAGGGTTGGTCACTTGAGGAAGCGTACCGAGACACGCCTGAACAGCGCCGATTTCGAAAGCGCGGACGACGTCGATCCGGTAAGCGGTCTCGCCGTCGGAAGTAGGGTGTGGGCGTGGGGTGTGCAGAATATCCACAATCTAGAACAGTATGACACGGGCACGGACATCGAGTCGTTCATGGAGTTCATTCTCCGCTCCCCCAGCATCACTTACTTCCACAATCTGGCTTTCGACGGTGTTTTCATTTTGGACTACCTTCTCAAGGTGGGTTATGAAGTCACGGGGGACCGTAGTGTTCTTCATCGGATCGAGACGACGATTGATGGTTTCGGCAAGTTCTACAGGATCATCGTGCACGCCGGGAAGACGCGGGTCGAGTTCCGGGACTCCCTGAAGAAACTTCCCATGAGTGTGAAGATGATCGCCAAGACATTCGATCTCCCCATTCAAAAGGGTGAGATCGATTACAAGAAGGAGCGTCCAGTCGGCTACTCCCCCACCTCGGAGGAGTGGGACTATCTGCATACTGATGTGGAGATCATGTCCCGAGCGCTCGTGATCGCATCGAACATGGGGATGGCGGGGCTCACCGTGGCCAGTGATACGTTGAAGAATTTCAAGGCGTCCAAACAGGGTGAGCGGGGTTTCAGGGAGTTGTTCCCCGTTGTCCCAGATGAGTGGGATGATGAAATTCGCCGTGCTTATCGCGGGGGTTATACGTATGTGAATCCTCGATACGCCAAGAGGCTTGTGGGCCCAGGTCACGTGTACGACGTGAATTCGCTGTACCCGTCGATGATGCGCATGCGCCCACTTCCCTATGGTATGCCGCAGAGACAGGATCACGTCCCTGAATCGGGTACGTTCATCCTGTATGCGAATGTAAGTTTTACACTTAAAGCCGGAATGTTACCGTGCATCCAGTTGAAGAATAATATGAGATTTGTTGGCACTGAATATCTACATGAAGCGGAGTATGTTGATCTTGGGATGACGTCGGTTGATCTTGCTTTGTATTGCGAACATTATGATTTCAAGATTCATGCGGTGCACTATGTATACACATTCGAATCAACGATCGGGTTATTCGACGAGTACACCAATAAATGGAAGAAAGTAAAAGAAGAATCAACGGGCGGCGTCAGGGCGATCGCCAAGCTGTACCTCAACTCCTTGTATGGCAAGTTCGGGACTCGGCGTACCGTGACCGGCAAACACCCTGTACTCAAGGATAACCATGTGGCACTTGTCAAGGCCGAACACGAGGAGCGCGACCCCGTGTACACGGCGATGGCTTGTTTCATCACGGCGTGGGCCAGGGACTTCACAATACGCGCCTGCCAGAAGAATTATGGTTCGTTCTGCTACGCGGACACCGACTCCATGCACCTACTCGATGAGGCGACGGGGATTACGGAGCACTCGACCGATTTCGGTGCCTGGAAGCGCGAGGCTGATTTCGAGGTTGCGGTATACAATCGCGCGAAGCAATATGGCGAGCGTATAGACGGTGTGGATGAGATTCATGTGGCCGGGTTGCCGAAGAGTATTGCGAAGAACGTCACAGTAGAGGATCTGCTCTCAGAACAGGTGTGGTATGGTAAACTAGTACCACACAAAGTTCCGGGGGGCGTCGTCCTCAGGGAAACACATTTTACATACAAGGTTGACTAATATGAGTAAGAAGAATGTAACCACCACGATTTCCACAGACCTGCATGCTTTTCTCGATGAGAAGCACTGGGCCGAGCGCAAGAGCCTGTCCGCCCTTTTGGCCTCGCTCATCGAGCACGCTGCTGTGCAGGAACTGGGGTACGAGCCGCCGGCCGCGGAGTCGGGTGACGCCGCGTGAGGGTAGCCTACGACGTGAAGTCGCCTGACGCGACGATTTTGAGATTGGCCGTCTTCGTCAGCCGCTCTCCGTCCAGCCGGTGATATGATAGGGTGAGTGCATGAGCACTCACCCTATCTTCATGTGAGGAAGTAATGGATTTTCATAACATGGTCGATGCGATTCAGAACCCTAGTGGGGAGGGGATTCCTGAAGGCATTTATGATGACCTTCGCGGGGCTTACGATTCACTCCAAGGGAATTTTGATGCGGCTTCGGAGAAGATTAAGAGTCTTACCGATGAGAACTTGGGGTTCAAGGACCAGATCTCCGATCTCAAGTCCAAGTCGTATGATCTTATGACGCAAATCGGGCTTAAGAATGATGAGCACGGTAATGACGACTCGTCCGCGGCCGTGAACGGCCCCGGCGACGATGACGGCAGTATTGATGCGTTTTTCGCCAATAAGGAGGGCAAGTAATGCCTAGGAATCTCGGGACTGTCCGTCCCTTTGATAATGTTGAGATCATGAATCGCATCCGCAACGATGCGAGTTATGATTATCAGCGGCGCATTCCGGATGTAACAAAGGCTAACGTAACCGAGACGGTGCGCGGGCTCATGCAGTACACACCGGCCTGGAACGAATTCACCGATGCGCTCATCAACCGCGTTGGTTCGTATATCACGCGGGATATTTCGTGGAAGAACCCACTTGCCCCTTTTAAGAGGAATAGTCTCCAGTTCGGGGATACGATCGAGGAAGTTCAGGCGGGCCTTCTGCGTGCTTATTCGTATTCTCCGGATCGCGAGTATGGGGAGAAGGCGATTTTTGGAACGGAGAAGCCCGACGTTGCTTCGCAGTTTCATACGGTGAATCGGCAAGAGTTCTATAAGATCACGGTCAATCGGGATCAGCTGCGCCGTGCGTTCTTGGACGATTCGGGCCTTCAGACGTACCTGAACCAGATTCTTCAGATGCCCGCTACTTCTGACAGTTGGGATGAGTTTCTCCTCACGATGTCCCTCCTGCGCGAGTACCAGGATGGTGGCGGTTTCTGGCACACTCAGGTGCCGGACCTCCAGTCGCTGGGTGCGGGCAAAGCGGACGGGGAGACGTTCATCAAGAAGGTTCAGGCGTGCGCCGGCAATCTCAGGTTCCTGGACACCAAGTACAATGCGGGCAAGATGCCTGTCTGGGCGCGCCCTGAGGATCTCATTCTTATCACGACTCCTGAGGTCATCGCCAATATTAACGTTTCCACATGGGCGGCTGCGTTCAACCTGGACAAGCAGCAGATGGAGGCACAGATTATCTCTGTGCCCAAGTCGCGGATTAATATTGACGGGGCGCAGGCGATTCTTACGACCAAGGACTTCTTCGTCATTGCCGACAATCTGCTGGAGAACACGAGCCAGCCGAACCCTGTGTCGTTGGGGCAGAACTATTTTCTGCACCACTGGGAGGTTATCAGCGCGTCCTTGTTTGTGCCTGCCGTCCTTTTCTGGACTGGCGCCGACGACGAGAAGGTGAACATCGTACAGCCGAAGAATCTTGAGCTCAAACCGGATGCGTTCCGTCACGCTGATGGGCGTGCTGTTACCAGCACGGACAAGATTAAGCCGGGTGAGAACGGCTACCTTACGTACACGATTGTCGGCACCGACTTGCCGGAGGACGCCGAGATCCCGGTTGATTTCACGATATCGGGCAACAAGTCCCCGCGGACGCGTGTTTACAATGATGGTGTATTCGTGATCGCCTCGGACGAGACTGCCACGTCTGTGACTATCAGTGGTCGCATCGTGGGTGGCGGTCAGTTGAAGGCGAACACTGACCCGGCGAAGGCCGGCGGTGCGTTCTCGTGGTCGCTGGAGATTTATCCGGCGCCGAAGGTCTGGCCCAAGAAGTAAGGCAGGACACTATTTCAAGGGCCCTCTCCCCTACCCGGGGAGGGGGCCCTTGAACTATCCAGATTCCAACTAAAACGTTGGAGTTGGAATGTGGCGGATTTTCTCCACAGACTAGCGGTATAGTACGTATGTTCGATTGCGGGCGCCACCTCTCTCGTGCTATGCTGGGCTCGCCTCCGATCAAGGGATGGATCGGGTGTGGGTTGGGAATACACCACAGCCTCGGGGAGTTCTTGCCACCGTTCTTCGCCCCGGGGCTGTGGTGTATCATTTTCCTATGAGCGCTATTACCCGCCCACCGAATGATATCGGCGATTTTGGGCTTAATTTCGATTATTCCATTTGGACACCGAACACTGATGTTTATTTATGCAATGTTCCGTGGGACGCCACATACCGCGATGTTGTATGGTGGGATAACTACGACGAGTCTTTCGAAGCAATCGTCCATGGTCACAAGAAACATTCTACATGGACACAGATTCACGGGCTGACGTACTGTGCCCAGGGACGCCCGATCCGTATCGACGTTCCTTTTTCCAAGGCGAACACGTACAATTACTTGATTGCCAGGAATAATGAGGACCACGTTAATACGAGGAATACATTCTATTACTTCATCACGTCGGTAGAATATATCGCCCCGAACACAACCGAGATCACTGTGCAGTTGGACGTCTGGCAGTCCTACATGCACGAGTGGGAAATCACGCGCTGCTACGTTGAGAGGTCTCATCTCGGCATCGCCGCCGAAGAGGCATGGACCGACAACGGGCGCCGCTACCTAACCGCCCCCGAAGGGCTGGACACCGGGGCCGAGTACATCGTCGGCGACGTATGGCGCGAGTTCGTCGCCGCGACCCCGGTCCCCGAGGAAGGTCAGGAGTACGACACAGCGAACTACGACGTCGTCGTGACGAGCACCGTCGATCTGGAAGAGGATTACGGGAGCGCCGATGACCCCAAGTTCACGACGGCGAAAGGCAGTATTGCCGAAGGCCTGCCTAACGGGTGTGCTGTCTATGTGATGCCGGTGGACGCCTTCACAACGATGGCCGAGGCGCTGTCCTATGCCCCGTGGGTGGCACAGGGGATTGTGAGCATCACCGCTATCCCCAATGGCGTTATCGATTGGGATAAACTCGAAGGACGGAAAACGAAGCTCCCCGATGTCCCGCACGATGGCAAGAGTGCCTTGAATGCGGACGTTTTCGTCGCCAAAAAGGGTTTCGGGGACGCGTTCCAGAATAACAAGACTATCGAACTGGCTGCCCCGTTCCGGACTGATACCCACATTCCGGACCGGTATAAGCATTTGTGGAAATTCTACACTGCGCCCTACATGTGGTTCGAATTGACCACGTTTACGGGGACGCCGCTCATGATTCGTCCCGAGGCCGTTGTTGACTGGAAATTCAATGTCACCCAGTGGGCCCATATTGTGCCTCCGAACCCCAGGATTATGTTCACGGTGAATAACTTGAACGCCTCATCTTTCGGTGTCACGGACTACTGGAATGGCAGGTCCGAGCACTTCGATGTGATGACGGGGTTCGCGAACTTTCCAACGTTCACACTCACAAACAATTCCTATCTCATGTACACTGCGAGCAACGCACACCAGATCGCCTACCAACGGCAGTCCGCCGAATGGGGGCAGCAGAAGGCTCTGCGTGGCGCATCCACTCAGTTCGCTCAGGCGCAGGCGTCCATGCAGCAGGGTACCGACATGACGAACCTGGGCAATGCCTATAATACCCAGATAGCCCAGTATAACGCTAATCAGCAGTTCATGCGGTCGGGTGTGAACGCGATTGGTTCGGGTGTTGCTAGCGCACTGGGCGGGAACATCCTTGGCGGTGCCATTAACGCCCTCACTCAGGGTTATAATATGGGCAACGAATACGGAACTGCCTTGGAAAACAATCGCATGCGAGCCGAGCAGGCCAGCGCGATGACGAACCTGAAGAATTCGTACGGCAAGTATTTCGCGGACTCCAATTTGCAAATGGCCAAGTTTGCCGCCAACGGGGACTATGCCAACGCCATCGCCGGCATCAACGCCAAAATTCAGGACTCTGACGTGATCGCCCCCACCACGTCAGGGCAGACCGGTGGGGATGCATTCATGCTGTCAGCAGAGGGGTGGCAGATCGTTCTGCGGCAGAAACTTATCGACGTCGGCACAATGGTGCGGATCGGGGAATTTTGGTTGCGGTACGGGTATGCGATGAATGTTTTCAACAGGCCTCCGAAGAATTTTCGGTGCATGGAGAATTTCACGTATTGGCAGATGAAGGAAACGTATATTCGTTCCGCAACATGCCCCGAGGGGTTCAAACAGTCTATTCGTGGTATATTTGAGAAAGGCGTGACGGTATGGCACAAGACTTTTACCATCGGAAGCGCGCTGATCGGGGACAACGAGCCATTGAAGGGAATTCACCTTGACTTCACCTGATGTAAACAAGCAAAAAGACTGGGTAGCCAGCAAGATTTACCGCCCCTTCAACGAGGGGCAGGGCTCTGGCTATAAATTAAACCCCGTCCAGACTCGCGAAACACAGCTTATCGCGATGTACGAGCGCATTCTCATTGAAATGTGCTCCAACCGTTTCAAGTGGATTGGCATGCCGAATACGGTTGATCTGCGTTTTCTGGAGATGACTCTCCTGCGCGATGCGCTCACCGTCTTCTATTTCGATGAAGAATTCCAGAGGTTCATGACGCTCCGTGCTACAGGTCTCGGGGAAGTCAACATGTATGACAATCCCACTGGATATACAGTGTACGGAAACCAGGTTTTCTCTCGCCAACTGTCCGGTAACGAATGCGTACCGATTTGGGCGAACCAAACTCGTATTCCGGATTGGGATATTATTAGCATGTACTCTCAGCGTCTCGCCGCACTGGACAGGACGCTTGAGATCAACATGTTGAGTGCGCGCCATCCGTTCGTCTTCGCCGTTAACAACAATGAGTACAACTCAATGGTGCAAGCCTTCAATAAAGTTGTCGAGGGGCAGCCAGTGATTTTCGGCACTGAAGCTCTGAGCGCAGAATCCATGGCGGAAAAAATTTCCTTGTTCGATATCGGCTACAAGCCGAATCAAATCAAGGACGTCATGGACGCCAAGGTCCGCACCTGGAACGAAACGCTCACGCTGCTCGGCATCATGAATGTCAACTCGGAGAAACGCGAGCGCATGGTTGTCGAGGAAGCGTCCGGCGCCTCGGGTCAGGTGCTCGCCATGCGCGCCGTCGCACTGAATGAGAGGCAAAGGGCGTGTGAGCGGATCAACAAAATGTATGGGCTCGAGGTCATGTGCCAGTGGAATCTTGATGAGATGACGACGGCGGAGAACGCGACTCTGGGCGCCGTCGTTGGCGGGCTCACCGACCAGAACCCGGGTCTGGGGAGCACGAATCTGGAGGAGATGCACAAGAATGGCTGACTATACGATAGAACTGCGTGAGGTGATCGCGCGACAGGGCGTGGAGAATATCGGGCTGGAATCCTACCCGATTTTCGACGAGCAGTACAGAGATTTTCTGAACCAGAAGATCATCGATCACTACTACTATAACGAGATCGGTCTAGAATCGGTTGATATGTTTGTACGCCAGTTGCGTACGAAAATGAACGAGATCATGCCATACTATAATAAGTGGTATGAGGCCGAACTAGTCAATATCGACCCTCTCCTCACCCAGGACATGCACTCCAAAGGAGACCAGGAATCTAGCGGGCGTAGTTCGGGTAAGCAGTCCCAGGGGGCCAAGCAAACGACGAGTACTGTGTCGGCAACGAAAGCCAGTGCGAGAACCGTCCAGTCCGAGACTCCGCAGGTCAGGCTCTCGGGCGACGGGGACTACGCCACGGCGGCCAATGACAACGTGAGCAACTCCGATGGGACGAACGACGTGCGCGGTGAGACGAGTGGCGACTCGTCGCAGTCCGGGGAGTCGTCGCAGCGTGGGTCACAGGAGTCGCGTTCGTGGGGTTATACTGGTCATGCACCGCAGTTGATTGCTGCATGGCGGGAGACTTTCACGAATGTTGATATGATGATCATTACCGAGTTGCAGGAGTTGTTCATGAGTGTGAGAAGTAGCAATGACTCTCTTACGGGGAGGAGGGCGACTTATGGGCTCTGGTACTGAACCGTACAACCCGAATGATATCATCAAAGACGGTGATTATCTTCTGGTTCCGCCGGATTACCGGCTGACGAACACTGTTCCATTCACGTATCGCGATGGATATACGTACCTTCAAATTCTGGAGGAACTTCGCAAATGGGTTAACAACGGGCTACGTGATAATCTTTCCAACAACTTGGAGAATCTCGCCGCCGACTATAATATGAGGGTCACGCGCCTCCTCGGAGACGTGCGCAAAGAGCTTGAGCAATACCATGCGCTGCCCGAGCAGTTGCGGGAGCAGATCGCTGAGTCGGTGCGGAAGTACGATGAGGAATTCAAGCGATTCCAGGAAACACTGACCCAATGGACGAAGCGTCAATTCAAGGATGATAAGTTCAAGGTCTTCAATTGGCTGACCGGCGAGACCTGCGAGTTGAGTGAGCTCATCTCGGACCTGCACAACAGGTATACGGTGCACGGATTGCTCGCCGATGACCTGTCCCGTATGGGGTGCACCGCCGGCGACATCGACAGTTGGCCCGTGAGCATCTCCGAACTGGAGACTGAGGGTAAGAATTTTCTCACACATTTCGGTACATGGATGTTCTCGCCTGTTACGGGTAAATACTGTAGCCCACAGGACGCTATTCTCAGTGTCATGGAATACGTGTCCACCGGCACTGGTATCATCTCTCATACAGCAGAGCAAATCGAGTCTCTTTCTATGCAAGACCTTCAGAACAGGAGAGTTAACTAATGCCCGCCACTAATAAGACCAACAACTTCCAGTTGCCCCTCTACGTGGCATCCGACCATTTCAGTGTTCTCGGTGACCTGAACGGAGCCATGAACAAAATCGATGAGAATCTCGGCTCGGCTCTCACTCAGGCGCGCACCGCGTCCCGGGACGCCACGAGCGCGCTGACTGCTGCCAATGATGCTGCCGAGAATACACATATCGCCAAGGAGAGTGCGCAGTCGGCGCTCGCTGTCGCCTCCAACGCCAAGGGGGAGAGTAGCAGGGCCCTGGAAAAGGCCACCTCTGCGGCTAATGTGGCGGACACGACGGCGGCGGCGGCCCGCGAGGCGTCCACCAACGCGGCGAACGCGCTCGCACAGGCCACTGACGCGACGGGCAAGGCTAACGCCGCCGCCCAGCAGGCCAACGGGGCCAGCGCGTCGGCGTCGTCGGCGCTGGAGACCGTGCAGTCGCTGTCGTCCCAGATCAATGAGGCCAAGGCCGCCGGCGATAGTGCCAAAACGGTGCGGACCCGGTACAAGAAACTTAAGTCCGGCACCGGGGAAAGGACGGTCCGCGGTTCTCAGGAGCAGAATACCGTTGTTTTCAGCGGCTCTATTCACCTTGACCCGAATGACGTGATTCAGTGTCACGCGCAGATTCACCACAATTCTCGTGCTGTGCACGATCTTCACTGGGGCATTAAGTGCCAGGGCCCGAGCGGTGTCGCCGAGTACCGGTTCAATGCTGCGGTACCGGGCGCGTTCAACGGGGCGTACATCTATAGTACTGTGGACGGTTTCTTCCACGCTGATGAGGGCGGCGGGGACTATGTGTTCTCGCTGTGCTTCCTCGGCCCGAATGACAAGGACACTCGAGTTTTCCTTGATAACACGTTCCTCGAACTGCACTGAGTTGTGGTAATTATAGCGCCCCGCAGACGAATCTGCGGGGCGCTATACTGTGCCTATGGCATTCGACGACACGCATAAGGCATGCATTATTGCTGTGCTCGCCACCGTAGAGGCGGGCAATGACTATGGCATCATCAGCGCGCCGGATACCCTGTCCCTGGGAATCGGGCAGTGGACGCAGGGGCGCGCCTACGATCTGTTGAAGCGGTTCCCGGCGGGAACCGATTTCGGTGGCACGGTGAATGGGTGGCTCGCTGAGGGGCGGGACTCATGGACAATCGGGTCGAGGCAGTATGCGTATCTGGGGAGTGGTGACCGGGCCGCACTGTCGGGGGCGTTGGATAGCGAGACGGGACACAAGATTCAGAATTCCCAAATGCTGGATGACCTCAACAACGACTACATCCCCAGGTGTCAGGAGCTCGGGTTGGATACCGAGAGCGAAACCGAGGCGGCGATGCTGCTCATCGTCGTCATGCACCGGTGGGGTAATTATGCAAAAATCTTGAAGCGGTTGGTCAATGCGTGCCCGCATCCTGCGAGTCTGGACGACATGGCGGCCGCCATCAAATATGAGGGTGAGTGGTACGCCGTCGGACAGCGGTACGAAGTTGCTTATGACATGATTTCCCGTCTGGAAACAAATGGCATTACGTTGAATCCGGGTGATTCTCAAGATCATTCTGGTAATGCTGCGGCGGACAAGGCGGCTGATGCAAAGAAAATAAAAAGTGTCGAGGATATGGGGGATGGTACCCTACGAGTCAAGTGCAATGACGGATCTTTCGCTCGATGCTATAGTGTTGGCACTGGTTATTGGAAGGCTTCTGCTAAAGGGCAAGACAAGGCCAGTGAGTCGGCGCAGAATAACGGGGCTGCACCAGGTGGCCCGGTGGGTGAGGGTATTAAGGCAATGACCAAACTCGCATGGGACAGCATTGGTAAATTTGAATATCATCAATGGTATAACGCACGCCTTCACCCGGACCAGACTGGTGTCACGGACTGCTCTGGTTTCTGTTGGTGGCTGTATATGACATGCTGTAATATTGATATTGGGCCAGGAGGAACCGCAGAAATTTATGGTAGCAGCACTGGGTGGGTTGTTGCATCAGGATCGGGATCGTTTGATGCCGCAGATCAGGTGCGGGAGGGTGACCTGGTTGTGTGCCGGTGGTACTCTGGGGGTGGACATATTGAGTACTGCACCGGAGGTGCTGGCGGGTGGGAGAGTATCGGTGCTCGTGGTCCGGACGGTCATCCGGAGCCGAATAGCGGGTCGTTGTCGATGTTTGCGGGATGTAGTTGGGAGTTGAGAAGATATGTCTAAGAAGAAAAAATTCTCGTATTATTCTTTCGACAAGATACTATCGTATAATGCCGTTATCAACATGGTGATGGGGGCCCGCGGCCTCGGCAAAACATATGGCGCCAAGCGTATGGTCATTCGTAATGCACTTGAGAAAGGTGAGCAATTCGTCTACCTGCGCCGCTACAAGCCCGAACTCAAAGGGTGCAAGACTTTTTTCGCGGACATCGCACATGAATTCCCCGAGTACGAATTCAGGGTGCGCGGCACCGAGGCGCAGTACCGCGGGCCGCTCCCCGAGGAAGACGACCCGTGGCTCACAATGGGTTACTTTCAGGCACTAAGCGTGTCAGCAAGCGCCAAATCAATTGCATTCCCCGATGTGACAACAATTATTTTCGATGAATTCATCATCGAGACGGGGACGCACCATTATCTCAGTAATGAAGTGCGAACGTTCTTGGATTTCTACAGTACTGTGGATCGGTACGATGACCGCGTTCGCGTTCTTATGTTAAGCAATGCGATCTCCATTATGAATCCCTATTTCATCGAATGGAAGATTTTCCCGTCGAAGAAAATCAAGCGCTTCGGGGAGGGGTTCGTCGCGATTGAGTTCGTTGACTCCGAACGATTCGGGCGCGAGGTACGGAACACTAGGTTCGGCAAGTTTATCTCCAAGTATAACAGTGAATACGCTGATTATTCAATTGAGAATGAATTCAAGGACGATACGCCCTGGCTGATCATGGGGAAGACTGGCACCGCCCGGTACATGTGTACGTACCGAACGAAATATGGTTCCTTCTCCGTGTGGAGGGACGGTATGAGAGTGTTCTGCCAGAAAAAACTGCCGAAAGGCAACCAACTAAAATTCTCCATGTGCCACGACCTGCGCCCCGGTGAAGTTTTTGTTACTCACCGGGATCGCGCGCCGCAGACCCTGAAACGAATATATAGACAAGGGCGATGCTTTTTCGACGGTCCAGAAACTAGGGAAATGTTCGCGGAGTTGTTTATGAAATGAATCATAGTATTATTATCGATGTTAACATGCTTATCGGAATGCTTCCCACATTGGGCGTCCTCGCTACTTTCGCAGCATGGACGCGCCGACAGCTGTCCAAGATGGACGATCTGCTGGATGATTGGAGGGGGACCGACGCCAGGCCCGGCGTACCGCGTCGTCCCGGTGTCATGGAGCGTCTCGAAAAAATCGAGACAGATGTGAAAGAGATCAAGGAGATGAAATGAACATCAAAACCCGGAAATACATTTACAGGATCTGCATCGCGGTCGCGTCTCTGGCTACCGTCCTGGGGATCGCCAAGCAGGAGATCGTCACCGCCGTGCTGCCTGTTGTCACGGCGGTCCTGGCGCTGGCCGATGCCAATGTCCCCGACGAGGAGAACGGCGATGCCGACTCCCGGTGACATCGCCCGCGCCGTCGCCAACAACGACGCTGTCGGGTACAGCCAGCCCGAGCGGCTGACCGTCTGGGAAGATGGCCCGTGGGGTGGGACGCCTCGGAACGTCGATTGTAGCGAATTGGTTTCCTACTCCTTCGACCATTGCGGTATCCCCGCATTCCCGAAGTCAACATGGACTGGCAGCATCATATATTGGGCCCGCCAGTATGGCGGGTTCGAGATTTTTGACTACAGCGCCGATTATGATTATCAGGATAGTGATATTCTGCTGACTGACGGCCATGTTGCGATCGTCTCCGGAGACGATATCTGCGAGGCGTGGATTGCTGAGACGGGTGATATCTATGGGGAGCGTGGTGATCAGACAGGTCAAGAAGTTCGGGTCATTGGCTTCTACGACCATCCATATTTGCACAGGTGGGACACTGTTCTTCGTTACAACAATATTTCAGGAGATGATTTTGATATGACATCTGAGGACCGTGAGATTTTCATCGACATTCGTGACCGGCTCCGTGAGATCAGCGACCAGACCGGCACTGGTATTGAGGGGCGCCGCTACGATGGGCCGATCGTGAGCCGGCTGAAGAATATCGAGGCCAATACCTATGCGATCTGGGATTTGCTGGCGCCCGGTCGCGAGGGCAAGCGCGCGGCCGGGAGCGTGTTCCAGGCGTTGTGGAACATTGGCAAGGCGCTCACTAGTAAGTGAGCAACGTCACCCCTCTCGGCCTTGCGCCGGGAGGGGTTTCGTGTATAGAATATACTCATCAAAGATGATATAATAGGGGAGAGTAGTATATAATGGCACGCGGTTGGATTCATGGGCGTCTCAGTGACGGCGCCGGCAGGCCCGCTAAAGGCCGCATCACAGTCACCCCGGACCCCCGCATCGTCATCGACGACGGGGGCAGCGTCATACAGCCCGTAATCCAGAACGTCGAGGGCGAGTTCGACGTGCCCGTCGTCGTCCCTGGCGAGGACACGAACCCCAAGCATTGGACGAGCCACGTCGTGCTCACGCGCGAAAGCCCGCTCGTAACCGTCATGGACTGCCATGACATTCTGGTCGCCGGTGAGAACCGGCTCTCCGATCTGGTCAACCGCACCCCGGTGGCGCCCACGCACATGACCACCATCGAGGGTGAGATGCGCACGGTGCGAGCCGAGGTCACCAAACTCTGGTCCGCGGTGCAGGCTGGCCGAGTCAGGGGCCCCAAGGGGGACAAGGGCGACAAGGGGGACCCGG
>ERZ773250.811-NODE-811-length-16858-cov-7.915194_pt1 | contig 16858 bp, 12 predicted proteins | sample MGYA00511258_ERZ773250 | MGnify/ENA primary metagenome ERZ773250 (study PRJEB29015, sample SAMEA2738164) | human oral metagenome | biome: human oral; feature: human-associated habitat; material: saliva | place: China | collected 2187 ... | reverse complement strand
AGTAGTACGTAGAATTTTCAATGAATACACCAGTGGTAAGTCAATCCAAGATATCATCAAAGGTTTAAATAACGATGGTATCATGAATAGCAGGAACAATCCATGGAATAAGAGTTCATTAAAAAACATAATTGGCAACGATAAGTACATAGGTACATACAGATTCATGGACTACGTTGTTCCGAATGGAATGCCTGCTATCATTAGTAAAGATATGTTTTCGATTGCTCAAGAAATCAAAGATAGACATAAGAAGTCACCTGCTAGATCCCGTGATACACGTTACCTTTTGACTGGTAAATTATTTTGTGGGCACTGTGGTAGCCCTATGACCGGTGAATATGGTGTAAGTAAGACTGGCAAGAAATATCATTACTATAGATGTATTAAAGCCAATAAGCATAAGTGTGATAAGAAACGTGCTAAAAAAGATTGGATAGAAAATATAGTTGTAGCAGAACTATTAAACCAACTAAATGATTTAACGTACATCGACCAACTTGCGGACCGATTCATGGAATATCAGAAGAAACAACAAAGTGATGATTCAGAGTTGAAGGTATTACAAGATAGATTGCATGGTGTAAACAAGTCATTAGGCAATATGGTAAAGGCTATCGAAATGGGTATCATCACTCCAACCACGCAAGCACGTATAGAAGAATTAGAAGAACAGAAACAGGAACTTTGATATTTTCAGAGTTTCTGTTTTGTGTTATAATGAAAAAGTAATAAATGGAATTTTATATTGAAAATACTAAAAAGTAAAAATATAAAATAAATAATTTCCTCGTAATTTTAAAAACTAATTAATATTTTATAAATTTTCGCCTTTTTTGATTCCTATTAATTGTAATAAGATAGCTTTTTTGGTAGAATTATATGGTCTAGATATTATAGAAAGGAGAAATAATTTTTTTATGAAAATAAAAGACAAAAATAACAATAAAATTTTAAAGTTTTCTATTAGAAAATTATCTCTTGGTGCTGCACCCGTAGTTATCGGTGCCTTAATTTTTGGAAGTTATACGCCAAGTGAAGTTTTAGCAAATGAAAATACAAATGTTAATTATACATATTTATCAGAAAATGAATTAACAGACGCAGAAAAAAGTTTAATAAAGAAAAATATACCTAGTGATGTTAAAGAAAATGAAACATATTACATGGTTTATAAAAAGGAGTCTAAGCCTACATCAGAGATTAAGACTTTACCTAATACTGGACAAAGTTCTCTTCCTTTAACAGGTTTAGCCATAGGTGCTGCTGTTCTTGTAGTTCTTTTAGTATCTAAAAAATACAGAAACAAAGTACTTAGCGTTGTTCTAATCGGTGCGATGGGGCAAAGTGTTGTTATGCCATTTGAATCTTTCGCTTTCGAAAATAAAGAGTTGGTAAGCTATAATACTCAAAAAACTGTAGCTAACTCTAACGAATTGGCACGTGGTGTAATAAAAATAGATGGTTACTCTTATGTTGGATATTTCACACAAAGCGATCTAAAAGCCTTACCTACCCTAACAAACTCAACAAGTTCAATCGCTCCAACAAATCCAGTAAAACCAACAAACCCGTCAAACCCAACACCTCAATCTCAGCCAGAGCACAGAACAACTCCAACTGAGGGTAAAAAAGTTCTTGTTGAAGAGAAACCTGAACTAAAAGTTACTAAAGAAGTTGTTGCTTTTGAGACTATCGAGCAAAATGATGATACTCTTCCTAAAGGTCAGACTAGAGTTATCCGTGATGGGGTTAATGGTGAACGTACTATCTTAACTGAAGTATCTACTGTTGATGGAGTACAAACTAGTAAGGTTATCGATAATTCTATTACTACTCAACCGGTTAATAAAATTGTTGCTGTTGGTGCTAAAGAAGTAACTCCACCTACTCCAGAACACAAAACGACGCCAGACGAAGGTCCAAAAGTTGCTACCGTTGAAAAACCTGAACTTAAAGTTACAAAAGAGGTTGTTGCTTTTGAGACTATCGAGCAAAATGATGATACTCTTCCTAAAGGTCAGACTAGAGTTATCCGTGATGGGGTTAATGGTGAACGTACTATCTTAACTGAAGTGTCTACTGTTGACGGAGTACAAACTAGTAAGGTTATCGATAATTCTATTACCACTCAACCGGTTAATAAAATTGTTGCTGTTGGTACTAAAGAGACACCAACTATAGATAAAACTGCATTGAGAAACGCTATTGCTACTGCTAACAGTAAAAATCAAGATGATTATACTACTTCTTCTTGGACTAACTTAACTACTGTTCTGGCTTCAGCAAACACGGTTAACAACGATAATGATACTACTCAAAACACGGTAAATGGAGCTACTCAAAACTTACTAAGAGCTATTGAAGACCTAGTAAGACTTACTGATAAACCTGTATTAAAACTTATTACTATTAACAAAAATGAGTTAGAACATAACGCTACAGCTAAGTACTCTTTAGAAAATCCTACTAATACTGAAATAAAATCTATTACAGCTACTCTTAAAAAAGGTAGCGAAGTAGTAAGAACTGTAGACTTAACTAAAGATAATTTAGATGCTGTTTTGAGCAATCTAGAGTTTTATAAAGAATACACATTATCTACAAAAATAGTTTATAATCGAGGAAATGGAGAAAAATCAGAGACTCTTTCTGATGAAAGAATTCTTCTAGATCCTAAAAAGATTGAAGTTAAAGATATTAAGCGTACAGACTTAATTAAATATGAAAATAAAGTTGAGTCGGATGCTACAAGACTAACATCTATCCCTCAAGATTTAACTAATTATTATCTAAAAGTTACATCAAACGACCATAAAACAACACTATTAGCTGTTAAAAATATCGAAGATGCAGAGGTTGATGGTAAAAAAGTATATAAAGTAACTGCTGTTGCTGACAACTTAGTGCAACGCAACGCAAGTAATAATCTTAGCGACGTATATACTTACTACATAGAAAAACCAAAAGCCAAAGAAGATAATGTTTATTATGATTTTGCAGAATTAATAAGCGCTATGCAAGCAAATCCGGCTGGAGAATTCCTTCTTGGTCAAAGTATGAGCGCTAAAAATGTTGTGCCAGCGGGTAAATCTTACGTTACTGCAGAATTTACAGGTAAACTCTTAAGTAATGGGGATAAGCGTTACGCTATTCACGACCTAGAACATCCATTGTTTAATAATATCAGTAATGCAATAATCAAAAATATTAACTTTGAAAATGTTGCAATAGATAGGTCTGGAGAAGATAATATCTCTACTATTGGAAATAATTTAAAAAATAATGCAACTATTGAAAATGTTAAGATTACCGGTTCTATAACTGGTAAAAATAATGTTGCCGGAGTTGTTAACAATATCCATGAAGATGGAAAAGTTGAAAATGTTGCATTTATTGGTAAAATAAATTCTGTCGGAAATGATTCTACAGTAGGTGGTATTGCTGGTTCTAACTATATGGGATTTGTTAATAGAGCTTATGTGGATGCCACTATTACCGCTAATAATGCACATGCAAGTATGCTAGTGCCTTTTGTAAACTATAAAGCACATAGTTGGCTATCAGGAACAAAAGGAAAACTAACAAACTCTGTAGCAAAAGGTATTCTTGATGTTAAAAATACTAAATATGTTGGTGGAATAGTTGCCAAAACTTGGCCTTATGGTGCGGTTCAAAATAACGTAACATATGCTAAAGTGATTAAAGGTGAAGAACTATTCGGTTCAAACGACGTTAACGATGGCGATGCAAATCCTTTTGTATCAAACTTATTTGGAGTTGTCGGATATAGTTCTTCTGAAGATGGTACTGGTAAGGACAATAAAAATAAAAATAAATTAAAACACTTATCTAAAGCTGATGCTGATGCAAAAGTTGCTGGTTTCAATATTACTGCTGATACACTAACAAGTGAAGCATACACTATGAACACTATCAACAATATCAAAGCTAGTGACAAAGCATATACAGATATTCAAGATTACAATGCTGACTATAACTTAGCATACAAAAACCTTGAAAAGCTACAACCATTCTATAATAAAGATTATATCGTTAACCAAGCGAATAAACTTGCTAAAGATCATAACTTAAATACAAAAGAAGTTCTTTCTGTTACACCGATGAATAACAATGATTTCATCACTAACCTTAGTGCTGCAAATAAAATTGTCGTTCACTATGCTGACGGAACTAAAGACTACTTCGACTTATCTGAAAGTAATGCCGGCTTAACTAACGTTAAAGAATATGAAATAACTAATCTTGGAATTAAATATACACCTAATATCGTTCAAAAAGATCATAGTAATCTTATCAATGGTATAAAAGCTATCTTAAGTCCAATAGATCTACAATCAGAGCCAATTTATCAACATTTAAATAGAACTGGTAATAACAAGGTAAATGCGATAAAAGACCTTTATTTAGAAGAAAGTTTTGATTATGTTAAGAGAAATCTTGATGTATTCATTGAAAAATTAGTTCAAAATGAGGATCATCAACTAAATAATTCTTTAGCAGCTCAACAAATGATTCTTGATAAAGTTGAGAAAAATAAAGCTGCTCTATTACTAGGTTTAACTTATCTAAACCGTTACTACGGGGTTAAATTTGGTGAGGTAAATATTAAAGAACTTATGCTGTTTAAACCTGATTTTTATGGTAAAAATGTTGATGTTTTAGACAGACTTATCGAGATGGGTTCTAAAGAAAGTTATATTAGTGGTTCAAGAACATTCGAAGCCTTTGGTGAAGTTCTTGCAAAATCTACGAAATCAGGACACCTAGAGTCATTCTTAAACTATAATCGTAGTCTATTTACAAACTTTACAGATATGAACGATTGGTTTATCGATGCAACTAAAGATAAAGTATATATCGCTGAACGTGCTTCAGAAATAGATGCGATTAAAAATACTAAGTATCGAGCATTCGATAATTTAAAACGTGCTCACCTTAGAAAAACTCTTCTTCCTCTACTTAATATTGAGAAATCACATATTTACCTGATTTCTAACTACAATGCTATAGCTTTTGGTAGTGCTGAAAGATTAGGTAAAAAATCATTCGCTGATATTAAGGATATGGTGGACAAAGCTGCAGATGGTTATAGAAACTACTACGACTTCTGGTATCGTCTAGCCGCAGATAATGTTAAAAACCGTCTATTAAGAGACTCAGTTATCCCTCTTTGGGAAGGTTATAACGCTCCTGGTGGATGGGTTGATAAATACGGTAGATACGGACAACAAAATGAATATTCTCCACTTCGTGAATTATTCGGACCTATCGGTAAACACTTTGGAAATAATGGTGCTGGTGCATATGCTGTAATTTATGGTAATCCAAATGATACTAGAACAGAAGTAAACTATATTTACTTAAATATGATTGACGAATATGGTATTTCTGTTTATACTCACGAAACAACACACGTTAATGATGGACACATCTACCTTGGTGGTTTTGGTCGCCGTGAAGGAACTAGCTTTGAAGCTTTTGCTCAAGGTATGTTACAAACTCCAGTACCTAGTAGTTGGGCTGATGAGTTCGGTTCGTTAGGTATCAATATGGTATTTAAACGTCCAAATGATGGAAATCAATGGTATATTACCGATCCAAAAACTCTAAAAACAAGAGATGACATCGATCGCTATATGAGGGGCTATAACGATGCTTTAACTCTTCTTGACGAAATCGAGGCAGAAGCTGTTATCTCTAAACAAAATAGAGATTTAAACGGTGCTTGGTTCAAAAAAATGGATAAACAGTACCGCGATGGTAACAACCTTGACCAATGGGATAAGATTCGTCATCTATCAAAAGAAGAAAAAGACGGCTTAGACATTCAATCTGTTAATGATTTGGTCGATCAACAATTAATGACTAATCGTAATCCAGGCAACGGTGTTTATAAACCAGAAGTAGTTAGCTACCACGATCAATCTCCTTATGTAGGTGTTAAAATGATGACTGGTATTTATGGAGGTAATACTAGTAATGGAGCTCCAGGTGCAGTTTCATTCAAACATAATGCATTTAGATTATGGGGTTACTACGGTTATGAAAATGGATTCCTTGGCTATGCTTCTAATAAATATAAACAAGCCTCTAAAACGGATGGCCACTCAGTTCTAAGTGATAAATATATAATCAACAAAATTTCTGGTGGTAGATTCTCTACATTAGAAGATTTCAAAAAAGCTTACTTCCAAGAAGTAAAAGATAAAGCTAAAGTAGGTTTAACTACGTTTGAAGTAAATGGTACTACTGTTTCATCTTATGATGAACTTCTTGCATTGTTTAAAGATGCTGTTGAAAAAGATGCGCAAACTCTTAAATCAGATAACAATGGCAATAAATCAGTATCAATGAACCATACGTTGAAACTAAAAGAAGAAGTCTATAAAAAACTTCTACAACAAACAGATAGCTTTAAAACATCTATTTTTAAATAAAATATAAACTATATTTTAAATAGATTAAACTCCCGAAAAACTTAATGTACAAGTTTTCGGGAGTTTTTTATAATCTTTACTTCAGACCTCTGAAACTGTCTGTTTTTATTTTTTTCTTATTTATTCCGTTATTTTCTAAAAATTTTTCCATAATTTTAACATCATCAGGTTGGCCTGACAATAAATATATAGCATTGTTCCCGTATATACCCACTGCTTTTTTTAGTTTTTCTTGACTTTGTTCTATACTCTCACTAGTTTCATAAGTAAAGTCTTTTCCTTTACTTGATAACTCTATCAGTTCGTTATTAAAAATATTTACCCCTTTATCTAGATGGTTAAGTATAATTGTACGTTTAGATTTCCATTCTTTAACAATCGGTCTAATTGCTGCAACGCCAACATCAGATGCAAAACAAATAATAGGTTCTTGATTATCTGCAATATCCAAGTTTCCACCTAACCAACTTACCTCAACTTGTGCTCCCACCTGCAAACTAGTCAAGTTTTTCTTATAAACACTCCCTCTATTATGTGTTAAAATCATAATCTCTTTTTCTTCAGGACTAGATGCAATAGTAAGCCATCTGTTATTTTGCTTGCTATCCTTTACTTCAGGTAGAGTGATTTTTACATAAGACCCTGATTTCCAAGTCATATTATCTGGTTTTTCCAAGCGAACAACATAAAGATCATCGCTAGCATTTTCTATTGATTTGATCGATAAAGTTTGACTACGTCCAAGAAATGCAAATACTCCCCGCGTTATTAGCCCTAGAGCTACTGTTGTAATAAGAATAATAGTTAACATTTTTTTACCTCTTTTCATTTTCTTCCTCTTTCAAAAATTTTATAGTTAATAATATATGCGTTTATCTTTTTTAAAAAAATTATAAAGCTAAATCAAGAACAGTTTTATAGTTAATAAAATACTTTTATATAGTTGTAAATAAAGTATTTTTATGTGTATGAATGAATATAATTTATTATTCATTCATTTATGTTTAAAAAATAAAGAATTATTATTCTTTATTTAAATAATCCTTTTACAAAATAAGTTGCTAAGGTTTCTATTGTCTGATTAACATTGGGTACATCTTTTTCTGTAATATTCATATCTATATAGTAAAAAAGATGATAAACTTCTAAAACCTTTTGGATTTTTTCTTGAGAATATCCTTCCTTCACCATACGTTTAGTAAATGTTTCTATTAAAAACTGATGGAATGGATTCGACTCCCTACCTTCCTCTGAGGAATAATAGCTATGCAACTCGTTAGAAATAGCAGGATTATACCATTCTGCCAAAATTTTATTAGATGAAACCAAACTTCTTGATTGACCAAAAAGTTGACCTATAAGTTCAACAACATCCCCTTGCCAATCTATATCATTCATTATAACTTGGCGAATACGATTATTTTCGTCTATATAAACATCTAGAAAAATTTCTTCTTTACTTGCGTAATAATTATAAAAAGAGCCAACTGCCATACCTGCCTGTTTTGCAACTTCTGAAATAGCTGTTGCTTTATAGCCTTTTCTAGAAAAAACATCATACGCCGCTTGTTTTAACACTTGTTTCTTATCCAATTTTTCAACTCCTCTCTCCTGATGAATGAATTTAATTTTTTATTCATTCATATTTTATCAAATAATTTTATTCAAGTCAATAAATAAATTGTCCTATCTTCTTCTATTCCAACTTTAGTTATTATTTTTTACTATAAAAATAATAGGAAGTATCAGCTAATCTGCTTTTACTTCCTCATAGTTATATATTTTATATCTTAATTGCAATTTTTCTGATGAGCCTTAAGTTTTTTCATAGCCCAATCATAATGGCTAGAAGTAGCACTTACAAAATAGGATCCAAGAGTACTTCCTCCAACCCATTTATATATTTTTTTTGAAAATAGTTCTTCATTTGTAAATTTTTCAGCTAATTCTAAAACATCTTTATGTGATTTTTCTAAAGCTCTTGTTGCATCTTCAAGAGATGTATTTTGGTGTTTCTTCCAAAATTCTACGTTCATATCGCCATAAGTTCTCCAATTATATGGTTCGGGAAGAAATGGTTTTTCTCCTCCTTTTTGGTTAGATTCTACCCAATTCAAAATAAGCTGATGCTATTCATAAAGATGAATTAAAACATCTCTTAAATTTTTATCTCTTTTCCAATGAGCTTCTTTTTTCTTTTCATCCTTTGAAAAATCAAAAGGTGTAGTTAATTCTTTATCAGACATTTTTGAGATTAATGTATTTAATTTTTCAAAGTTTTCCTTAGCTGCAATCATCAAATTTTCTTTTGTTTGTGGTCTTACCATAATACTTCTCCTCTCCAATAAGTGACTAAATTATAAAATCTCCACTTCTTTTTTATACTGTTCTTTTATATTATCATCAAGAACATCATCGCTAATAATCGCCGTTAAATCTTTTAATTGATAAAACGTATAAAATGCATGCGTTGAAAATTTGCTGTGGTCTGCAAGAACATAACGTTCTGTTGCATTATTTAATATTGTATCGTTACAACGTCCTTCTTCTTCATCTGATATTGTAACTTTCTCCAAGTCCAAACCATTTACCCCTACAAAAGCTTTATTAACGCTTATTTTACTTAATGTATCTTGGGTGAAATATCCAACAAAACCTTTTGTTTTAGGTCGGTATCTCCCTCCAATAAATATTAAATCGCATGATGGATTATCTTTAAACTGTTCAAATACTATCATTGAGTTTGTAACAATATTTATATTACGGTCTTGAAGATATTCTGCTAAATAGCTTGTTGTACTCCCCGCGCCTATAAATATCGTTTCATTATCTTTCACTAATTCTGCAACTTTGCGCGCTATTTGTTTTTTTTCTTCAACATTTACTGAGATTTTTTTATTATAATTATCTTCTTGGTAAAAGTTTTTAGGTTTTAATTTTGCTCCCCCATGAATACGAGTTAGATGCCCGTAATCTTCTAATTCTTGAAGATCTCTACGAATTGTCATCTCGGTTACTTTCATATCTTTAGCTAAATTACTTACCCTTACCAAATGCTTCTTCTTTAATTCTTCTAATATATAACTATGTCTATCTATTTTTAACATTTTTCCACCTATAGTATCTTTTACTAATTATCTATTTTATTTTATCATTTTTATTTAAAATATAAAACTAATATTACTATTTTCTAGATAATTATCCTTTTAGATTTCCAAAAAAACATAGTTCTTATATAAAAGAACTATGTTTTTTCTTTTTATTTCACTTCCTGTACGTCTACCACTCTTGTGTTTGCTAACATATCATGTATTAATATTGGATTAGTTTCTTTTACTATATATTTTTTATACAACCAATAAGCTCCTACCACCGGCGTTATTAACCAACATAGTGTGATTTTTACTAAAAACTCTCTTACTAAATATTTAGAAATCTCTATTCTCTTTCTATCCGTTGGTACTAGTCTTATCTTCAATAATTTTTTTCCGATAGTTTGGCCTTTCCACTTGTTTGGTAAATATCCAAATAATAAAACCGCAAAAATAACCATAGAGATAGTCATATACAATGCATTACGTTCGTTTTCAGTACCTCCAGCGGCACGCAAAGTTATTGTTGTACGGTGAAAAACAAGTGCTATAGGTATATAAATTGCTAAATCTATCATGTAAGCAATCAGTCTTTTTATGTAAGACGCTTCTTGCCCATCAAAATCCAAAATTTCTTCATCACCTTCTGGTGTTGGAAGTCCTTTTCCTTTTATATTTGATTTTATTGTTCTATCATCATAGCTGTATGAATTACTTTTTTTTATTTTCTTTACCATATTTTTTCCTTAATCTAAGTTTACGTTATGATATACTTGTTGAACATCTTCACAATCATCAAGCATTTCTAACATTCTTTCAAATTTCACTTTATCTTCTTCACTTAATGTTACTTCATTTTGTGGAATCATTGAGATTTCCGCAACTTCAAATTCTTCAATACCCGCAGCTTTTAATGCTTCTTGAATTTCGTGGAAGTGTTCTGGCTCTCCATAAACAAGAGCAAGTTCGTCTTCTTCTACAATATCTCTCGCATCAATATCCGCTTCCATAAGAATTTCTAACAATTCATCGGTGCTCTTTCCTTCCACACCTATAACAGCTGTGTTATCAAACATATAGTTAACAGAACCTGTAACTCCCAAATTCCCACCATTTTTTCCAAGAGCCGTACGTACTTCTGCTGCAGTACGGTTAACATTATTAGTAAGTGTATCGATGATAACCATTGTTCCACTTACTCCAAATCCTTCATAGCGTAATTCATCATAGTTTTCTTCACTTCCACCTTTTGCTTTTTCAATAGCACGGTCTATTATGTTTTTAGGAACACGGTATGTTTTTGCACGTTCTAAAACTACTTTTAGATTTCTATTACTTTCTGGATCTGGTTCTCCACTTTTTGCCGCTTGATAAATTTCACGACCGAATTTTGCATAAATTTTACTAGTATTAGCATCTTTTGCCGCTTTTTTTTCTTTAATATTATTCCATTTACGACCCATTGTCTTTTCTCTCTTTCTTTTCTTTATTAATCTTTGTTTAATTCCCTATTATATACGTCTTTTTATCATATAAAAAACGTTATACACCCTACTATCTTACTATATTTATATGATTTTTTCAAGAGGGGGCGCATACTGTACTATAATTAAAGTAATATAAAAAATAATAACTTCTACATAATAAAATCACTACAAATAAAAATCAAATATATGCTTATACTCCTCTAAATACAAGTGACAATATATAATAACGACATTATCTTCCTTATACAAGATTTATAGTTGTAAAATAATAAGTTAATAAACTTCTACTTTACAACTATATAAAACTTATATTTTTTAGTTTATTCTTTTTAATTTTTTTTCTTTTATTTGTATAACATTTAATGGTACTGCTTCTTTAGTTATAATACTTGTATCTAAACCGAACCATTTTTCTGGGGTAACAGTTATTCTCTTAAGTTTTAATCGTAAACTCATTATAAAACTATCAAAAGAAGTCAATCCATTATTGTTACCTAATACTTCATTTATTAATACAAATCTAAAATCCCCTACACTTTCTACCTTTCCGCGCAAGTTATATTTTGTTGGTTGTAAATCTAGCTCTTTATTTTTTAACAAATCATCTATTACTTGATGCATAAACATGTTTATTCTTTGATGTTCTCTAAATCCTAAATTAAAGGTAATTTTAAAGATTTTCTTATCACTAAATTTCGTAACTTTATATTCTCTTTTATACGGCTCATCTACTACATTTATATGGACAAAAAAATAGACATTAGCTCTTTTGGGTTGCTTATTTAAAATAGAATATAAAACTGCATAATCTACATCACTCTCATACTTTGCTCCTGTTAAATAAACTAGATTTGTTGCATATTTTGGTATATCTTTATCACTACTAAGTTGTAATAGTTGTTTTTTATATTTTTCTACCGGTAAATATTGACTTTCTCTTTCTTTAATTTCCACACCTCTATACCATATAAACATTATACCAAAAATCAACATTGCTATTACTACCGTAATATATCCTCCACTAATAAACTTCAAACTGTTAGCATATAAAAATAAACTTTCTTCTAATCCAAAAACAATAAAAAATATTAACGCCATAATTTTTTGATTTTTTATTTTATATAAATATAAGCTAAGTAAGACTGTCGTTACAAACATTGTTATACTAATACTTAAACCATAAGCGGCTTCCATATTACTACTTGTTCTAAAAAATACTACAACTGAACTACTAAAAATAAAAAGTATTATATTGACAGCCGAAACATACACCTGTCCTCTTATGTCCGTTGGATATTTTATTACTAATTTTGGAAAAAGATTTAACTTAATTGCCTCTGATACCAACGTAAAAGAACCAGTTATTAAACTCTGGCTTGCTATAATAGCGGCAAGTGTTGCAAGTAGTACTTGAATTATTACCAAATTTTCTGGAACTATAGCAAAAAATGGATTTTTTGTAGGATTATAATTTTCTGATAGTAAATATGCCGCTTGACCAAAATAATTAGTTAATAAACATATTTTTACAAAAGTCCACGCTGCTCTTATATTTTTTCTGCCACAATGACCTAAATCTACATATAGATCTTCCGCGCCCGAAACACAAAGAAATACTGCACCAAGTAATAAGAAAATACCAGGATAGCTTCTTATTAAACTTAATGCATAATATGGGTTAATTGCTTTTAAAATTGTTAAATTAGTCGTAATGGCTCGTACTCCCCACAATAATAATGATAGAAACCATAACATCATTATTGGTCCAAATAATCCTCCTATTTTCTTAGTACCTAAATGTTGAAATGAGAAAATAAAAATGAATATTCCAAGAACAATTAAAACTACTCCATTTGTTGATAAATTAGGGAAAATATTATGTAATCCTTCTATAGCTGATGTTACTGTTATTGCTGGTGTTATTACCCCGTCTGCAAGAAGTGTAGCTCCCCCAACCATGGCTAAAAAAACAACAAATTTTTTCGTATTGTTTTTTATTAATGCATAAAGAGAAAATACCCCACCTTCTCCTTTATTATCTGCTTTTAGAGCTATTAATACATATTTAATTGTAGTTTGTAATGTCATTATCCAAAATATTAAACTCACAAATCCTAAAACAAGTAATTCATTCATGTTATCTCCACTTGTTTTTATAAAAGATTTCATGACATACAAAACTGAGGTTCCAATATCCCCAAAAATTATCCCTATAGTCATTATTACTCCTAAAAAAGAGAATTTTGTTTTCTCCATAGTAAATCTCTCCATCTTTTTTATATTTTTCTATAAATTTATTTCTATTTTTTTCTATATATATTATAAACCTCTTTTTATTAAAGTCAAGAAAATTATTTTTATTTAACACCTTAAATTAATTTTACTATGTTTTTTAATAAATTCTATTATTAACTCTTTGTATTTTTATTGTTGAACTTTGCTTTTCCCCTTTACAAAATGCCTTTTCTTATGTTACCATTAAGGTGAATAATATTTAACGCATTAAATTTTATGTGAATATGTTTTTAGAAATAAATTATAAGAGAGGTAATATTATGCTTATTAGAAGTAAAAAAGTTTGGTCTAGTAGCCAATTTCTTCCTCTTACTATCGAAGTCGAAGATAATAAAATTGTTGCCATTTATGATTACAATCATTTCGATAAAGTTGACTACGATTTTGGTGATGAACGCATCCTTCCCGGTTTTATCGATGTTCATACTCATGGTGCTTATGGTTATGACACTAACGATGTTGATGAAGAAGGTCTTCGTAATTGGACTAAAAATATCGTCTCTGAGGGTGTAACTTCTTTTTTACCAACAACTATTACTCAAACAGAAGAAATTTTATTAAAAGCTGTTGCTAATGTTGCAAAAGTTTATGATGAAGGTTACGAAGGAGCAGAAATTCTTGGTATTCACTTTGAAGGACCTTATTTAGATGAAGAAAAACGTGGTGCTCAACCTTTGAGTTGTATCCAAACACCAAGTGTTGAACAATTTAAAAAATTCCAAAAAGCTAGTAATAATCTTATTAAACTTATTACTATCGCTTGTGAAAAAGATGCTGACTACGAACTTACTAAATACTTGGTAAGTCAAGGTATTCGTGTAAGTCTTGGTCATTCTGCATGTAACTATAAAGAAAGTTATTTAGCCTTTGCTAATGGTGCAACATCTCAAACTCACGTTTATAACGGTATGGTTGGTTTCCATCATCGTGATGGTGGTCAAGTAGGTTTTGCTCTTCGTGCACGTGATGTTTATGGTGAGGTTATCTGTGATGGTATTCATTCTACTACAGATGCTCTAAATACTTATTTCACAGCAAAGGGGCGCGATCATGCAATTATGATTACCGATTCACTTTGTGCAAAAGGCTGTGGTCGTGGGTCTTACATCTTTGGTGGGGAAAATATGGAAATCTACGAAGATGGTAGTGCTCATCGCGACGATGGTCGTTTAGCTGGTTCTACACTACGTGTTATCGATGGTTTACGTGTCTTAATCGAAGATGCTCTAGTTCCTATCGATGCTGCTATTAACTCTTGTACAAAAAATCCAGCAGAAATGTTAGGTTTTGCTGACCGCAAAGGTCGTATTAAAGTAGGTTACGATGCTGACCTTGTTGTTATCAGTCGTGACTATGAAGTATTACGTACATTTGCGCGTGGGAAAGAAGTATATAAAAAATAAAAAATAGAGGAAAATAATATATGAAATATTTAATTTTTGATAATAAAAAAGAAGCTTCTATTGAGAGCTATAAAATCTTAAAAAGTCTAATAGATGAAAACTCTACTTTAGGATTAGCAACAGGATCTACACCTACTGATCTTTATGCAGAAATGATTGCTGATTACAAAGCAGGAAACTTCAGCTACAAAAATATCAAATCTTATAATCTTGACGAATACGTTGGTATTAGCTATGATCACCCAGAAAGTTATCATAAATTTATGGATACAAATCTATTTGATCATATTGACATTAACAAAGCAAATACTCATGTTCCAGATGCTTCTGCTACTGATTTAAAACTAGCTGTTAAAACATACCAAGAAGAGCTTAATAATGCTCAAATTGACGTTCAAATTCTTGGTATTGGTGGAAATGGTCATATTGGATTTAACGAACCAGGAACATCATTTGATGCGGGAGTTCATGTTGTAGATTTAAAAGAAGAAACAATTAAAGCTAACTCTAGATTTTTCGATGGAGATATAAATCTTGTTCCTAAACAAGCTATGACAATGGGTATCAAAGATATTATGCGTGCTAAACACATTATTTTATTAGCTTTTGGTAAAGAAAAACGCGAAGCTATTAGAAGTTTGGTAGAAGGAGAAGAAATAACTGAAAATATTCCTTGTACAATTCTTAAAAATCACCCAAGTGTTTATGTTTTAGTTGATAAAGAAGCTGATTTTAAATAATAATAAAAAGGCTACTCACCTTTATGGGTAGTCTTTTATAAAATATACAAATGAAAACGTTATAATTTGATAAATTTAATTTTATAAAGGGGGGTACTTTATGAGTACAAAATTAACGTGGAAAAATATAGCAACTGTCGCACCTCAAAAAGGTTATGATAAAAACTTAGGTACTGCAGGGCTTGTTAAAGGTGTTTTGGGGGCATACCTTATCTTCGGTGGTGGTGCAAATTTTGAAGATGGTATTTTACCTGTTGATGGTGGTGTAAAAATCAATCACAAAGATGTCTATCTATACAAAGAGGAAAATGGTAATTTATCGTTAATAGATCAAATTCAATATGATTATCCTCTTGCTTACGGACCTTCTGCTGTTGCTGATAATAAACTTTATTATATTGCTACAAAAGAAGAAAATTTATCTGAAATTTTAGTATTCACTGTAGTTGATGACAAACTTGTTGTTAATGTATTTGGTACATTACCGTTTACAGTAGAAAATACTATTGCCGAGGTAGATAACAACATCCTTTACTTTGGCATTGGCTCTATTAATGGAAAAAATACTAATGAACTTTATTCATATAACCTATGCACTAAAGATTTCGATGTTATTGGCGAATTCCCTGGGAAATTACGCTCACAAACTATTAGTTGTATTTACAATAACGAATTATATATTTATGGTGGCGGCGCAGATGTAACTTTCAATGACGGATATAAGTTTAATTTAACAACTAAAACTTGGGAAAAACTTGCTGATGTCATTATCGATAATGAAGAAATTTCTCTACTAGGGGCAGATTGGGCACCTCTTAATGAAAATGAAATGCTAGTTATCGGCGGTTTTGACAAAGATGTTTGGAAAGAAGCAGTATTTAATCTTAGTACTTTAATAGGTGAAGAAAAAGATAAATACCGTAATGATTACTTCCGTCGCCCTGTTAAAGATTTCAACTGGAACAAAAAAGAATTGGTTTATAATTTAAAAGAAAATACTTGGTATAAACTAGATAAAATACCTTTTGAAGCTCCTTGTGGTCATGCGTTACTAGCCACAAAAGATTATATATACTCTATAATGGGAGAAATAAAACCAGCGGAACGCCTACCTTTTATCCATCAAACAAAAAAATAAAAAACAATCCTAGCTAACGCTTAAGTTAGTTAGGATTGTTTTACTAATCTTAATAGGTATAAAAAAAGAACCTTCCGGATGGAAGGTTCTCTCAGTTGCCTGGCAACGTTCTAGTCTCGCAGGGCGTAAACCCAACTACATTCGACGCTAAAGAGCTTAACTTCTGTGTTCGGTATGGGTACAGGTGTGTCCTCTTCGCTATCGCCACCAGACGAAAACTTCATATACATATTATATCATCT
>ERZ773250.803-NODE-803-length-16969-cov-7.052383_pt1 | contig 16969 bp, 16 predicted proteins | sample MGYA00511258_ERZ773250 | MGnify/ENA primary metagenome ERZ773250 (study PRJEB29015, sample SAMEA2738164) | human oral metagenome | biome: human oral; feature: human-associated habitat; material: saliva | place: China | collected 2187 ... | reverse complement strand
TAGCTGTCATATTTGAGTAAATAAAGTCAGGAGCATCGTCCCTTAATATTGGTCTGTTTGTAGGAATTGTAGTAACAAACATGTTATAAATATTTCTAAATTCTTCTTCTTCTGTTTTACCAGTACCTGTCATACCACTAAGTTTTTTATACATTCTAAAGTAGTTTTGGAATGTAATTGTCGCCATAGTTTTACTTTCATTTTGAATAGGTACACCTTCTTTAGCCTCAATAGCTTGGTGTAAACCTTCAGAAAAACGACGACCAGGCATTGTACGACCAGTAAATTGGTCAACGATTAAAATCTCACCATCTTCAGCAACTACATAGTCAACGTCTAAGAACATTGTGTAGTTAGCTTTTAGCGCTTGGTTAATGTGGTGTGTTAAATCAACATTTTTTAAATCATATAGATTTTTTAATCCAAAGTAACTTTCAGCTTTATCTATACCAATTTCTGATAATTGAATACTTTTAGTTTTAATATCAAGAGTATAATCTCCGTCACTTCCATCTTCTTCAGTAGCTCTCTTAAGTGTTTTAACAAAAGCATTTGCTACTTGATATAATGAAGTTGATGCTTGCCCTTCACCAGAAATAATAAGTGGTGTACGTGCTTCGTCGATAAGTACTGAGTCAACCTCATCGATTACGGCATAGTTTAACGGACGTTGAACACGAGCGTCAACTGTTTTAACCATGTTATCTCTTAAGTAGTCAAACCCTAATTCGTTATTTGTAGAGTATGTAATATCTGCATTATATGCTTCTCTTTTCTCTTCTGGATTCAATGAGTTTAAGTTAAGTCCTACTGAAAGACCTAAATAGTTATATAATACTCCCATCTCTTGAGCGTCACGTTGTGATAAGTATTCGTTTACTGTTACTACGTGTACTCCTTCTCCACTTAAAGCATTTAGATAAACAGGCATTGTCGCAGTAAGAGTTTTACCTTCCCCTGTTTTCATCTCAGCGATATCCCCACGGTGAAGTGCGATACCACCCATAATTTGTACTTTATATGGTTTCATTCCTAATGCACGAAATGCTCCTTCACGAGCAGTCGCAAATGCATCAACTAAAATTTTATCTAATATGTCAGCTGTAGATTTTCCTTTTTCTTTTTGTTCAGCAACATATTGTTTAAATTCTTCAGTTTTATTTTTTAATTGTTCATCACTAAGACTAGAGTATTCTTCATCTTTAGCTAATACTTTATCAGCTAGTTTTGATAAGCTTTTTACTTCTCTTCTGTTAGCGTCAAATAATTTTCCTAAGATTGCCATTAACATTTTCCTTCCAAAATATTTTTTGAAAATAATTAAACATAATTTTTAATTATTTCATTTAATCAATATTGAAAATTCAACTCTTTGAACCCTCAACAAAATATTTTATTCAAATTTAGTAATAATTTAAAAGAAATACACACTATCTTTAAAGTTAGTATTTCTTTACATCATATTATTATAACACTCATTGACCTTTAAAGCAACAACAATAACATGAATTGTGAACTTATTGAATAAGGATAAACTCCTTATTTTTCTATAAATATTTTTCTATATTCTAACCCTAAAAAAAAAAGAACTTGAATTCAATCAGAATCCAAGTTCATTTATTAACTTACTATTTATTTAAGATACTAGCACAACGTGGACATAAACCTTCTTCGTTTACTTCCTCAACGATGTTCCAGCAACGTTCACAACGGTGTCCTTCAGCTTTTGTTACTTTAACAGTTGCTAAATCATAAGCAACACCATCGTTTTCTTTAACTTCAACACTACTTACGATAAATAGTTGATGTAAGTTATCTACTGAGTTTAGTAATTCTACTACTTCACTGTCGTTACTGTAGATTTCAACAGCAGCTTCTAAAGATTTACCGATAACTTTTTCATTACGGCTTTCTTCTAAAGCTTTGTTTACATCGTCACGTACTTCAAGAAGTTTATCCCATTTAGCTTCTAATGCTGCATCATCAATTAAGTTCTTAGCTGGGAAGTCAGTTAAGTGAACAGATTCAGCATCTTCATATGGCATATTGTCATATACTTCTTCTGCAGTGAATGATAAGATTGGAGCTAATAATCTAACTGATTTACTTAATACAGTGTAAAGTACTGTTAGCATACTTAAACGTTTGTGAGATTTTTCAGCTTCGATATAAAGAATATCTTTACCATAATCTAGGTAGAATGAAGATAATTCTACATTGAAGAAGTTGATTAACTCTGTAGTAATACTGTTGAACTGATAGTTTTCATAGTAATCTAATACTTTAGCTACAACTTTTTCAAATTTAAGAACCATGTATTTGTCTAATTCTTCTAATTCATCATATGATAATAAGTCTGTTCTATTATCAAAACTTCCGTTGAATAAGTTACCTAGTAAGAAACGGAATGTATTTCTAATTTTTCTATAAGTTTCAGATACTTGTTTTAGGATATCGTTAGAAATACGCACGTCTTGAGTATAGTCAACACTTGCTGACCATAAACGGATAATCTCAGCACCTAATTGTTTACCTACATCATTTGGAGAGATAACATTACCTAATGATTTACTCATTTTGTTACCATTACCGTCCATAACGAAACCTGCAGATACAAGCTCTTTATATGGAGCATCTCCAGAAATTGCTACTGAAGTAATTAATGAAGAGTTAAACCAACCACGATATTGGTCACTTCCTTCTAAGTAAAGATCAGCAGGATAAGTTAAATCATCACGCACTGCGCAACATCCTTGGTGAGAAGTTCCTGAATCGAACCAAACGTCCATGATATCCATTTCTTTAGTGAATTCACCATTTGGACTACCTGGGTGAGTATAACCTTCAGGTAATAATTCTTTAGCATCTTTATAGAACCATACATTTGATCCTTCAACTTCAAAGATTTTAGCTACGTGTTCGATTAAAGTATTATCTAAAATTGCTTCGCCATTTTCTGCATAGAATACAGGAATTGGTACTCCCCACACACGTTGTCTACTGATTACCCAGTCACCACGGTCACGAATCATGTTATATAATCTTGGTTTACCCCATTCACTGTAGAATTTAGTTCTATCTACAGCATCTAATAATTCAGAACGGAACGCATCAATAGAACAGAACCATTGAGGCGTTGATCTAAAGATAATAGGTTTTTTACTTCTCCAGTCATGTGGATATGAGTGAGTAATATTTTCTTGTTTTAATAATGCCCCAGTTTCAGCTAAGTGTGCAATAATATTTTTGTTAGCATCAAAAACAAATTGTCCTGCGAATTGCCCAGCTTCTTCTGTTAAATTACCTTGGTTATCAACTGGTGATAATACTCCAAGTTTATATTTACCTTGACCAACGATAAAGTCATCAACCCCGTGTCCAGGTGCTGTATGAACTAATCCAGTCCCTGAATCAAGTGTTACATAATCAGCTAAGATTAATGTAGAAGTTCTATCTAAGAATGGGTGTTGACATAGTAAATATTCTAATTCTTTACCAAGTACTGTTTTTCCTAGTTCAAAGTTTTCCCAACCGAATTGTTCAGCTAAGAAGTTAACTCTTTCTTTAGCTAATAGGTAGTTTTCACCATTTACTTTAACTTCTTGATATTCAAAATCAGGGTGAACTGCAATACCTAAGTTTGCAGGTAATGTCCATGGAGTTGTTGTCCAGATAACGAATTTTGTTCCTTTTTCTACTACTCCATCTTCACTTACTAATTCGAATCCAACATAGATAGAAGGTGAAGTATGGTCACGATATTCGATTTCTGCTTCCGCTAAAGCAGATTCTGATGATGGAGACCAATAAATTGGTTTTAATCCTTTATAGATATATCCTTTATCAACCATTTTACCGAATACACGGATTTGTTCAGCTTCAAATTTTGGATCTAGTGTTAAATATGGATTTTCCCAATCACCAATTACACCTAATTTTTTGAAGTCTGCACGTTGTTTATCTACTTGTTTTAAAGCATAATCTTTACATTTATTTCTGAATTTTGTAGCTGGCATAGATTTTCTATCAACACCATTGTTTACTAACACTTGCTCGATTGGTAAACCATGAGTATCCCAACCAGGAACGTAATTAGAAACAAAACCATTCATATTTTTATACTTAACGATAAAGTCTTTTAAAATTTTGTTAAGTGCGTGTCCAATGTGGATGTTACCATTTGCGTATGGAGGTCCGTCATGAAGTACGTATGAAGGTTTCCCTGCATTTTTTTCTAAAACTTTTCTATATAAATCCATTTCTTCCCAACGTTTTAAAAATTCTGGTTCTTTATTAGGAAGATTACCACGCATAGGGAATTTAGTTTTTGGCATTAATAATGTATCTTTTAATTCTACCATTTTTTCTCCTTTCAAAATAAAAAGCTCCTAGTAAAAGTTATTGAGGGCGGAATATATCCACGGTACCACCTCATTTAACTCCCACTAAGAGCACTCATTGTCCTATATAATTAATTTCTAATAAAGTGATAACTACTTTATGTCTTTATAAAACTTTTCACCAACCAGTTTCTCTCTAACAATAAATACATAGTAGTCCTGTCTTTATTCAATAAACATATTATATTACATCAACAATAAAGTTTCAAGTGTTTTTTGAGAATTTATTATTAAATTTTCTGAAAACGATGTTTTTTATATCACAATAAAAAAGCCTATATTATAAGTAATATAGACTTTTTTTAAATTTTTAAGCTCCTAAGTAACCTTTTAACGCTTGTGAACCATATTGTAATAACTGTTCATTAGTTAAAGAAGCTGATACATTTATCATACCATTTGATACTTCTATACCTTCTAGTTTTACAGGTAGTTCTACTTTATTAATAGTAATTACATTTCCATTAACACTCACACCTGTTCCAGTTAGATACTCTTTTAAATATTTTTCTAAAGCAAAATCAGGTATAGGTACTTTACCTATTTTAGCATCTTCTAATGTTAGTTCAATTTTATTATTAGAACCTGATAGTTTTATATTAGAAGAAATTTCACTATTTATAAAAGATAACTGAACTGGTAGCTTAGCTGCTACTCTATTACCAACTAATTTATAACTACCTTCTTGAATTTCAGCGCTATTTTTAGTCGCATGATTTAAGATTGATAAGAACATTTCATTATCAATTTTAAGGCTAGTAGATAACTTTGCATTACTATAACTTACATTACTTATAAACTCTTTATTTAATGACGCTAAATCCATAGATGAATTTACACTTGATAACTTTTCAGAAGGTTTAATATCTTCGCTAGGTTGCAGGGCATATACTGCTCCCCCACCAAGAAGTGCTATTACTACTAGAAAAGCTAATAATTTTCTTAATACTTTCACTTGAGTCAAACTCCTTTTTTATTATAATTTACATTATACAACAATATAGTAAACTATACAAACTAAACTTTAAACATACTTAATGTCTCTTTTTATAAATAATTTTTTTAAAAAATATTTATAGTTATTTCCAAGCCAAATAAAGCCCTTTACATTAAAAATATTTAAAAAATTGACTTGCAATATAGTTTTATATGTGTTAGTATACTCAAATACTTTGAAAGGAGAAAGATAATATGAATAATAAATTTTTCAAAATACTTAGTTGGGTAGCTACTTGTACTGCCATGCTTATGTATATATCTTATATACCTCAAATTTCAGGTAATATAAACGGTCATAAAGGTGACTTTTTACAACCTTTTGTTGCAGGAATTAACTGTACACTTTGGGTACTTTATGGATTTTTAGGAGAAAAACGTGATTGGCCAATCATTATAGCCAACTCACCAGGAATAATTTTTGGATTCACGGCTGCATTCACAGCATTATAGAAATAAACTGGCTTATAATTTTTTATAGGTCAGTTTTTTATTTTACTTTTCCAAAATCAATGTACAAATTATAATTTTTAAGCTATAATTATTAGTAACCTTTTTAGGTTGTAAATACTCGAAAGGAGAATTAGTTATGGAAGAAAAAATTACTTTTAAAAAATTTACTATGAATGTACTTAACGGTGTTGCACTAGGGACTGTCCTATGTTTAGTACCCGGTGCATTATTAGGAGAACTTTTGAAATATATCGCAAAAGTATATCCATCTTTAGCGTTTTTATCATTTTCGGTTACAATTTCTAATGCCCTTATTGGACTTGCTTCAGGTATGATAATAGGAATGATGTTTAAGTTAACACCTATTCAAGGTACTTCTATTGGTTTAGCAACACTATATGCCAGTGGTTCAATAGTTCAAACAGCTGATAAAACAGGCTTAATGTTAAAAGGTGCAGGAGATATTGTTACTATTATCTTTACTGCAGCATTAGCAACTGCATTTATCTTACTTATTGGAAACAAAACACAAGGTTACGCAGTATTAGTACTACCTACTCTAAGCCTTGTTGTAATTGGGGGTATAGGAAGATATTTACTTCCATTTTTCGCAGGACTTACTAGAGTATTAGGAGACGGAATTAAACATTTATTAACTCTTCAACCTATTATACTAACAATATTAATAGCGATTATCTTTGCTTGTCTAATTGTTACACCGATAACATCTGTTGGTATTGCACTAGCGATTAATATCGATGGTATAGCATCTGGAGCAGCAAACCTTGGTATTTGTGCTTGTGGATTTACACTTACTATTGCTGGTTGGGCAGTTAACTCAAAAGGTATCTGTCTTGCTCACTTTATAGGATCACCAAAGATTTCTATGGCAAATGTTTTTGCAAAACCAAAAATCATGTTACCAGTAATATGTAGTGCAGCTTGTACAGGAGTACTAGCCGCTATCTTTAATATTAAAGGAACAGCAATGAGTGCTGGTTTTGGATTTAGTGGTTTAGTTGGACCATTAGCTCACCTTGCGACTACTAACGGTGGAGCTTATGAAATAATTAAAGCCGTGATAATCTTTGCAGTAGTTCCTATTATAACTGGATACCTATTTGTAAAACTATTTACAAAAGTAATACCAATTATAAAACCAGAAGACTACAAAATTAATATGTAATACAATAAACCTTATTACTTTTTAAGAGTAATAAGGTTTTTTATATAGAAAACTATATTCTATAAAATTAATCTTTTTTAAGCTATAATATATTTATAATTCTATCTTACTTTTAAGGAGTAACTATGCTTGAACTTATTAAAAATAAAAAAGTTAATATCTACACTAACTTAAATGGGAATAATCCACTCATTCCTATAGCGACTGATGAGCTATTTCTTCGTCAAGTACTAACTAATAATGAGTGTATTCTACATATTCATTCTTTAGAAAATTCCGCTATTTTAGGAACACCTGATATACGGGTTCCATTTTTTAAGGAAGCTCTAGATTCATTTTATAACAATAATCTAATTCCTGCGGTAAGAAATATCGGTGGTTTAGGTATTATAGCCGATACAGGTGTTGTTAGTTTTTCTATAATTATGAATATAAATCCAAGTACATTCTCCCTAAATGCTGGTTATAACCTAATGACTGAATTCATTAAGGCGATATTTCCAGAAGCGTCAAATAAGATTCAAGCGGTAGAAATTAGTAATTCATATTGTCCAGGTGATTTTGACTTAAGCATAGATGGTAAAAAGTTTGCCGGCATTGCCCAAAGAAAAGTAAAAGAAAATGTCGTCGTTTCTATTTACCTTAGTTTATTTGGTAATCAACAAAATCGTACTAGAATAATGAAAGAATACTATGAAGCTGGTCTTAAAGATCAAGAGATAAAATACAAATATCCAAAAATAGATATTAACTGTATGGATACGCTAGAGAACTTACTTAATAAGAGTCTAACTACAAAAGAACTATTAGAAAGAATGTTAAGAGTACTTCACTCTTTAAACTGTGAAATAGAAAAAGGTAATTATTCTAATAAAATGATAGAAGATTATGAGGAAATATTTAAACAGACTAAACAAAGAAACAATAAACTACTGCATGGTGAATAAAACAAAAAAGCTAGTATAGAATTAAAATCTATACTAGTTTTGTTTTAATTAAATATCGGTATAAATGCAAAGATCACAGCTATTACAATAGCTGGTAACATATTGGCAACCTTAAGTTTCAGGTTCCAAATTAAATTTGCACCTACACAAAAAATTAATACTGAACCTACCATTGATAGATTAGTTAACGCACCTTGTGTCATAATCGGTTCAATAAATTTCGCAAGAATAGTTATTCCACCTTGAAATATAATAAGAGGAACAACTGAGAAAATACTACCACGACCATTTGCCGCAGTAAATATTAATATTGTCACAAAATCGAGTACAGCTTTTGCTGTTAAAATAGAATAATCATGAAATAAAGCATCTTGAATGGCTCCTAAGATAGACATAGCCCCTATACAAATAGTTAGAGATGCCAAAATAAATGAATCAACAAATCTATTGTCACCACTACTTTTAGTTACTCTTTTTAAGTAAATACCTAAATCTTCAAATAGTTTTTCTATATTTAAGACTTCTCCGATTAAAGTACCTAATGTCATACTAACTACCAATACCATAGCTCCACTAGATACTATTTTCCCGTTGTTAATTTTTAAAGCATGCTCACACGCGCCAATTATTCCTAAGAAAGCTACTGATACTCCAGCAACTTTCATTATAGCTTGTTGTATATTATTAGATATTTTATGACCTACTAATATACCAAGAGCTCCACCTAGTAGAACCCCTACTGCATTTATTAATGTACCTATTCCCATTTTAATCCTTTCAATCTTACAATAAATGTAATATTATATTAATCCAAAACCAACTAAATGGCATTACTAAAATCATTGCTGGTATCATATCCACCACAGGAAACATTTTTAACTTTAGTATTCTAAATCCTGCCGCTACCATTAAGAAACCACCACAAGCTTTAAAATCAGCAATCATATCCGGTGTTGTTAACGGTACGATAAAACTTGCAGATAAGAATAATGTCGTAAAGATAACAAACTGCGGAACAGCAATTAGCGAAACGATATACCCTAAGTTACACGCAAATATCGCTGCAGTAAAGAAATCTAGAATCGACTTAGTTATAAGCAAGCTAGAATCCCCTGTCATACCTTCACTTAAACTACCATATATTCCCATACCACTAGAACAAAATAGCACTATCACCGTAATTAAAGTAGCTAAAAATTCTGTTTCTGACATATTTGTTTCTTTTTTCGGTACGATACGAATCATTACTTTCTGAAGTTTTGAACAAAGCTCATACACTTTATCCCCCAGCTTAAACACTAATCCTACTATAGTTCCTATAATAAGAGCGAAAACAACCGCAGGCATATATTTCATTAAAACTATCGATGAAATACCCATCCCCATAGAACATAGACCAAATATCAGATTTAGCTGTTCTTTATACTTCTCTGGTAACTTATCTCCTAAAAGAGCTCCAGCTATACCACCTAGAAATATTGCGACGGTATTAATTATAACCCCAATCGGCATAATATCTCTCCTCTACTCAAAAAATACGTAAACTTATTCTAACACGTAGTTTATTTTCTTACAATACTTTTTCAGTTATAGATAAAATAATTTATCTATAGTATAATAGTTATAATTATTTTGTGAGGTGAATTTATGGATATACTAACTATTGGACTTGGAACTATTGGAACTACATATAGCTATTTATTTAATAAAGCTGGTCATAATATAGAACATTATATTAGAAAAAGTAGTAAAAAAATTAATATAACAGAATTAAATGTTGATATGCTAGATGGTAGAAATAATAAAAAAGGTGATCACTATACTGATACTTATAATGTAAATACTCATACAAAAGATAACTATGATTTTATTTTTATTAGTATGCCAGCAGGAAATATAGAAAGTATTATTGAAACTTTAAACTCTAACAATATCAAAGGAACTATTATACTATGCTGTGGTATTTGGGAAGATAAGGAGTATCTTGAAAAAGTAATGCAAGGTAGAGAATATATTCTTAGTTATCCTGTAGCTGGTGGTAATATCGTAGATACTACTCTTACATGTTGTGTTTTTGATCACTTTATACTAGAGAAAAAAGAAAATTCTAAAATAAATAATTATGATAAGCTAGTAAAATTATTTGAAAGTTGTAACATTAAGTTAGAAACACCATATGATATGCTTGAGTGGATTTGGTTACATATGGCTATTAATGCTGGTGTAGTATCTATCGCTGCAAAATATGCAGATATGGATAATCCTACTAAAGCTGCGGAGAATCTTATGTCTTCTTCTAAACTATTAGCTGAAGCGGTTTGTGCAATAAGAGAAACTTCTAAGATTATAAAGGCACGTGGTGTAAACTTAAAACACTATAGAAATGAACTTTGGGGTTATAAACTTCCGATATTTGTTTCAGCACCAATAATGAAACGAATGTTTGCGACTAATATTCTTACTAGAAAGATTATGACACTACATAACAATACAGAAGATTTATTATTCGTTTGTAAATGTCTATACGATACTGGAAAACAATACAATATAAAAGCACCTATATTTTATAATGCATATGAAAAAGCAGAAAGTAAGTTTTAATATTAAAAGAGGACGAAAATTTCATCGTCCTCTTTAGCATTATGGTATTATTGTTTTTATATTTAAAAATGATAAATAATTTAACCTTCTGATTTTGTTCCTTTCCAACTTAATAAACATTATCCTACAGTTTATTTATCTTTATCTTTCTCTTGTTCTTTTTATTTTTCTTGTTCTTCTTTTGCAATTTTTACTAAGTGTTCATATTCTTCTTTAGAAAATAGTTTTTGTTTTAATTCAGGATTTATCAATATTAATTTCGGATGTTTTCTAATAGCATCTCTAAATAACTCATCTGAGTCTTCAGATTCTTCCGACGGCCAATTGCCTGTTTCTGCATATATCATTACTTCATATGCATCTTTACTAGACTTAAATGCTTTCTCTTTTAGTTCTTTAGTTATCGGATAATATATCTCTCCTATTGATGTGCCTCCGTCTTGTTTCTCTATCCCTATCTCATATTTTCCATTTTCTTCATAAATTGTAAAACCATCTCCTACATATGTCTTAACATCTGTTTTATTGTAGTTTTCTAATTCACCCTCTTTTGGCCATCGTTTATTCTCTAAATAAAACATTACTTCCAATGCATCTTTATCTGATTTTCTTGATTTCTCCGCCAAGCTTTTAGTAACTTCGTAACTAAAAAACTCTTTCCCTCTATCCCAAACTATATTAAGACCAGGTTCATAATTTATGATACTGTGGTATTTATAATTTTTAATTTTTACTTCTTGCATTTTTTCAACTCCCTTTTTTACAGTGTAATAATTACGCTTAAAACAACTTATTTTTCCCTTGTTTAAAACCTTTTATTATTATACTATTATTGAGTAATTATGACAATAAGGTTGTAACTCAAGCAAAGTCACAACCTTATTTTTAATCTTCTCTTAACACTTCTTTGTCTAAGGATATTCCAAATGTTTTCTTTTGTACATCTGTCATTCGCTATATCAAATATTCATTTTCATATGTGAAATTTTTTAAGTTATATCTCTATTTATTTTCTTCTTTTTCTTGTTCTTTTTCTTGTTCTTCTTTCGCAAGTTTTACTAAATATTCATATTCTTCTTTGGAAAATAGTTTTTGTTTTAATTCAGGATTTATCAGTATTAATTTCGGATGTTTTCGAATAATCTCTCTTCTATATTCTTCTGGGTCTTTTGGAGGCCATTTTCCAGTTTGAGCATATATTACTACTTCATATCCGTCTCTAGGTGATTTAAGTGCTTTTTCCTTAAGTTCTTTAGTTATTGGGTAGAACACTGGTTTTACAGCTGCTCCACCACAGTCTTTTTCTATTCTTATTTCATACTTCCCTTTTTCTTCATAAATTATAAAACCGTCTCCTATATACTCTTTTACATCTGTTTTATTGTAGTTTTCTAATTCACCCTTTTTTGGCCATCTTTTATTTTCTAAATAAAACATTACTTCTAAAGCATCTTTATCTGATTTTCTTGATTTTTCTGCCAAACTTTGTGTTACTTTATATCTAAAATGTTCTTTACCTCTAAACCAAAATATATAATACTCATCACCAATTATCGAAATACCATGATTTTTATAATTTTCTATTCCTGTCATTATTTTATCACTCCTTTAAATACTTCTTTAAATGTATATTCTCCTGGTGCAAATTGATTAACTACTACTTCAGGTATTCCCCTGGTCTCTTTCAATTTGTTATTATTATGCTATTACTTAGTAATTATGACAATAAGGTTGTAACTCAAGCAAAGTTACAACCTTATTTTTAATCTTCTATTAAGGCTTCTTTATATAATGATATTGCAAACAATTTCTTTTGAATATCTGTTATTCTCCATATCAAGTATTCCTTTTCATATGAAAAATTTTTAAAGATATAGCACTATTTATTTTCTTCTTTTTCTTGTTCTTTTTGTTTTTTTCTTTCCTTCCCTAGTGCTACTAAGTGATTAAACTCTTTTTCTGAAAATAGTTCTTTATTTAATTCAGGGTTTTTAAGAATGAATTCTGGATATTCTCTAAGGAATTCTCTATCTACCTCGTCTTGATCTTTTAAGGGCCATCGTCCTGTTTCTGCATATATCACGACTTCGTATCCATCTCTAGGGGATTTAAGTGCTTTTTCTTTGAGCTCTTTAGTTATAGGATAGCATACTGGTTTTATAGCTGCTCCTCCACAGTCTTTTTGTATCTCTATTTCGTATTTCCCATTATCTTCATAAATTAAAAATCCATCTCCTACATATGTCTTAACATCTGTTTTGTTATAGTTTTTTAATTCTCCTTCTTTTGGCCATCTCTTATTCTCTAAATAAAACATTACTTCCAATGCATCTTTATCTGATTTTCTTGATTTTTCCGCCAAACTTTGTGTTACTTTATATCTAAAATGTTCTTTACCTCTAAACCAAAATATATAATACTCATCACCAATTATCGAAATACCATGATTTTTATAATTTTCTATTCCTGTCATTATTTTATCACTCCTTTAAATGCTTCTTTAAATGTATATTCTCCTGGTGCAAACTGATTAACTACCACTTCAGGTAATCCTCCTGATGTAAAAGCACCAGGTCCCCAATTTTCATTAGCTCCTGATTTTCCCTCTTTATAATATACTAGTTAAGTCAATATTACCTTATCTCTTTCTGACTAAAAACCTTTAATTATTTATTGCTATTATACTATTATTGAGTAACTATGACAATAAGGTTGTAACTAACAAAAGTTACAACCTTATTTTTAATCTTCTATTAACACTTCTTTATCTAGCGGTATTCCAAATGTTTTCTTTTGTGCATCTGTCATCCGCCAAATTAAATATTCATCTAATACTTCTAACGATTTTTTGATGTCCTCACTACTATCATTAAAAGATATTCTACTTTCAGCTATCGCATAAGGGACTAGTGATCTAAGATTATAATAGTCTCCAATATTTACCGCATATGACATAACTCCACCATATTCTATATTGACTATAGAAATTTTTATTTCCCCAACTTTTATAAACTAAATATCTTATATGCGGATAAAGACCTACCTCAGTGTTATAATCTGATTCAAATGCTCTTAATTTTACATTTTCAGCTCCAAAATAATCTTTTACTTCTTTTGATGCTGATCTTAAAGTTTTTTTAATCTATTCTTGATCTAGCATACTATACTCCTTTTATACTCATATTAACAGTAATGTAATTAATGCTCATCTTTCTCTTGTTCTTTTTGTTTTTCTTGTTCTTCTTTTGCAATTTTTACTAAGTGTTCATATTCTTCTTTGGAAAATAGTTTTTGTTTTAATTCAGGATTTATAAGTATTAATTTTGGATGTTTTCTAATAATCCCTCTTCTATATTCTTCTGGATCTTTTGGAGGCCATTTTCCAGTTTGAGCATAAATTACTACTTCATAACCATCTCTAGGTGATTTAAGTGCTTTTTCTTTAAGTTCTTTAGTTATTGGGTAAAATACTGGTTTTACAGCTGCCCCACCACAGTCTTTTTCTATTCTTATTTCGTATTTTCCATTTTCTTCATAAATAGTAAAACCATCTCCTACATATGTTTTAACATCAGTTTTATTATAATTTTCTAATTCATCCTCTTTTGGCCATCTTTTATTCTCTAAATAAAACATTACTTCTAACGCATCTTTATCAGATTTTCTTGATTTCTCTGCTAACTCTTTGGTTACTTCATAATCAAACATTTCTTTACCTCTAAACCAAAATATACTATATTCATTATCATCTATCATTATACCATGGTTTTTATAGTTTTCCATTTTTATCATTTTTTTAACACTCCTTTAAATACTCTTTCAACTGAATATTCTCCCAAAGCAAACTGATTAACTACTACTTCAGGTATTCCTCCTGATGTATATCCTCCAGGCTTCCAATAATCATTTGCCCCCTTTTCATTTCCACTAGGAAACTCTAAAAAGCTTATTTTCTTAGGTTTTATAATTACAGGATTCTCTCCCAACGATCCTTCATCCAAGGCTAATAACTTCTCTAGTTTTCTTGGATCCCCATTAGATGCTTTTATTGCTTTCTCAATAATTACCTCTGATGTTGCATAGTGACCACTTTCTGGACCAATAGCTCCTCCATAATTTTTTTCTGCATATTTAAGTTGTTCCTTACTAATAATCTTCGCTACTCCTTCTTCTTCGAAAATCCTAATATGTCTTCTTATTTCCTCATCAGAAATATAATCACTTGGATCAAGCCTTGTTTCTTTCTCCATGTTAATTAGCATTTGTCTTATTTCTTCATCTATTTTTACTCTTGGATATTTATCCATTTCTTCTAGAAATTCTTTTTCTCCATAAACTATTTGAGAATTTACTTTTTCTTTTTCGATTTGATTAAGTAGTCTTGATTGCTCATTTGTAGTTTTTTGCACCAAATTGTTACTTATTTTTTCATTTCTCGGTACATTTATTATTTTATTATTTGTATTGTTTAGTATCATATCACGTGGATATTTTTTTAATTCTCTTGGAAATTCTTTAGCATTGTAAAGTATTGTTGGTTTCAATTTTCCATCAATTGCATTTTCAGCTATCTTAACATGATTTATCGAACCTCTTTGAGATAGATTATTTTTTGATTTTAAAGTTTCATTCTTAACATTTTTTAGTAATTTATCTTCTGCATTTTCACCTGATTTAAAGAAATTTTTAACTTTAGTTCCCTTACTTAATAAACTAAAACCTAGGTGACTAGCGAAAGCAAAACCACTTCCAAATGCCATTTTTTTAATAACATCTGATGGTTTATCTTTAGAAACCAATCCGTCTATTAGTCCTACAGTTCCCCCCGATAACATTGTTAGTCTTAATGAGCCACCCGGCATAATCCAAGGTAATATTGCTAGTACTAAGTCTTTCTTCTCTTCAGAACTAGCATTATGTATTACACTTGCACCTATAATTGGTTTACCATGTAATCCTGAATAATGTGCTACATATCTATCATATTCTTCTGCATTTATTTGACTATTTATCATTCTTTTTGAAGATTTAATGCTATTTGTTTTATTACTTTCTTTATTATTTTTTTCCCATATTTCCTTGATAGTACCTACCCATCCCATTTCATTTTTGCCAGGTAGCATAAATGTTTTTTGTGTTGGACTCCAACTTCTTTGGGCTAATGCAATCCCTTGTGCAACAGAGTAACTTAAAACATCTACTTCTTGGAATATACTAACAGAATTCGCATCAAACGCTAGTAGCTTACTTAACTTTTCTTCCAAGTCTCGTTGAATTTTTCTATAACTATCTATCTTTTCTTGCAAATTACTTACTTCACTTAAATCTACTGGATCTTGTTCAAACTGCTCATTCAATAGATTTTCATTCAAAGCAATTTGGCTTTTTGTCTCATCAATTAATCTTTCTAAATCACTTTGCTTTAGGGAGTCTCCATATACTTCACTCGTATATTTATTTATATATTCCTCGTTTGCTTTTTCAATAGCTTTATTTAATAAAATACATCCATCAATCAGTGGAGATAAAACACTTCCACAATAAGCTTTGGCACTATCATATGCTGCGCCTTGCAAGCTATTTGTTTGAAACATAAAGTTTGATAATGCTTGTTGTATTTGTTGATAACTTCCTATTTGACTTGTCGTAAGACTCTTTATACTATTGGTTTGGCTTTGAGCAGAGCCTAATATCATATTTATACTCATACATTCTCCTACTATCTCATAATCATTTTTTTAGTTTACTGTACTTAATTTTCAAATCAGCTTCTTCATCTAGAAGTGTATTTTTTCTCTTTGTCAGATTTTTTCTACTTAGCTCCTCACAATAACTTATATTATCCATATGTTTGTTATATTCTCTTCCAAATATATGATATAACTGTTCTTTTAATCTATGACTTCGATATTGTTCTTTATTGCTTAGTTCCTCTAATCTTTCGAGTTTTTTTAACTTCTTTTTATTATCATCTAGCTGTTCTTCTAACATTCTCCTTTTAATATAATCTTCTTTATTATCCATTAATTAATCCTCATAGTATTTAATAACTAACGTAAATATTTAGGTTGTAATTCCTTACTCAAGGCATTATCCATAGCTTCAAATTCTGCGGCAAGGCTATGTATATTATTACACATACTTTGAATTACTTGTTGAAGCTCTTGGCCAGTAGCTAGTGCTAAATCAGCACTACTTTGAGCTTTAGTATTTCCAGCTACTGTAGTTTCTGAATCTTTTGTAACAGATCTAACATTACTTAAACCACTGCTAGCACCTATTAGTTGAGTTGCTACTCCTGAAGCTTGTTCTTTACTACTTTGCAATAAATCCATATTAGCTCCTTTTATCTTTTAATTTTTTATATTATACTATATATTATACTA
>ERZ773250.802-NODE-802-length-16972-cov-9.121771_pt1 | contig 16972 bp, 10 predicted proteins | sample MGYA00511258_ERZ773250 | MGnify/ENA primary metagenome ERZ773250 (study PRJEB29015, sample SAMEA2738164) | human oral metagenome | biome: human oral; feature: human-associated habitat; material: saliva | place: China | collected 2187 ... | reverse complement strand
GGAACTGGAATTCCTCGATGACCCTAACCTGTCTGAAGACTTGGAACTGGAATTCCTCGATGACCCTAACCTGTCTGAAGACTCGGAATCTAAAAAGCCACTGCCTAAATTGAGCTATGTCGCGTACAAAAGGGTGAATTCTGGACCTAACGACGAGGTGCGAGAAGTCGAGGAGCGAGACTCCCTGTTCGACGGTGACAAAGGAGGCTCTAGTATTGAAGTCAATTATATTCACGGTAGTATTACCGAAAACGGAGACTTGCGCGGCTCTCTAGTGTTCTCGGAACGAAACTATGCAGACGGTCATGATAGGACTGTTAAAAAGCTTATCAAGTGGTTCGAAAAAGGGCCAACAATTATAGTTGGCGCCAGCCTTAATGATGTACCGTTAGTTAGAAGTTTATTAGGATTTAAGAGAACCATTAAGAAAGGAAGCGAGAGTTCGTATGCTGGAATATATGCAATTTTGAAAAGAAGAACTATTGCTAGTGAAGCTATCTCTGATCAATTTCAATTATCCAGAGCTGAGGCTTTAGGGATTAAATTATTGATGTTTGATTCTTATAATGATATTCCTGATATTTTTTCAAATCTAATTGCACTATGTGCCCAAGGGGTAGATGGGTATGGCGGTAAATTGCCGTGTGAGCTAGCTCTGGAAGATTGGATTGGCCAGACAGCAAAATTTTCTAGAGAAATTTCTGAGTATGGCTATGAAATGTCTTCTATTGTTATTGATGAAATTTTTAAAAAACTTATTGGCGAAAAAGAGAAAATAAAAATAGAGTTTTGGTTTGTAGGATATGCGGAAGGGTCGTCCGATAAGAAAGTTTTACGGGTTTGGACCAATTCTGTAGGGCCTACGTTTACGACTGGGCTTCGAAGAGAAGAGGACGTCCTTAGGGATAATGAGAAAAAGGTTGCCTCTGTGAAAGCCTATAGTTCTGGTATACCTGAAATTATCTCCATCGATAAGCTTAATGTTGGATTCGATGAAAAGAATAATAAAGATGCGTCGGTTGGGCGCTGGAAGACATTCTTGGCTGTTCCACTATCTGTTCCTTCCAAAAAATATAACGTAGATATAGTGGTTGGCGTTGTTACACTTGCATCAACCTACAAAATATCAGACTCTAATTTTTTCGATAGTAAGTCATCCGAGTCAGCTCCCTCAAGCGGTCTAGATAGTAAGATTAATAATAAAAGATTAATTGTTGTTGATTACATGAGGGTTATAGGTAGAAATTTAGCAGAGACTATATTAAATTGGAAAGATTATGTTAATTTAAAATCAATCCACAGCACACATGCCACAATGAGAGGGAAGCGAGAATAGATTGTCCATTAGTTAAGACATTCAGATATTTTGGTCTAGCTAGATTAGCTAAGACTGAACGTGTCCGATTCAAGGGCTTGTAAGACTACGTCATGATTGATCATTGGAGCCTTTGCCTATAGGGCATGTCAAGATTTGTTTCGTGCTTTGTGAAAATTTCTGCGCTCTATCACTAAGATCTTAGGTAAAAGCTACAGAGGTCTGTACAGTTTTGTGGGGCCCTGGTACCATCAAGGGTGCGTGGCCTCCACCTTCAATTGAACCTATTGTTTGATACTTGCTCTGGTGTGACGGTCTTTGCGCGCTTTTGGAACACGGAGGGAGGGAATTGCCGCACGCACCTCTGGTGTATTTTGGGTTTACCAATTCCCAGATAATGTGTGATTTAGCTTGGCTGATATAAGCCTGGGTGTATTGTGTCTGTTTGCGAATGTAAGCATGGTGCTATGTGTGGCGAGAAAATTTAAGATGACTCAGGGTAGTATGCCTTTGCGGGATAGCGCTTTGTCTTATTTTCGGAGCGGCTATGGCTCAAAAAAGCTTGGTGAGCTTTGGGATGAGACTAACGAATATATGGATAGTGCGTTCCCGGAGACTGAGTGGGGTCAAATTGTGAGTAGGTTGAGACGTCCAAAACCGAGTGATGTTCAAGACTTTGTCAAAAAGACAGCTAACTCTGCTGATGATTTTGATGAGCCTGCAGCCTAATTTTGTCGTAGGTATCTTACTTTAATTAGGCTGAGGTATTGAATTGCGTAGTGATACTGAGGATAGTCTGCGTAAACTTTATCTAAGTGTAGCTGATTCAAACCATATTGTCATATATTGCGGCTCCGGCGTCATTAAAAACAAGATTGGTGGCGTTTCGAGAGATAGCTTAGTTACACTTGTTGCACAAAAAACAATGTTAGGCTTTGCTAAACAATACGGCTTTAAAAAAGTTAGTGCCGCCTGCACGAACTTCTTTACAAGTAAGGACCATACTCCTGAATTCAAGGCTACAATAGCAGCTTCTTATGCTGAAAAAAAAGACAAAGACAATACTATAGTTAGTTCCATTGGGGAGACATTGTATCGTGATTCTTGGTCAGAAGGGAGGTTGTTGTCTGAACTGGCAAAATTTGTAATTAAGCTATCAGTTGACTTTAAAAAGTCGGTATCTATAGTTACGTCAAACTATGATACCTTTATTGAAGATTCAATAATTAAAGAATTATATATTCCATATGCGAAAAAAAAAGAAGAAGAAGAAAAAGGAAAAACTTCCACCAAGGACTTTAAGGACTTTGATGTCGACCTGAGATTGGTTGGATATGCTTATGGGGAGGGGGATAAAGGAGTTCCTTGTTATGACTATGCTTTTGCGCGAAATGAAAAGTTACCTAAAATAGAGATCCATCATCTACATGGTAGAATATGTAGTATGGTTAGCTCTTATGCTCTTAATAATTTAGCATCTAACAAAGATGTAGATAAAGAAGGTGCTGGCTTATTTATAAGAAGTGGTAAGTTGGTATTTTCAGAAGAAGATTATGAAGAAAGTCATGATCGTAGTCTTGAAGTATTAACTAATTTATTTTCGCAGGGTACGACCATTATTGTCGGCTCCAGTCTAACTGATACTCCACTTGTTAGAAGTCTTTTAAAGATTAAGAGTAAGAGTGAGGAGCAACATGGCAAAAATGGTGGTAAGATTGTATCGTCTAGGCGTGCTGTATATGCTTTCATGAAGTGTGGTATTGATGGATATGAAAAATTTCAGCTTGAACGTGCTGAAGCTTTAGGCATTGAGCCACTATTTTATGAGTTCCATGACGAAATTCCTGAAGTTTTTTCTAATTTAACTGCACTGCTTGTTCGTGGAAACAAAGATGGTAGCTATAGTGAAGTGTTGCCTTATGATCAGGCATTGAGAGAATGGGTAAGGCTGGCGATAAGGCTGACGAATCACCAAAAACAATTTAGGGAATTGGTTGAGAGTGGATATGAAATGTCTGCTAAGCTTGCTCGAGATGTTATTATTGAACGTTATGCACGAAAAGACGAGTTACTCAAGATTGAGTGTTGGTTCCTGGATCTTGAGGGAGATGTAAGTAAAAAGGTTTTACGAGTTTGGACTAATTCTGTCGGCCCAACATTTGCTACTGATCTTCGAAGGTCTGAAGCTGTTAGCTCGTTGAATGCGGAAAAAGTTGCATCGGTGCAAGCCTTTTGTGAAGGTGCTCCAAAGATTATCCCTATTGATCAACTTAAGCTTGGACTAGTTAAGTTGAAAGATGATAAGAATATTTCGGCGACGCGGTGGAAAAGTTTTATGTCTGTGCCGATCGTAATTCCTTTTGAAGAATATGATGTTGATGTGACAGTTGGTGTTGTTACCTTGGCGTCAACATATAAATATAGTGATTTCGAAAATAGGAATTTTTTTAATAGTAAAAAGGCATTGGATGTGCTGAAGGCTAGCAAGAACGAATCGTTCATGTCGATTTATGATGACCCTAACGAGCGACGAGATATTTGTGATTACCTGAAAGCTTTGGGAATTTATTTAGCGAAAATGATTTATCCCGAAAGTAAAGAGAATTAAGTGGCCAATATTTGCAGTAGACGCAGTTGCAGACTATGAAGAAGGCATTCGGGTAGTGATCGCAGTTCACCTGGGTTTGCTACTGCGCCGGCGGCGCATTTGGTAGATCTTGCAGGTGGTGAGAGTCCCTAAGAGAGGCAGTAAGAGGAGGGAGGCAGTAAGAGGAGGGAGGCAGTAAGAGGGTCGAGAGCGGGCGTCGTCGTCGCTAGAATTTAGCCATGGCTAAGAGCAACAAGAAGCAAGACCTCACCTGGAAGCTGACCGCAGCGGCGGCCACCTTCGCCTCCGGCTATGTGGCTGACAAGGTAGTTTCCCTAAGCTGGCGGGCAGTGACCGGCCGCCCGGCCCCCAACGACCAGACCAAACTAGCTACCTATGCGGTGGCTGAACTGGCTGCATTCGCCATTATTTCTGGCGCAGTGCTAACCCTTACTCGCGAGCTCACCCTGCGTAGCGCCGCCGTTTGGTTCGAGGGGCACAACCAGCCCAAGCGGATCGAAGCCTGACACTCGCTGCTGGACTCTCTGCTGGCCGGGCTGGCACCAAGGTTTGTTTGGCTGGCCCGGCAAGCCCTGCCCGACCAGCTGTGGGCCCTTAGGTTGGCAGAGCCTAAGCGCGCGGCCCTTGCCACACCAGGGGGTGGGCTTAGCTAACAGTGCACATAACTAGCTGCCGGTAGGCTATAAGCATGAGTGTTTGTGGGCCTGGCATGTTGGCATACCGCCTAACGCAATCCGGCGAAGCAATTGGGTTGCGTTTTTCAGCACCCTTAACCGGGCTGCGTTTTGTTCGCCAATACTGGCAGGGACTGGGCGCATGAACCATATTTCTGTAATCCAGTGGATCTGCGGCGCACTAGCCGTCATCGCCACCCTGGTAGGCCTGGGTTTCTTCACTCGCGCCTGCCTAACTATCGCTAACCGCTTCCGCCTGGGCGCCCCGGTAGACCGTCAGCGCCTGCACCCGGTGGGCAAACGCCTTAAAACTTTGCTGGTGAAAGTCCTGTGCCACCAGGACTTTAAAGGCCGTCCCTGGATCCGACTAGCCCACTGGCTAGTGATGGTGTCCTTCCCGATCCTGTTCTTTACGCTGGTCACCGGCTATGCGCAGATTTTTAGCCCCGACTGGGCACTGCCGCTAATCGGGCATTTTCCGCCCTGGGAATGGCTTGTTGAATTTATTGCTTTAGCCTCCACGATCGCCATTATTGGCTTGATTGTGGTGCGCAGCGTTAACACCGCCCACGGCCGCAAGTCGCGTTTTACCGGCTCAACCCGCTGGCAGGCGCGGTTTGTGGAGGCCACTATTGTGGCCGTAGTGGGCTGCGTAGATTTGCTGCGCGTGGCCGAATCGGCTTGGCTTAGCGCCGCCCAGCACGAGCAGTCGGCTAGCTGGGTGCATTTCCCGATTTTTGGTTGGTTAGGCCGCCCGCTGGGTCAGGGCGCCAATCCGGATACGCTGGCCAATGTCATTGCGGTGTTGGCGCTGGTAAAGATCCTGTGCTCCATGACCTGGTTTGTGATTGTGGGCTTGCAGCCGTCTATGGGCGTGGCCTGGCACCGTTTCCTGGCTTTTATCACCATCTACGCTCGCAAGCACGACGACGGCACCTCCGCTTTGGGTCCGCTTGAGACCATGATTGTGGACGGCAAACCCTTAACTGTCGATTTACTCGATGAGCTTGAAGAGGCCGACGCCGAACCTAACTTTGGGGTTAGCCGGATCGAGCAGTTTCATTGGAAAGCTCTAGCGGACTTTTCTGCCTGCACTGAATGCGGCCGCTGCCAGGATCTATGCCCGGCCTGGAACACCGGCAAGCCGCTTTCCCCCAAGCTTTTCACCCTGGCTTTGCGTGACCACCACGCCGCCGTGGCCCCCTTCATTGCCGCCGCCCAGCAGCTAGGGGTGGAACCTGAAGAGGTCAGCGACGAGCAGCTCGCTCAGCGCCCAGTGCACCTAGGGGTGCGTGACGGTTTGAGCGTAAACACCTCCCTGGGCCTGGCCGAAAACAGTGCCCACACCCAAGACATTTTGGGGGCGCTGCTGCAGGCCAAAGCGGTGCCGTCGGAAACTGGCGTGGCCACCAAACCCGCCCCACTGGTTGGCGAAGTCATCGGCGAGGCTGCGCTGTGGGCCTGCACCACCTGCGGGGCTTGCGTGGATCAGTGCCCGGTGGATATTGAGCATATTGACCGCGTGATTGACCTGCGCCGCAACCAGGTGTTGATGGAGTCGGCTTTCCCCAAGGAACTTGGGCAAATGTTCCGCAAGCTTGAATCTAAAGGCAACCCTTGGGGTCTGCCCCCACGCAAGCGCCTAGAGTGGGCTAAGGGTCTGGAATTTGATGTGCCCGTGGTGGGCGTGGATGTGGAAGACGCCAGCGAAGTGGACTACCTGTTCTGGGTGGGCTGCGCTGGTGCCTATGAGGATCGCGCCAAGAAAACTACCCGCGCGGTGGCTGAGCTACTGCATATTGCCGGGGTTTCTTTCGCGGTTTTGGGCGACGGCGAGTCCTGCACTGGTGACCCCGCCCGCCGCGCCGGTAATGAGATCCTGTTCCAAACTTTGGCTGCGCAAAACGTTGAAACCTTAAACGAGGTTGGTGCCAAGCGCATTGTGGTTACCTGCGCCCACTGCTTCAACACTATTTCGCGTGAATACCCGCAGGTGGGCGGCAATTATCAGGTGCTGCACCACACCCAGCTGCTAAATCAGTTGGTGCGTGAAGGTCGCCTAAAGCCGGTGGCCCCCACAGCGGCGACGGCGTCCGTGCAGCAGGCAGTGGCGGTGACGGCAGAAGCGGCGGCGTCGGAAACTGTCCCGGCGCAGCAGGAACCATCCGCAGCGGCAAGCACCCAGGCGGGCTCTGCGGCGTCGTCGGCAAAACCTGCTGCAGTGCAGGGCCTGCAACTGACCCCCAAAGTCACCTACCACGACGCCTGCTACCTGGGACGACACAACCGGATCTACTCTCCGCCGCGTGAACTCCTGGCCGCAACCGGCGCCGAACAGGTGGAAATGCCACGCAACCACGAACGCGCTTTCTGCTGTGGTGGCGGTGGCGCGCGCGCCTTCATGGAAGAAACCATCGGCACCCGCATTGCAGCCACCCGCGCCCGCGAAGCCCTAGACACGGGGGCCAAAATCGTGGCCACTGCCTGCCCCTTCTGCACCACCATGCTTTCCGACGGCGTGGCCAGCCAAGGCGCTGAAGACGTGCGGGTTATGGACGTGGCGCAGCTGATGCTAGAGGCAGTAAAACGTGGCAATAACTAGTACCATGTAAATGCAAACCCCAGGGGAGCACCACAGCGGTGCTGAGAGTGCGCTTGGCGCAGACCCTCGAACCTGATCCGGGTAATACCGGCGTAAGGGAGTCGGGCTCTCTTCCCCTCCAGCTCAAGCAGGAGGAAGTAATGCTAACTGGTCACGTTCTAACCCGTCGTGGAGTAATTGGTGGCGCCCTCGCCCTGGCCGGCGCGGCCACACTGGCGGCATGTGGGCAAGACACCAAGGCTGACTCCAAAAAAGTCACGGTGGTAACCCACAGCTCTTTCCAGGTTTCTGACAACCTCAAGAAAGAATTTGAGAAAACCAGCGGTTTCAAGCTGGAAATCGTGGACGGCGGCGACGGCGGCGAGCTGGTCAACAAGCTGATCCTGTCCAAGGACGCCCCCCAAGGTGACGTGTGCTTCGGCGTGGACAACACCTACGCCTCCCGCCTGCTATCTCAAGGCGTGATCGACAAAGACCGCACCGTGGACACCATTCCGGAAAGCGCCGAAAAGTACCTGGTAGACAACAACCGTGCGCTGGTGCCCATCGACATGGGTGACGTGGCCATCAACATCGACAAAACCTACTTCACCAGCCACAACCTGGCTGAGCCCAAGACTTTCGAGGACCTGGCTAAGCCTGAATACGCCAAGCTGCTGGTGGCCATCAACCCCACCACCTCCACCCCCGGCTTGGCCTGGATGCTGGCAACGGTAGGCCACTTTGGGGCCGACAAGTTCAGCGACTACTGGAAGGCCCTGGTTAAAGGTGGCACCAAGATCGCCTCAGGCTGGACCGAGGCCTACAACACCGATTTCAGTGCTGGTGAGGGTAAGGGCGCCTATCCGATCGTGGTTTCTTATGCCTCCTCGCCCTCCTACACGGTCAGCAAAGACGGCGCCTCCACCACCACCGCAGCCCTGTTAGACACCGCTTTCCGTCAGGTGGAATACGCCGGCGTGCTCAAGGGGGCCGCCAACCCGGCAGGTGGTCAGGCTTTCATTAACTGGATGCTGTCTAAAAATGTGCAGGCAGACATTCCCAAGAAGATGTACATGTACCCGGTGGACTCATCCGTGCAGCTGCCCGAGGCGCTGGCCAAGTTCGGCCCGCTGGCTGAAAAGCCGGTAGAGGTTGCCCCCAACAAGATTGCGGCGGAGCGTGAACAGTGGCTCAAGCTATGGGCCAGCGCCGTCGGCAAGTGAGTAGCGGGCCAGAAAAAATCCAAAGCTGGGACCAACAAGCCCGGCCCCAGCGCAGTGCAGGCAAGCCTGATGGGCCCCAGCGCAGTGCAGGCAAGCCTGATGGGCCCCAGCGCAGCGTAGGCAAGCCTGATGGGCCCCAGCGCAGCGGGCCGCGCATAACCTTAGGCCAAAAACTGGCCTGGAGCCTGGCGATAGCTTTGCCACTAGGTTTCCTGGGACTGTTTTTTGCCTGGCCAGTGGCTAGTTTGGTGATGCGTGGCCTGCTTGATAACGGCCGCCTTGACCTGGCTGGGGTGGGCGAAGTGTTCCTGCGCGAACGCACCAGCCGCGTGGTGGGCCAAACCCTGTACCAGGCCGCCTGGGCTACGGGAATTAGTGCACTCGCCGCCCTGCCCGGGGCGCACCTGCTTTACCGCCGTCGTTTTGTGGGGGTGGGGCTGCTAAAAGCGCTGGTGATTGTGCCTTTCGTGCTGCCGAGCGTGGCTGTGGGGGTGGCCTTCCATTCGCTGCTAACCAAGGGTGGCTGGCTAGAATCACTGGGCTTAGATGGCACCTCGCAGGCAGTTATTGCCGCCATGGTGTTTTTCAACTACGGCTTTATGGTGCGTCAGGTGGGTAGCTTCTGGGCCCAACTGGACCCGCGTCCTGCCCAGGCGGCAGCCAGTTTGGGGGCCGGGCCGGCGCGAGTGTTTTTCACCATCACCTTGCCGCGCCTGGCGCCCATGATTGCGGCGGCCGCCTCAGTGACCTTCCTGTACTGCTGCACCGCTTACGGGGTGGTGCTGGTGCTTGGTGGGCGCGGGGTGAGCACGATTGAAACTGAAATCTACGTGCTCACCGCCCAGTTCCTTGATTTGCGTGGCGCTGCGGTGCTTTCGGTTGCGCAGATTGTGCTGGTGGCGGCTTGTTTGCTGGTTGCTGAGCGGGCCCGACGCCGCTTTGGGGCGCGCAGCGACTGGGTGGGGCAGGTGCCTGCTAGCGCCCTTACCTGGCGTGACCTGCCGGCTATTGCGGTCACGACGGCGCTCATTGGTGGCCTGCTGGTGGCCCCGATAGTCTCGCTGCTGGTGCGTTCATTTAAACGTAGCGGTCAGTGGACCCTAGCCAACTACCTGGATCTGTTTAACCCGCAAGCCACCCCAGCTTTGCTGGTGAGTGTGGAGCAAGCCGCCTGGTTCTCGCTGCGCACAGCCCTAACCGCTGGGGCTATCGCCATGGCAGTGGGGGTGTGTATTGCCCTAGTGGTTTCACGCCAACCGCGCTCCACTTGGGCTAAGCGTGGCCTGGTGTGGCTAGATGGTTTCTTCATGCTGCCGCTGGGGGTTAGTGCGGTAACTGTGGGTTTTGGTTTCCTAATCACCCTGGCGCGCCCGCCGCTGGCCTTAACTAAATCTTGGTGGATTGTGCCGCTAGCTCAAGCTGTGGTGGCAGTGCCGCTGGTGGTGCGCACTTTGGTGCCGGCGCTGCGGGGAATTGATCCACGTCAACGCGAGGCTGCTGCCTCCCTGGGGGCTGGGCCGGGGCGGGTGATCTACAGCGTTGATGGGCCGGTGCTGTGGCGTAGTGGCGGTTTAGCCGCAGGTTTTGCCCTGGCTACAAGCCTGGGCGAGTTTGGGGCCACCTCATTCCTGGCTCGTCCGCAAAGCCCCACCCTGCCAGTGGTGGTGGCCCAACTAATTAGCCGCCCGGGTGCCGTAAATCAGGGGATGGCGATTGCGGGTGCAGTGGTATTGGCTCTAGGTAGTGCCTCAATCATGTTGATCTGCGAGTATCTGCAAGGCCGCGCCACTACCCGCAGGCCGGGCGCCGGCACCCGCAGGCCAGGCAGTCGCAAGCCAGGCGTGGGCGCAAATAATTCCGCCAGCGCCAAGGGGATGGTCGGCCAAAAGACTGCCAGCAGCCACAGGCCAAGCGTGGGCATGGGGCGCGCCACCAGCGCAATTAATAAGGATTGATTATGAATCTAAAAGGTATTTTTTCGCGGCGCAGCTCTGGCCAACTAGAGTCCGACCAGCCCGACGCTCCGCAGGGCCGTCAACAAGCCTTACCGTGCGCATCCCAAGACCCGGTATCTGGGTCCTCACCTGCTGCTTTGGTGCCTGCGGCCTCAGCGTCGGCGGCCTCCAACAGTTTTGCGCCCACTTCCACTAGCGCGCAGCTAGAAATAAAAAACCTACGGGTGCGCTACCCCGGGCGCGACGTCGACGCCGTCGCCAATGTGAGCCTAAGCCTAGCCCCCGGACAAACCCTAGCCCTACTAGGAGACAGTGGCAGCGGCAAATCCACACTGCTGCGCGCGGTGGGCGGGCTGGTGGACGTCAGTGGCGGTGACATCTGCTATGCGGGTGAATCAGTGTTGCAAATGCCGGTGCATAAGCGCGGATTCGTGTTGATGTTCCAAGACGGCCAGCTGTTCAACAACCTGAGTGTGGCCGAAAACGTGGCCTACGGGGTGGGGCGCAACTCTGAAGAGGTAGTGGCCCAAATGCTTGAACTGGTGGGCATGAGTGCTTACGCAAACTCGCCGGTAACCGAGCTTTCAGGCGGGCAAGCCCAACGCGTGGCCCTGGCGCGCGCCCTGGCCCCCAACCCGCGCCTGTTGCTACTAGATGAGCCGCTCTCAGCGCTTGACCGTTCGCTACGTGAAGGCCTGGCGCGCGACATTCGCAGTATTTTGCGCGAGCGTGGCACCAGCGCCATTTACGTCACCCATGATCAAGACGAAGCCATGCGAGTGGCTGACCTGGTGGGCATTATGGCTGGTGGGCGCCTGCTTCGCCTGGATAGTCCTGAGGGGTTGTGGGCTGATCCTGCCAGTGTGCAGGTGGCCCGCTTTTTGGGGTTTGGCCCCTTCTTGGATGTCGACGCCGTCGCGGCCCTGGACCTGCCGCTAAAGCTAGAGCCCGGGCAGATCCTTGCCCCCGCACCAGGGGCCTGGTCGCTAGCTCCCGCTGAAGCAAGCCTGGGGGAGGGGATTGTGGAGGCCGGCGTCGAATCAGTGACCATGAGTCAAGGCAGCTACCTGGTACAAGCCAGTTTGGAGGCGGCCGCAGCCGATCCGCTCACGCTACGCACTAGTCAGCCTCTAGAAGTAGAACAGTGGATCAATGTGCGTCTAGATTTAAGCCGCTGCCCACTCATTGACATGCGCAAACGGGCTTGAATGTGCGAATGTGGCTCTGGGTGAGGGAATGCGGGCCTGGGTGCAGGAAGACGTTACGGGAAACGGGCCTGAATGGGGGGCCTTCCCTGAATACGGGAACGCGCCGGAGCGGACAATAGGAAAGGGGTGAGGCACAGTCCGCTCCGACGCAAGTCGGGGATGGCCTGCAATTTAATGGATGGCAAGCCTCATCCAGTTGAAGGCCGCAGAGCAGCTTTGCTTGACCTGGATACGCACCTGGGGAAAGATGCGCAGCCGCGAATCAAAGCCTGTCGCCACCGTAAGGGCACGATGTTGACAACCTAAGCTGATCTGATGTCTTAACTCCTATCAACACCAAGAACTATAACTGAGCCAAAGAAAAGCGGCAAAACTTGTATGATCTCTATAAAAGGCGCGAAATTTCGCGCAAAAATGACCTTTCCTTAAAATATCCTGAGAAAATTGTGCACATACTCTCAAAGTCGGATTTGGTCAGCTTTACATATTACAAATGACGCAGGCAATACCCAAGAAAATCTTGAGGCATTGCCTGCGTCGTCGTAGAAAGGAAGAAGGTGTCTTTTAGAAGATACCGTCAGCGTTCTGGCCGCGAACTACGCCGATGGGGCGCATCTCCGAGCAGAAGTTACCTACTTCGGTGCTCCAGAAGGACTCTCCTTCACTCCAGCGCAAAGTGCCGCCGGGTAGGTTGAAGGAGTCGCCGTTGTTGCGCCACACGGCCTTACCAGCCTGAGCGTGGTGGTCGTAGAGGTGGAAGTAGGACTTGGGCTGAGACTTGATGGCGTTGGCGTAGTAAGCGCTTTCGCCAGCCAGGGACACGCCCTTAACAGCCTCGATCTCCTGCAGGCTCGGGTAGAGCACCGGCGCCTGGCTTAGGGTGGCGCGGATCTTGATGCCGCCCCAGGTGGTGCCGGTAGAGAAGGCCATGTCTGCGATGTTGTCGCCACCGCGACGACGAGCTGCGGGCACGTAACCCTTGCCGTTTAGCCCCTTGGCGGTCCAAGTCCAGGTGCGGGCGGCCTGTTCGTCGACGGCGTCGTTACGGTTTACGCGGCTGGTCTTACCCCAGGAGGTGGACGCTAGTAGCGGGCCATTGGGGCGAGCGGCAGTACCGTCAGCGCGCACCGCAGAGAAAGTGATCATCCAGGGACTGGCTACGGTCAGGGCGTAGTCGCTGAGGTTGATCAGGTTGAAGCTGGGTACCTTGCTAAAGCCGTTGGCCAGGCCGTCGCTCGGCTCGGTCCAGTAGGCGGTCAGGCCGTCCCAGGCGACAGCAGAGAGAACCTCGTCAATAACCTTGCGGGCTTCGGTAGAGGAAACCTTCTTTTTGTCGGGGGAAGGGGCCGCAAAAGCACCGGCCGACAGTGACACAGCCGCCGTAGCGGTGGCGGTGCCAATGATTAGTTCGCGACGCGAAACCATAATTCGTCCTTAAAGTATGGGGGCTTCTAGGATCAGAAACGACCGTCGGTGGACTCGTAGCCACGGCTACCGCGCGGAGGCAGGGTGTCAGAGACCCAGTTACCAACCGAGCAGCTCCACCAAGACTCGCCCACGTTCCAAGAGTGGGTGCCGCCGGGAATTGTGTAGCTGTGCCCGTTGGTCTTCCACAGAACACCGGTAGAGCTGCTCAGCAGCGGGCCGCCGTAAATCATCTTTACGGTAGCGGTCTCGTTCTTGATCTTGATGTATTCCTCGCAGCGCTTGAGGTCGATGTGGTGAATCTCTTCGATCGACTCACGCTTGATGGTCACCTTAGGCAGGGACATCAGGGTGGCCTGAACGATAATGCCGCCGCCCTCGGTTATACCGGTGCTGAAGGAGAAGTCAGCCTGGTTGTCACGGTCAACAGCCCACTCGGCAGAGCGAATGGGGGTGCCGGCGTGACCGCCCTGAACCTGGTTGAAGGTCCAGTTCCAGGAGATGCCCTTCTGGTTACCCTTGTCGCCGGTGTAAACATCGACGTTGCGGGTGTAGTTGTCAATGTAACCCCAGCTGGTGGTGGGCTTGGCCGGGCCGTTGGGTACGTAGCCAGAGCGAGAGGTACGGATAGCCTCGAAGTGAATCTTCAGAGGGTTCTTGATGCTGGCGTTAACCTCGTAACGGCTGAGGTTGATCACGTTGAAGCTAGGCACCTTGTTGCAGCCGTTACCAAGGCCCCAGCAGGGCTCGGTCCAATAGGCCATCAGGCAAATGCAGTTGAATGCCTCGTCAATGATGCGCTTCTTTTGGGGGGTGCAAGCACTGGTTGCAGCCGCAACCGCAGGGCTAGCGATCGCAATGGCTGGTACTGACCAGGCAGCACCCTTGGCGATGTTACGCCGTGAAATTTCCTGTGCCACGTCTACTACTCCGATAACTCTTCTTGGGAACTCAAGTGGTGTCAGAATAGGTCTTAATTTGGCCAGAATTAAAGCCCAGTGACAGGCGTTATAAAAGCTTAATTTTATTAGTTGTTATCTTTTATCTTACCTGGGAATATGCTGAAAGTGCAGGTCAGAGGCACTTTTGAGGGTAGGGTCTGGGGTTGGTGTGACAATAAGTTAACTAAGCGTGATCATTCCTTAAGTGAGGCCCAAGAATACTCTCAGGAAACTTTAAGGAAAAAACCTCGAATTTAAGTTAACAAGTTATATTAAAACCGTATTAGTTGTTAACCTAAAGTGTGATAGCGGCGCCCCTGTGGCCTCATTTGTGCGCATGACTGCACGTCACAATCAGTTTGTCAGGCGTTGTTTCAAAGTGATTGGTTAAGCCTTGTCAAGAGGGTGGTGTTGCAGCTTATTTAACAAGGCTGGATGGCTGAAAATATGTGCATATTCGCAGGTAGGGGCTGGTTTGTAAACTGGTTGATGCCGATCGGCTTTGGTGTTTTGTGAGTGTGAGCAGTGGCTTTTGGGTTTGAAGTTTAGAGCTGGGATGGCTTGAAAGGGAGGGCTGGCGAGCTGTGCCCTACCATTAAAACGTGTTAAACCCGAATTCTCTCTGGTTGCTTCCTTGAAGGTCTGATGACTTGCGTTGCTGATATTTGGGCTCGACGGCGCCCATAGGGTCTACCTGCCCGATGCTGGGTTGTGGGGGTTGGCAGGCAAGATAGGGAGACGCTGGCGAGTGGAAGATACTGGGGCGCGGCGTCGAGGAAGGCTGGCGAACGGCGTCGAGAAAGGCTAACGAGCGGCGTCGTCGTTGTTGCACCTATATATAAGGAGGCGTGACACAAAAAGGGGTTGGTGCGAAAGGAGACTCGGGGCTGTGCAGGCAAGAGAAATAGAAAAAGGGGCCGACGCACCACGAACGTCGACCCCAAATGCGCGGCAAATAGGCGTTAGCGTTGAGCGCGGCGCGTCAGCCAGCGGTCAAAACCGGCGAAAATCAAGATGCACACCAGCGCAAAAACCAGCGTGAAACCAATAGCCATCAGTGAGACCGCGTAACCAAGCACCTCCACGTTCAAAAATCCATAAGGATAAGTGTGGGTAATGGCGCCGCGAATCAGAATGAAAGGCACCCACGCCACCGGAATCACTAGGGAGCGCAAAATCACGCCTCGATCAATGCCTCCGCGCGGGCCGGTGATAAACCAGGCCAGCACCATGGCCAGGGGAACTATGATGTGCTGAATTGGGTTAGTTAGGTAATCCCAACCCGAAAGCTGCTTGTAAGGGCCAATAAAACCAGCGTAAACAATGCCGGTCACGGTGATCATCATGGTGGCGCATAGTTGCAAAGCTCGCCACCAGTTACTGGCCGGGCCCTGATGGCGTGCCAGGTACGTGGCCACCACTGCCACCAGGATGTTTGACCATTCCGTGAAGTAGCTAAAGGTTTCAAATAGTCGGGTAGGGGCGCCGGACCAGCCTGGGGCGCTGGTGCCAAACATGCCGGGGTCCACATTGCCGCGCGTGTAGCCGTCGCAGGCAGTAATAATTACAGTGGCACCGAAACCGAACCAAGTTATTGCTGCAATCGCACCATAAATCAGACGTGCATTTCGACCCAGCGCTGAGGTGGAGGTGTAAGCCGAGGCTGGGGTATAAGTCTTACTCACGCACTTCAGGGTATACAAACCCAAACACAGGCAAAATCATCCCTTCCCTATAAAAATTTCATGGGGTTTTATAGGGAACGGACGAAATGTCAGTATTTGTAAGGCATAGGGTTGGACTGTGAGACAAATGTCTGGGGTCTGAGACTAGGGCGGTCGGCGCGCTCGGCACGGCACGCTCGGCGTGTTGGTGGCTGGGCGGCGGCACTAGCGATGGTGGGAGGAGTGGCACACCCTGTGCGGTCGGTGTCTGGTTGCTGGTGCTAGTTGCTGTGAGAGGTGCGGATGGCGAGAGTCCCCTGTGCGGCGACGGCGCCGATGCAAGTGGGCCGCCAATGCGGCGTCGTTGTTAATGTGGGCGGCACCCTAACGCAGCGGCACCCCGAGCATCCTTAATGTGGACGGCACCCCGAGCATTCCTAATCGAGCATCCCTAATAACGAACCCGCGTTCGCGCCCGAAGCGATGCTGCATAGACTGAGGGCATGCTTGAGCTCCGCGAAATCTCGAAATCCTATGTCACCAGTGCATTAACGCAGGTGGCGCTGGATGACGTGAGCGTAACTTTCCGTGACAACGAGTTCGTGGCGATCCTGGGCGCCTCGGGCTCGGGCAAAACCACCATGCTGAACGTGATCGGCGGGCTGGACCACTTCGATTCAGGAGATCTGGTGATTGACGGCGTTTCCACCGCCCACTACAAAGACCGCGACTGGGACGCCTACCGCAATGCGCGCGTGGGTTTCGTGTTTCAAAGCTACAACCTGATCCCGCACCAAAGCGTGGTGGCCAATGTGGAGCTGGCACTTACGCTTTCGGGGGTTTCGCGTGGGCAACGACGACGCCGCGCCCTGGCTGCCCTGGAAACTGTGGGTTTGGCGGAGCACTCGCACAAGCGGCCCTCCCAGCTGTCGGGTGGGCAGATGCAGCGCGTGGCCATTGCGCGTGCGCTGATCAATGACCCCGAAATTGTGCTGGCAGACGAGCCCACCGGCGCATTGGACTCCACCACGTCGGTGCAGGTGATGGACCTGCTGCAGGAGGTGGCCCGCCAGCGCCTGGTAATCATGGTCACCCACAACCCCGAGTTGGCCCACCAATATGCCACGCGCATCGTGGAACTGGCTGATGGGCGCATCATTTCTGACTCAGATCCGGTTGTGGGGGAGCTGGAGGATGCGGACGGCGACGGCGATGGCGTGGCTGGCGCGGCAGTTGGCTGCGACGACGGGGCTGAAGGTGCAGGCGGGGGTGCTGCGGGCGACGGCGCGGCTAGGGCTGCGCGTGAAGCTGCGGCCCTGAATGATGACACTGCGCAGATACCCGCCGTAAGTGCTGGTGAGCAGGCTTATGGCAG
>ERZ773250.786-NODE-786-length-17091-cov-38.451691_pt1 | contig 17091 bp, 11 predicted proteins | sample MGYA00511258_ERZ773250 | MGnify/ENA primary metagenome ERZ773250 (study PRJEB29015, sample SAMEA2738164) | human oral metagenome | biome: human oral; feature: human-associated habitat; material: saliva | place: China | collected 2187 ... | reverse complement strand
ACAAACAGTTAAAAGGAATTGTAAAACAAGAAAAGTTCTCTTTTATCCATTGCCACACACCAATTGCAAGTTTAATCGCAAGACTTGTAGGTCGTAGTACACATACAAAAGTAATGTATACAGCACACGGTTTCCATTTCTTCAAAGGTGCACCAAAGAAAAACTGGGTACTACTGTATCCAGCTGAGTGGTATGCATCATTTATGACAGATATCTTAATTACAATTAATCAAGAAGATTACATGCGTGCAAAAAAACACATGCATGCAAAGCGTACGATGTATATACCTGGTGTAGGCATCGATTTAAATAAATTTGGTAAAGCACAAATCGATGTAAAAAAGAAACGTACAGAATTAAATATTCCTACGGATTGTACGTTATTGCTTAGTGTTGGTGAACTCAATGAAAATAAGAATCACCAACGAGTAATTCATGCATTAACAAAATTACCAGAAAATGTGCATTACGCAATTGTTGGTATTGACCATTTAGATGGTTATAATCAAAAACTTGCGGAAGATTTAAAGGTTTCAGACCGTGTACATATACTAGGATATCGTAAGGATGTATCAGAAATCTATGCAATGTCAGATATCTTTGTATTCCCTTCTTATCGTGAGGGACTATCAGTGAGCTTGATGGAAGCGATGGCGACAGGACTTCCGTGTGTGGTTAGCAAAATCCGTGGGAATTCAGATTTAATTGATGAAAGTCGTGGAGAATTGTTTGATCCATTCTCTACAGATAGTTGTTTACATGCTATTGAAAAAGTACTAGATGGTGATTGGGAAAGTTATAAAATATCTAATCAAACATTTATTCAGAACTTCTCGCTAGAAGCGGTTATGGCGAAAATGAAGGAGATTTATTTATTAATCGAAAAAGATTAAGAAAAGGAGGGTTGAATGAGTCAGTTTAAGGTATCTGTAATCATGGCCAGTTATAATGGCGAGAAATATATTAATGATGCGATTCAATCTCTTCTAAATCAAACGTTTCAAGATTGGGAATTGGTTGTTTGTGATGATTGTTCAACGGATAACACATATCAAATCTTAAAGGGTTATGCAGAAAAGTACCCAGATAAATTTCAAGTACTTCACAATGAGAAGAACTTGCGTTTAGCTTCGTCTTTAAATCGTTGTATTGAATATACACGTGGTGAATATATTGCACGTATGGATGATGATGATATTTCATTACCAGAGCGTCTTGCAAAAGAAGTAGAATATTTGGATAAACATCCCGATATATCTTTTGTATCAGCAAACATCAACTTATTTGATGAAGAAGGTATTTGGGGTATCAGAAAGTGCTCTGTCGAACTGAATGCGCGTAATATCTATCGATATCATCCTATTGTTCATCCAACAGTGATGATTCGCAAGAACGATCTTATCGAAGTGGGTGGATATACAGTTTCACCTTTAACCAGTCGTACAGAAGATTATGATCTTTGGTGTAAACTTATGTATGCCAATAAGAAAGCATACAATCTGGATGAAATTGTTTTAAATTATCGTGAAAATCGTACTTCCATGAAGAAGCGTAAGTTTCAATTCCGCGTTGACGCATGTAAACTAGCTCTTCATTGGAGAAAAAAATTAGGATTACCTATCAGTGAAAACTATTATGCGTTTAAGCATATTCTTCACGGACTCGTTCCGCAGTCACTCATCCGTTATTATCATAAGAGAAAGTTTGGTAAGAACCTATGATGCCTAAGATTCATACAACAAAGTATCGTGTGGTTGGGGTATATATTAACTTAGTGTTGCTTGCATTGAGTTTATTTATGACCTTTGGACTCAAGATAGATAGCATTCGCTTTTGGGGCGCATACGGTCTTTTTGTTAGTGCTATTTTATTTGTTACGTATGCAGTGATTAACCAAAAAATCTTCACTGCATTCTCTTTGTTTTTTATATCATTCTGTGTTTTCCAATTTGGACAATTTTATTTATATGGTTTAGGAATTAAATACGATTATGTATTTGAACATCCATTCTATTCCAAATTTGCTTTGGAGAAACATATGTGGATTGTAGTGAAATTTACACTATTATCAATTCAATCACTAATGCTTGCGGGTGTTTTGGTTGGTGTGAAAGAACGTCAATTTGTATTAACAGAACAGACAAATACATATCATCTAAAGAGAATCGGCAAATTATTATTCTGGATTTCTATGCCAGCATCAATGATTATGACCGCTGTACAAGTTTTATTTGCGGTTCGATATGGTTATGAAGCACTTCGAACCGGTAGTACAGGTGCAATATTAGGTAGTTTAGGTATTTTTAATCGTCTATCCATTTTCTATACACCATCCTTGATTCTATTGTGGATATTAAATATTAATAAAAAGAAAACACAAATTATTTATGAATTATTGATGATTATTCATATTCTTGCATATCTTGTGATTGGCCAACGTACAATTGGACTTGGGCTAGCGGGTACTTTGATGTTAATGAAGATGAATAATGCAAAGAAGATGAAGTTTAGCACAATCCTAATAATTATCTTTCTAGGAGTTGGTTTAATGGGTCTATCCAATTATCTTGCGAACGCTCGTTTAGCAGATGGTGCAGATATTGGTGGCTCAAGATCAATTATGAGTGGTGTAATAAACTTTATAGGAAGCTGTGGATGGTCTTGTTTCCCGTTAATGGTTGTTGTCGGTGCATCACCAGATTCAATGCCATTTACACATGGTCTATCATATTTAGCATCTATTATGGGATTCTTTCCTTCGTTTGCAGATCCTAGTGGGCTTTTACGAACAATTACTGACTCTGTGAATGAAGGTTGGTTAACTACATATACAAAGGCGTCTTTCGGTATTGGCTATAGTTTGACTGCGGAGGCATATCATAACTTTGCGTGGTATGGCATAATTGCAATATTCTTTATTGGTGTAATCGTTGCACTTATTCTGAATTGCACAAAAAATAAGTTAACTCCATTCCGCTACTATGTGCAGATGTCTATGACGTATGCATTATTTACACTACCTCGAAGAGGAATCTATGATTTATTTAATTACCTGTTCTACTTTGTATTTGTTTTCTGGTTATTACGAAAAATAAGTATTGCAATCGATGCAAAAAAGCCGGTGACAGAGTAAGGAGGATTCATGAGTAACATCAATGAACGTGTTGGTAGCGCTGCAAAGTGGTCTATCTTCACAGAAATTATTGTAAAAATTATATCCCCAATCACAAATATGATTCTTGCACGTATTTTAGTGCCAGAAGAATTTGGTGTTGTTGCGACAGTAACGATGATTGTATCGTTTGCGGATATTTTTACAGATGCAGGATTCCAGAAATATGTTGTCCAGCATCAATTTAAAACAAAAGAAGATGAAGATTTATCCATTAATGTTGCATTCTGGACAAATATTTCAATTTCTCTCTTATTCTGGTTATTGATATTCTTATTTGCTGAACAGATTGCTACTCTTGTTGGTAATCCTGGTTTAGGGAAAGTCATTTATATTGGTGCTGCGATTTTGCCGATGACATCTTTTAGCAGTATTCAGGCCGCAATCTTTAGAAAGAACTTAAACTACAAGGAATTATCCTTTATTCGTATTATTGTAAAGTTTATCCCATTAGTTGTAACGGTTCCTCTAGCTTTGATGAGGTTTTCGTATTGGGCACTTATCATTGGTAATATTGCGGGAGAGTTATGTAATACCCTTTTATTAACATATTTCTCTACGTGGAAGCCACGTTTCATTTATCGATATGAGAAGTTAAAAGAGATGTTACATTTCTGTATGTGGAGTTTAATGGAAACAATCTCTTCATGGCTTGTCACAAACTCAGGTATCTTCGTTCTTGGAACATTATTCTCACAGTATTACTTAGGTATCTATAAGACGGGAACAACTATGGTTGCTCAAATTACTTCACTCATTTCTGGCGCAACAATTAGTGTTTTGTTTGCTGGCTTATCTCATGTACAAAATAACTATGATGAATACAAGAATTTATATTTTAAATTCTTGAAGATGATCGGTATTCTTGTTATTCCGCTTGGCGCAGGCATTTTGATGTATGGCGATGTTGTACGTAGAATCTTACTTGGTAGTAAGTGGGGAGATGCAGATTTGTTGGTTGCACTATGGGGATTTGTTCTTGCGGAAAGTGTAATTTTCAATGATATGAGTGGTGTTGTAACATTATCAAAAGGACAACCAAAACTCATATTCTTCTCCAACATGGTACAAGCAGCAATCTTAATACCTTCTCTGTATTTTGCGGCTCAGTATGGATTTACTGCTGTCGTAATTGTAAGCTGTATTGTTCGTTTACAACTTCCAATCATGCAGACAATAATTGCTTCAAGGATGTCCTATATCTCAATTAAGGATATTTTCTTAGAACTGAAAAATTATATCTTATCTACAGTAGTGATGATTATATTTGCATTTGTTAGTCGAAATTACTTAGCGAGATACATCAATGTCTATATTTCTATCGTATTATGTATCATGATATATTTTGGATGTCTTTATATGATTCCTGATTCCAGAAAAGAACTGATTGGATATGTAAATATGATTAAGAGAAGAGGAAGAAAGTAAAAATGAAGATTATAAGTTGTGCAAGTTATTATGGTACAGGTTCTAGTGCAATTACAGATTTTCTCTCAGAGTTTGATAATATCTGTTCTATGACAAACTACGAGTTTCGTTTTGTACAGGATCCAGATGGTATTTCAGATTTAGAGTATAACCTTGTTGAAAATCACAATCGACATAACTCAGGACATGCATTAAAAAGATTTAAGAGATTAGTTGATTTTAATGCAGGGACATTCTTTAATCATCGTTATGAATCATTCTTTGATGGTCAATATAAGAAACTATCTTATGAATATATTGATGCATTAACGGATTTTACATTTAAGGGTTATTGGTTCTACGACTTATATGATCGTGGAAAAGTATTTTATTATTCCAAGTTACTTCCAAGTAAAATATTACGGAAGTTAAAAGTAATGGATCCAGAAAGTTCTACTTTAAATGAACTTCCGAATGAAATTACATATTGTTCTAAACCGACAGAAGAGAAATTTTTAAAATGTACAAGGGAGTATATTGACAAGTTATTAAGTGTTGCTAATAAGAATAACATGCCTATGGTGATGGTAGATCAGATTGTACCGCCATCCAATCTAAATCGTTACTTAAGATACTTCAATGATATCCAGGTTGTTGTAGTAGAAAGAGATCCACGAGATATCTATCTACTTGCAAAGTATAAGTGGAAAGACAGAGTGATTCCTGTAGATTCTCCAGAAGTATTCTGCAAGTGGTATGAATATACAAGAAGTCACCGTAAGACAGAAAAATATAACCCTGAAAAGGTTATTCTGGTTCAATTTGAAGATTTAATTTATCACTATGATAATACAACAAAACGTATCATCGATTGGTTAGGTCTAGATGAAGACAAGCACGCTAGAAAGTTTGCAGGATTAAATCCAGCAAACTCCATCAAGAATACACAACTTTGGAAACAGCATCCTGAGTATGTGAAGGAAGCGGACTATATTAAAGAACACCTCAGTGAATATATCTACAATTTTCCGGAGGAAGTATGAAAAAGATTTGCTTCGCATTCAATCATTTAGAATATTCAGGCGGTGTCTCTCGTGTTGCAATCGGCATCGCAAATCACTTGGCGGAAAACTCAAATGTTGAAGTGACACTAAGACCAATATTTAAATTTGAGAAGTCAATTCTATCTCAATTAAATCCGAGAGTTATTGTACGTCCTTTATTTGGGTTTTACTTCAGAGGGTTTGCGCAGATATTAGAGAAGCTACCAAAAAAATATATTCATAACATGGTCTTTGATCAAAGTTATGATATTGAAATTGGTTTTCAACATGGTTTAGCTACTGTTGCAGCTGCATCATTCAATGAAAAAAGAACATCTAAGAATTATATTTGGGTTCATGGTTATGATGACCAGCTCCAATATCTGAAGTATTATCAAAAAGCAGATTGTGTCATCTGCGTATCGAAGTTTAATGCAGACCGCTTGTACGAGGAGTCTAACCATACAGTAAAGACAGAATACTGTTATAATCCAATCGATGATCAAAAGATAGTCGAAGCTGGAAAACAACCAGTTACAGATATACCAAGCGTAGATGGATTAAGGATGATTTCAGTTGGTCGCTTGAGTGCAGAAAAAGGGTTTAATCGCTTAGTTAGCTGTTTTGCAAAGTTAAAGGAAAAATATGATTTTCACTGCATATTGATTGGAGATGGTCCTCAACATAAGGAACTAGAAAACCAAATAGAACAGTATCATCTACAATCAAATGTAATATTACTCGGTGAACGTAAGAACCCACATGCATATACTGCTAAGTGTGATCTGTTTATTTGTTCTTCCTATGCAGAAGGATATAGCACTACTTGTACAGAAGCAATTATGCTTGGTGTACCGGTACTATCTACGAAAGTAAGTGGTGCAGATGAGATTATTTCTGATGCAAAAGCGGGCCTGGTTGTAGAGAATACTGATGCGGGATTGTTAGAAGGTCTAGAAAAGGTTTTAAAGAATCCATCTCTAATAGATGAATGGAAGAAGACAATAACAAACACAAAGTCTAATTTTTCATACGAAACAAGAGTCGCAAAATTAGATGACATACTTGGTGTTAACACAACAAATCATATAAAGTAATGTACAAAAGTTCCTAGTGATAGGAACAAATGTACATTATTTTTTGTTAGAAGTAATTGACGTGATATGGTGAGTGTACTATACTTATTTTGTTCAAAAAATACTGAATGGAGAATATTATGAACGATATACAATCTAAGATTTTGTGTTATCTCAAAGAAAACGAAACACTTTCCCAAAGACAGCTTGCTAAGAAAATTGGTATTTCTCTAGGAATTATCAATCGTGAATATAATGAATTGATTTCCTCTGGATTTATTTCGGAAGAGGGAAGATTAACAAAAGAAGCACTCAAGAATATCAAAAATAATCAACCAAAACAGGCGATTATCCTGGCTGCTGGATATGGGCAACGTATGGTTCCTATCAATATGGATAAACCAAAAGGTTTACTAACTGTATACGGCGAAACATTGATTGAACGTTTGATAAGTCAGCTTCACGAGGTAGGTATTACAAAGATATACGTTGTAGTAGGCTACATGAAAGAAGCGTATGAATTTTTGATTGATAAATATAATGTTGAACTTGTCATCAATCGCGAATATGCCACAAAGAATAATCTTCATTCTTTATTTCTAGTTTCTAATCATTTGGAATGCAGTTATATTGTGCCATGTGATATTTGGTCTAGGACAAATCCATTCTCTATGCATGAATGTAATTCATGGTATATGATGAGTGACCTATCAAATCCGAGTTCAGAACTACGTGTTAATAAGCAATTTCATATTGTGCTAAAAGATAAGAGAAATGAAGGAGACTGTAGTATTGGTATTTCTTATATCAATCACTTAGATGCAAAATGGTTAAAAGATCGACTAGTTTTGATGGAAAATGAAACACATTATGATAACTCATTTTGGGAAGATTGTTTATTTGAAGATGAGGGATATCGAATTGGCGCAAAATTAGTTCACCATGAGGATGTACATGAGATCAATACATATGAAGACTTACGTGATATTGACGAAGAGTCCGAAAATCTAAAGTCAGATACAATCTCTGTTATTGCAAAAGCACTACATACAAGTAATGCAGAAATAAAAAACATTCAGATTTTAAAGAAGGGTATGACAAATCGTTCATTCTTATTTGAATGTCAAAACCAAAGATATATCATGCGTATTCCTGGAGAGGGAACAGATAAATTAATCGATCGTAAGAAGGAAGCTTCTGTGTATCGTGCACTAGATGGCAAACAAATCTGTGATGATGTCATCTATATCAATGAAAAAAATGGATATAAGATTACAAAGTTTATGGAAAATTCGCGTGTCTGTGATGCGAGTAATCAGAAAGATTTGCGTGCATGTATGAAAGTCCTTCGTGCATTTCATAATCGAAATATACAAGTGAAACATACATTTGATTTGTATGGTCAGCTAGAGTATTACGAAAGTCTTTGGAATGGGAAGAAATCCATTTATCAGGATTATGAAGTGACGAAGAAACATATACTATCCTTACGACACTTTGTGGAAAGTAATACAAAAAGAAAGACACTGACACATATTGATGCCGTACCTGATAACTTTATGATTCAAACACTAGAAAATGGAAATCAAGATATTCGATTGATTGACTGGGAATATGCAGGCATGCAAGATCCTGATTTAGATATTGCAATGTTTAGTATCTACTCACTATATGAACGTGAGCAGATTGATAACCTAATTTCTATTTATTATGAAAATAAAGTAGACCCAGTTACAAAATATAAGATTTATGCATATGTTGCGATTGCAGGATTACTATGGAGTAATTGGTGTGAGTATAAGCGCCTATTAGGAGTTGATTTTGGTGAATATTCACTCAAACAGTATCGCTATGCAAAAGTATATTATCGTATCGTCCAAGATGAATTTTTGAATCATCAAAAGGGAGAGAAACATGAGTAAAGTAACAAGAGCAATTATTATGGCTGCTGGTAAAGGTACAAGAATGCATCCGATTACAGAATCTATACCAAAGCCATTAATTGAAGTACATGGGAAAAGGATGATTGATACAATCATTGATGCCCTTCACGCAAATGATATTTATGAGATTTATATAGTTATTGGCTATTTAAAACATGCATTTCTAAATATACCAAATGAAGTAAAAGGTGTAACACTTATTGAAAATCCTTATTTTGATACATGCAATAATATCTCATCTCTCTATGTTGCAAAAGATTATATATCCAATGCAATTATTATTGATGGTGATCAGATTATTACAGATCCTGAAATTCTATATCCTGAATTCCAGAATTCAGGATATAACTGTGTATGGCAAGAAAATGACTCTAAAGAATGGATGTTAACACTTGATAGCCAAAACAAAGTAGTATCTTGTAGCCGTACAGGCGGAAATCATGCATGGCAGTTATACGGTATCTCTAGATGGACAAAAGAGGATGGAATAAAACTTAAGGAACTATTAGAACTTGAGTTTAAAGAAAAGAAAAATACACAGATTTATTGGGATGATATTGCCATGTTTGAACATTTTGATAAGTTTGATTTACAAGGCTATCCAATGCATGCAGGTGGGGTAAAAGAAATTGATAGTCTTGATGAATTGATTGAGGAAGATGATAGCTATCGTAGCTATAAAGGAGAATAATCATGAAAAAGAAAATTGACTGGTTTGTAACATTGGTGCCATTAATATTTATTTTGTTTTTAGCTGTACTATTCTTTGTGTTTCCGAATGAATCTAATACAACAGTAAGTCAGATTCGTTTCTTCTTTGGAGATACATTTGGTAGCTACTATTTGATAATTGGTTTAGGTATCTTCTTACTTTCAATTTATATCGCTATATCAAAATATGGACAGATTCGATTAGGTGGGCAAGATGAAAAGCCAAAGTATAGTTTCTTCAATTGGGGAGCAATGATGTTTACCGCAGGTCTTGCGGCAGATATTCTATTTTATTCTTTCTCTGAATGGATCTTATATGCAAGCAATGCTCATGTTGAAAAGCTTGGGATGGAGGAATGGGCTAATGTTTATCCTCTGTTTCACTGGAGCTTTATTCCGTGGAGTTTCTATCTTGTATTAGCAGTTGCATTTGGTTTCATGTTACACGTACGTAAGGTAAATCGTCAGAAGTTCTCGGAAGCATGTCGCCCATTGCTTGGTAAACATACTGATGGATTCCTTGGAAAGTTAATTGACTTATTTGCGGTTTTTGCTTTACTTGCTGGTACAGCAACTACATTTACACTTGCGACTCCATTAATGACAAGTATTATCACTAAGTTATTCAACATTACAATTAGTGAAACCATTTTAACAATCATCATCATTATTATTACATGCATTATTTATACATATTCCTTACTGCATGGATTTAAGGGCGTATCTTTCCTTGCAAATTTATGTATCTATTTATTTGGTGCATTGTTAGTAATATTCCTGTTATTTGGAGGACAGTTCCGCAGTATTATTGAAATGAGTTTACAGTCATTTGGTAAGATGGTTCAAAACTTCTTTGAACTTTCAACCTATACAGATCCACAACGTACAACAAACTTTCCACAAGATTGGACAATCTTCTATTGGGCATACTGGATGGTATGGAGTGTCGCAACACCATTCTTCATTGGTAATATCTCCAGAGGTAGAACAATTAAAGAGACAATTCTGGGTGGCTATATCTTTGGTGTAGGTTCCACATTAATTAGTTTTATGATTTTAGGAAATTTCTCCTTTGCACAACAATTACAAGGAATTCAAAATTATATTGCAATGTACCAACAAGGTATAAGCTTATATGAAATTATCTTAAAAGTAATCGATACAATGCCATTAGCACCATTTATTTTTGTATTGGTATTATTAACAATGATTGCATTCTATGCAACTTCGTTTGACTCGATTGCATATACAGCATCTTGTTATAGTTATCATAAGCTCGATGAAGGAGAACATCCACATAGAGCAATTCAGTTCATGTGGTGTATTCTTCTAGTTGTATTACCAATCGCACTTATATTCTCGCAGAGTTCAATGAGTAATTTACAATCCGTAAGTATTATTGCGGCATTCCCATTAGCAATGATCATGATTATAATTTGTATCAGCTTTATCAAAGATGCTGGAAAGTTTTTGGAGAATATAAAGAAATAAAAAAAGATAAGATATACTGTAATAGAAAATGGTATATTAATTATGTTGATTGAAACAGATTGAAGAGGGGGAAGAATGGGCAAAGAGACAAGTAGAAAAATTGTATTTCTCAATTTTATATTGACTTGTTTTATGGTAAGTTATCATACCGTTTCATTGCATGAAAGTCTCGCTCTAAACTCTTGGGATCTTAGATTCTCACGCGGTTTTGTGCATATGTTCGGGACGATGGGAAACTTTGCCATGTGCTACTTCTTCTTTATTTCAGCATATCTATTATTCCGCAAATATGAGTTGAGGGATTATCCAACTAAGATAAAGAAACGTATTACCTCATTATTGATACCTTACTTTGTATGGCAGACAATCATTACCATTTTGGATATTATACAAAAACAGTATGTTTTCAATCTGCATGATATTTTCGCAAGAACAGTATTGATTGAAAAGTTTCCACAAGATGGACCACTATGGTATGTGTTGGTTATTTTCTATCTAGCATTACTTTCACCAATCCTACTTGTTATCTTTAAACAAAAGAAACTTGGTTGGGTGTTTGTAGTAACTATTACTGTTGGGATACAACTTTTATTTAGACTTCCATACCAAATTGTTAAAAACTTTATACAATTTGGCTTGATGGAGAATGTTTTGTATTATCTACCTTGTTACCTTGTAGGTGCGTACTTTGGCAAGTATGAAAAAGAGTTCGATTCGAAAAAATCGATACAATATGTACTCTCGTTAATTTGTGTTGCATTTTTACTAGAGGGATTTGTTAAAACGGTATTTGTAAATGTAGCTAAAGTTATGTTACCGATATTGGTATTCTACCTATTACCAGCGATAAAGAATTTTAAGATGAGAGATGTATATAATTTAACTTTCTTAATGTATGCGATACATCAGCCATTGATATATGATTTATGGGATATGATGAGCCAGTTCTGGATCAATCTTCATCTTCCTATTGCAGTCTACAATTTATTTGCTAGATTCATTATTCTAGCACTGACAATCACTATATCAATGTGTATTTATCATGTATTCATCCGTTTTTGTCCTAAACTATTAGAGATATTGACAGGTGGAAGACAAGCAGTGATTCAAAGAAAAGAATTAGAGAATTAATCTTTAGGGATTGATTCTTTTTTCTAGGTCTTAGACACTTTAAAAACTTTTGCGTTTTGGTGTAATAGTGTACAATATTATCGTGATTAAAGAAAGATAAGAATTCTATGTCAGGAGGAATTTATGAAACTACTTAGAAATATAGTAATTGGTATACTAGCACTAACATTAGTTGGTGTTGCAATCTACTTAGGCTTTAATCAAAAAAACCGTGAACAAAAGCCAGAAACTTCTGTTGTAGAAGAAAAAACTGAGTTAAAACTAAAGCAAGCAAGTGTATATCAATTTGAAGATTTAGACTATCGCTTTGTGCTTGCGGATATTGAAGTAAGTCACGCAGATGATTTACAGGCAAAAGATCTTATCACAAGTGAAGGCGTTTCTTTAGCAAAACTAGATAAATATAAGACAACATTTACAGAAAATGAATATGACTGGAATAAGTTGGGTTTAAGAGAAACACAGCAGGGGCATCAACTACGTATCTTTATTCCTGTTCTCGATAATAAGTTAACAAAGATTACGTTAACATCGGATAAGTACAAAGATATTTCTGTAGATATCACTTTAAATACAAAAATCATTACAGATAGCACTGCATTTGCGACTGCCGCAAAGGCTACTCCTACACCTACGCCTACAGTTACACCAACAGATAATACACACTATGCAATCTTTGAATTACCAAACACTTCATTAGTGCAAAGCTTAGATGGAATGGAAGTTGCATATAGTCTTCCTTCACAAGCACGTGTATTCGCAGTTCGTTTAAAAGAAACTAATTCCAAGAAGATTGTAGGTGCTGTATTGAATGTAACAACAGGAGAAAAAGTAAATGCAGAGGATAGTGCTGTATATTCTGTGCGCTATGATAATTTACTGAATTTAAGCGTAGCAGATAAGCCAAATGCAGTATTATTGTTTGTTGTATTGGATCCAGAGAGAAGTATTGTATTAGGAAATTGTAGTTTAACACTCACATATGAGAGTGGAGAAACTGCTGAAATGAGCGGAGAGGAAGTAACTCAATGAGGAGATGGATTAACCTATTATTATTGTGTGCTATAGGGATTTGTTTCCTTCCTTTGTCAAGCATTCAAGTTCAAGCAAAAGATAAATATGCGAATTATTATGCAATGTCATGTTCAGGGAATCAATATGAAGTAGATATTGTGAATGATTCAGGATATTTTGATATGAAGGGATGTTATGCCAATTTTGCGGAAGCAAAAGTTGCGATGAAATCTTGGGGGAATGACGCGGTGGTTCGTCACGCAGAAAGCTATAGTCCAAGTAAAATTATTGCAATGACACGAGGAGTAGCGTACTCTTTCCCTAATCGAAATGGTGGTGTAACACTTACAATTCAAGGGATGGCTGATACTTCTACATATATGTCCGCATATCGTCAGTTAGATTATTGGGATACACAAGCATACTATGGTGATGGTACAGGTGATGTATATGCTACAGTTACAGGTTTTGATGGAAATGTGAATCTTAGAGATATTGATCTAATTCCACAGAAATTCATTAGTTATAATCTTCCAATTTATCTTGGTGGTAATGACAATACAGCTGAACATTCAGCACCATTTTATGTACGCCCACGTAGGGCATATTATACAGTCCGTCAAAATGGAAATTATAGAGACCTTATTTTTGTAGCGTATTCTAGTTATGCCGAAGGTGGATCCGTTCCACGTACTGTAGCTGAGATAGCTGTGGGTCCAGCAGCTTCTTGGATGACGACAGGAGCTAGTTACTATTCTTATGATGATGTACGTTATTATACGGATCCATATTATTCTTATCTTGCAGGAACGTATTTTAACTATTATCAATTCTTACCGCTACGTACAAAGTCAAATATTACGGCGGATAAATATAATGGTTTTTTAGCATCTAAAGGATATGGAACAAATAGCGTTCTTTGGGATTCTGGACAGTACTTTATTGATGCACAGAATAACTATGGTGTAAATGCAGCAATGATTTTCGCACAGGCATGCTTAGAAGCAGCTTACGGTACTAGTTATTTTGCAAAACAAAGATATAATCTATTTGGATGGAATGCGGTTGATAGTGATCCAAACCGTGCAAGTTACTATAGTAGTGTTGCGCAATCAATTAATGAACAAATGGGTATACAGTTACGTAATGGATATTTAAGTACAAGAAATCGTTTCAGTTATTATGGAAGTTTCTTTGGGAATAAGGGTAGTGGTTTAAGTGTGAAATACGCTTCTACGCCTTATTATGGTATATCAATTGCGGCGATTGCATATAGTTTTGATAAATATGCAAGTGGAAATGATGGTTATTTAGTAGACTATGGTTCTGCTAAGGTTGGATATATTGCTGGAGAGAACATCAATGTATATCAATCACTAACTTCAAGTACAGTTCTTTATGATTCCTCCTACGCATCAGGATACAATAAGTATCATTTTGTGAATATTCTTGGTGAAAGTGGAGGGTATTCTAAGATTCAATCTACAAATCATGTTGTGAATGGTCAATCGATGTATACAGCTGGTAATGCAACACTAGTTACCTATGATTGGAATACAAGTGTAGGATGGGTATCGAATCAAAATATTAGTTTGATAAGTATAGAACCACTTACAAAGCAAGTGGGTAAGGGTATCTGGGTGAAGGATTCTTATGGTTATTGGTATCGTCATTTTGATGGAACATATACACGTTCTGATTGGGAATTAATTGATGGGTATTGGTATTATTTTGATGAACATGGATATCGTAAGACAGGATTCTTAACACTAGGTACGAAGAAATATTATTTGGATGAAACATCTGGTATTATGGCAACGGGTTTTACGAAAGTGAATGGTAAGATTTATCACTTTGATGCTTATGGTGCAATGTCTGGTGGTTGGTTCCAAGTAAATCAAGAATGGTACTGGGCCAATGATGATGGCTCTATGAAGACGGGTTGGCATGATTACTCAGGAAGAAAATATTATTTCGATGATAATGGAATGATGAAGAAAGGCTGGGTATATACCAATAACAATTACCAGTATTTGAACGCATTTGGTTTCCAAGTATTTGGCTGGTTGAAAGAAGGAGATATCAGTTATTATCTAGATACGAACGGAAACATGGCCAAAGGTGTTATGGATATTGAAGGTAAGAAATATTACTTCAATAGCAGTGGTGCTATGCAGACGGGTTGGATTGATGCAAAGCCAGGATGGTATTGGGCAAATGACGATGGTTCTTTAAAACTTGGTTGGCAAGTTTATGCAAATCGAAATTACTATTTTGATGAAAATGGGAAAATGCAAACAGGTTGGGTGTATACAAACAACCAATATCAATATCTCAATGACTTTGGTATTCAACAATTTAACTGGATATTTGTCGATGGTGTTGATTATTATCTAGGAACGGATGGAAATAGAAAGACGGGTTGGATTCAATATCTTGACCGTAACTATTACCTAGATGAGGATGGAAAGATGAAGAAGGGTTGGGTGTATACAAACAACCAATACCAGTATCTCAACAACTTTGGTATTCAGCAGTTTAATTGGATTGTTGTAAATGGTAAAGATTATTATCTTGGAACAGATGGTAATATGAAGGTTGGCTGGGTTTATTATGGCAACTATTATTATTACCTTGATGAAAATGGCCTGATTACAAAGGGCTGGAAGCTAATCAATGGATTATGGTATTACTTGGACCCATTTGGTCATATGTTAACAGGTTGGCAGAAAATCAATGGATATTGGTATTATCTAGGAGAAACAAATGATGGTTCTATGAAGACTGGAACAATTTCTATTGGTGGAAGATATTATACTTTCAATAATGGGGGAGTATTAATATCTTGATTTGCATGCAGGTCATAAAAATGTAATTTAAAATTAAGAGATAATAGGAAACTGAAGTAAAAGGATATTTACGATTATGAAAATGATAATACTTAAATATCCTTTTTTATGATAGTGTTCTAAGGTTGTGTATACATATGTAGTATATATTTTGGTTGGTAATATCAAAATTTTTTCAAACTTATTATGGAAAGTGTATCAATTTTGTGCATGCATACATCGCATCAAAATGATGTATTTTCAGAAATAAAGTTCTCAAAATATTAAAAAATTTCAAATGTAGATATGAATCATAGAAATAATATTGTTAGGGGGGTATTATTTTGTGAAAAAATAAGCTATCATGAATTTAACATATGGAGGGAACATAATAATGAAAAGACTAAGTATCTCTTTAGTTGCTATTGTTTTAGCCGCATCTCTTGTAGGCTGTAACAAGACAACTGAGACAACAACATCCAGTAAAATGAAGCCAGGTACATATACAGCTTCTGCGACTGGTATGAACGACGATGTTACTGTAGAAGTAGAAGTGACAGAAAATGAAATTAAGTCAGTTAAGGTAACTTCTCACGCTGAAACTCCAGGTATCGGTGGGGAACTTGTTGACAAGGATGGAAAGGTTGTTACAACTGGGGGCGTAGCACCTGTTCAATTAATTCCAGAAGAAATCGTTAAGAATCAAAGCTTATCAGTTGATAATGTGACTGGTGCAACAATTACATCAGGAGCTATTAAGACTGCTGTTAAGGACGCTATCAAACAAGCAGGTGGCGATCCAGATGCATTTAAGAAAGAAGTAACTTACGAAGATAGAAAAGACGTTGAAGCTGACGTTGTCGTAGTAGGTGGTGGTGGAGCTGGTCTTGCGAGTGCTATTGAACTTTTACAGAATGGTAAGAGCGTAGCAATTATCGAAAAAGCCGGTGAAATCGGTGGTGATACATTAGTTTGCGGTGCGATTTATAATGCGCCTGACCCAGCATTACAACAACATGTTGAAATGAGTGATGCAGTTAAGACTACAATTGAGAAGGCTTTAGCTGAAACTCCAATTAATGATCAACATGCAGCATTACAAGCTGAAGTACAAGCACAATGGGATGCATATAAGGCTGCTGGTAGAACAGACCTATTTGACTCCAAGGAATGGTATGCATTACAGACTTGGATCAATGGTGATAAGGTCGCAAATCTCGATCTTGTTAAGGCATTATGCTATAACGCATTTGGTGGATATGAATGGATCGAATC
>ERZ773250.784-NODE-784-length-17110-cov-7.710642_pt1 | contig 17110 bp, 15 predicted proteins | sample MGYA00511258_ERZ773250 | MGnify/ENA primary metagenome ERZ773250 (study PRJEB29015, sample SAMEA2738164) | human oral metagenome | biome: human oral; feature: human-associated habitat; material: saliva | place: China | collected 2187 ... | reverse complement strand
CCGGCGCGTATACCCAGTTCAGCTGCGGCCACAGCGCTACCGCGATCATTGTGGGGGTGTAGGCTTAAACATACGTTTTCGCGCTGCTCCAAATTATCGTTTAGCCACTGCACCTGGTCAGCAAATACGTTAGGGCTACAGCGTTCCACAGTGGCAGGCAGGTTAATAATTAACTCCCCACGTTTTTGCGGCTGCCAGGCGGCAATTACTGCGTTGCACACTTCTAGTGCAAATTCTGGCTCAGTGTCGTTAAACATTTCTGGTGAATACTCTAAACCGAAATGTGTATCGTCATCTAAATAGCGCTGCGCGGCCTGGCAAACCAGCTCAACCCCAGTTACTGCCAGGGTTTTTACTTCCGCTTTAGTTAACCCAAAAACATGTTTACGAAACACCGGTGAGGTGGCGTTATAGATATGTACGTTAACCCGTTTAAGCCCCTTAACGCTTTGCAGTGTGCGCTCAATTAGATCTGGGCGGATCTGGGTTAACACGCTTACATTCACATCGGGGATTAGCTGCGGCTGGTCCGCTAAAGCGCGCACAAAATCGTAGTCCAGGGCGCTAGCGGCAGGAAAACCCACCTCAATTTCTTTAAATCCCAAACCCACCAGCAGGCGCAGCAGACGCTGTTTGCGCTTTAAATCCATGGGCTCAGCTAAAGCCTGATTACCGTCACGCAAATCCGTACTCAGCCAACGCGGCGCCTGGGTTAATTGTTTATCTGGCCAGGTACGCTGCGGGTAGCTAAATGCAGGTGGCCGCAAGTATTTGGCCACCGGCATTAAACTTGGTTCAGGGATAGGTATTTGCGCTGGGCGCAATCTTTTAGCTGCCTTTCTTGATTTTTAAAAGCCGAGTTTACCCAGCTGTTTAGGGTCTTGTTGCCAGTCTTTAGCTGTGCGCACATGCAAATCTAAATAGATTTTGCGACCCAAATAAGCTTCAATTTCACGGCGTGAGCGCATACCTACATGCTTTAGCCTAGAGCCACCCTTACCGATAATAATTGCTTTTTGCGAGTCGCGTTCAACTACCAGCGACACGCGCACTTGCAGTTTACCCCCACCCTTATAGGCCCCCTCATCGACCTGGGGATCCATAACTTCATCTACCACCACAGCTAGTGAGTGGGGCAGCTCGTCGCGCACCCCTTCTAGAGCAGCTTCACGCACTAGCTCAGCGATCATAACGTCGCGCGGCTCGTCGGTGATCTCTCCGGTGGGGTACAGCTGGGGGCCGTGGGGCAGGTAGGAGGCCAAAACGTCAGCCAAAATATCTACCTGACTATCAGTCACGGCGCTTACCGGCACAATCTGGGCCCACTGGCCTAGCTCTTGCACCGCCAACAGCTGCATAGCTAGCGCTTCTTTACTGACCTTGTCAGCTTTGGTTACTACCGCCACCACGGGGGCGCGCAGGTCGGCTAGGTCGCGGGCGATGAAACGGTCACCGGGGCCGATTTTTTCATCTGCCGGAATACAAAAAGCCACCACATCCACGTCGGCTAGGGTTTCTCGCACCATGTCGTTGAGGCGTTTGCCTAGTAGCGTGCGTGGACGGTGCAGGCCGGGGGTGTCTACCAGCACCAGCTGGGCCTGGGGTAGGTTCACTACCCCGCGTATGTTGTGGCGGGTGGTTTGTGGACGCATGGAGGTGATGGCTACCTTGGTTCCCACTAGCGCGTTGGTTAGCGTGGATTTTCCGGCGTTAGGGCGCCCTACCAGGCAGGCAAATCCGGCGCGAAACTCTGGGTCAGTTTCGGGCATTTCAATGGCTTCGGGCTCGGGCAGGTCACTAAGCCCAAACTCGGCGGCAAAATCTGCCATTTCAATTTCACCGGGCTGCGCGGCGTCAAACTCTTCCTGGGTGCCAGGTTCTTCGGCGCCAGGTTCCTGGGCTGCTAGTTCTTCGTGGCCCGGGGCGGCTTTAGTCATTGTCTACTTCTTTCTGCTGGGGTAGGGCCCAAGCTAAGAGGGAAAGTATTTGTCGACGTCGTCCTACTAAGTCTTCTGCTTCTAGGTGCAATCCCTGAATTTCCCCACTGGATCCCGGTAGTGGCACTCGCCCCAGGGCTTTGGTAAGCAAGCCGGCGGCGGTGTCTACGTCGTCGTCGGAGATTTCTAGATCAAATAGGTCGCCGAGCTCGTCTAGCCCCAGCCGCGCGGGTACGCGCCAAACCCCGTTGCCTAGATTTTCTACCTCGGGTTCGCGGTGGTCGTGTTCATCGGTCAGCTCCCCGACTACTTCTTCAACCAGGTCTTCCATGGTTACTAGCCCGGCAGTGCCGCCATATTCATCCACTAGTAGCACCATATGTACATGCTCACGTTGCATTTGGCGTAGCACGTCGTCGGCGGCGTTAGTTTCGGGATAGTAGGTAGCTTCACGCACCAGGCCAGCTACGTCCTGGCTAACTATGGTGGGGTCTTGTTGACGACGGCGCACCAGGTCTTTTAGGTACAGCAGGCCGCGTACGTCGTCGGCATCAGAGCCAATTACCGGAATACGCGAGTAGCCTGAGCGCACAAACAGATCAAAGGCGTCCTCCACGCTGTCTTGGCAGTCGATGGTGACCATGTCAGGGCGCGGCACCATAATTTCGCGTACCAGGGTTTGGCCTAGTTCCACCACCTGGCGCATCATTTGCCTGTCGGCGGCTTCAATGCTGTCAGTTTCACCGATTTCGTCGATCATTTCGCGCAGGTCATCGGTTACTTCTGCGCGCTGCTCAGCCTCGGTGAGTTTAGCTTGGTGGCCATAGTTTTTGTGCCACCAGCGCAGTGGGGCGCACAGGCGATATATCTGGATTAGCACCGGGGAGCTAAAAAGCAGTACTGCTTCAGGGCGGCGTCGGGCCAAGGATTTAGGATAGATCCCCACAATGAAACCCAGCACCAGTGCGCCACATGCTAAGGCGATCAGTAGCACCTGCCACCAGGCGGAAGCTAGGGATGATACCGCCACGGTTAGCAGCACGGCGCTACTCATATCCACCACTACCCGCACGCCTGCCAGGATTAGCAGCATCTGGCGGCGATTATCAGCCAGGAAAGCTACCGCGCGGGCACGGCGGCGCCCAGCCTGAACCAGATCCTCCGCGCCGGCTTTGGTAATACGGATCAGGGCTGTTTCGCTGGCACTTAGCAATATGCCAAGTAGCAGCAGCGTCGTACAGAGGGCTAACAGGATTGCAACTGGGGCTTGGTGCATCAGCTAGCCGGCGGGAAATTAATGGAGGCGGGGCGCGCCGCTAGGAAAGTCAGCAGTAGGCGGCGTTGCAGGTCAAACATTTGGCGTTTTTCTTCAGGCTCACTGTGGTCATAGCCCAGCAGGTGCAAGATCCCATGCGTGGTTAGCAGCAGCATTTCTTCTACCGCGCTGTGTCCCGCTTTAAGTGCCTGCGCTGCGGCCACTTGCGGGCAGATCACCAGGTCACCTAGGGTGCCGGCGGGGGTGGGGCTATTGGGGTGGCCCGGGCGTAGCTGGTCCATAGGAAAACTCATCACATCTGTAGGCCCGGGTAGATCCAGCCAGCGCAGGTGCAGCTCTTCCATGGGTTCGGGATCGATGAAGGTAATCGATAGCTCCGCATCCACCGACACATGCATTGATTCCAGAACAAATGCGGCCAGATCAGCGAATTCAGTGCCGTCAATATCTACTTCGGTCTCGTTTAAAACTTCTGTGCTCATGCTTTCCTCGTTTGCATAGTGCGACGGCGTGAACGGTTTTGGGCTACCGCAGCGGCCTGGCGCGCATCCCAGCGGCTGTAGGCGTCAATAATGTCTCCAACTAGTCGGTGGCGCACCACATCGGCACTGGTTAAATGGCAAAAGCTAATGTCATCTACACCCGGCAAGATTTTGGAAACCACAATTAGGCCACTGGATTTACCCCCGGGCAGGTCCACTTGGCTGTCATCGCCAGTAACTACCATTTTTGAGCCAAACCCTAGGCGAGTTAGGAACATGCGCATCTGTTCAGAGGTGGTGTTTTGGGCTTCATCCAAAATCACGAAAGCATCGTTAAGGGTGCGTCCACGCATATAGGCCAGTGGCGCCACTTCGATTGTGCCCGCAGCCATTAGCCTGGGCAGGGCGTCGGCCTCGAGCATGTCATGCATGGCGTCATAAAGTGGCCGCAGGTAGGGATCGATTTTATCGGTTAGCGAGCCGGGCAAAAAGCCTAGGTTCTCCCCCGCTTCTACAGCTGGGCGGGTGAGGATAATGCGTGAAACTTGCCGACGACGCAGCGCATCTACCGCCTTGGCCATAGCCAGGTAGGTTTTACCGGTACCAGCCGGGCCAATACCAAAGGTGATGGTGGAGTGGTCAATGGCGTCGGTGTACTGTTTTTGGCCCAGGGTTTTGGGGCGAATTGTGCGTCCCCTGGCGGTGAGAATATCGTCAGTGAAAACTTGGGCGGGGCGCTGCTCAATGTTTAGCAGCCCGATAGCGCGCTCTACGGCATCGGCGTCCAACGGCGTGCCAGTGCGGGCCACGTCAATGAGCTCGCTTAGCAAGGTGACGGCGGTGTTTACGGCGCCGGCATCGCCCGCCATGGTCACCTCATTGCCGCGCAGATGGAAGGATACTTCGCGCATACCGCGTTCCATGGCGCGCAGCACTTCATCACGGGAGCCGAACAACACCACCGGGGCAACGTCGTCGGGCAGGGTCACCACACGTACAGAGTTGTCACTGTTTAAAGCGTCAGTCATATTGCCCGTTATTTTACCGAATTTAAGCCGCCCCTGCCCACCCACAGCCCCTGGCTCATGATCGGGTTTATAGGCTCTAAGCCATACAATTAGCTCAGCGCGCAAAACGCTAAATAACCCTAAACATTCGCGGCTTATATTTTAAGGAACGCCATGTCACCAGCCTTGTTTAGTCCCCTGCGGCTAGGGAACAAAGTAGCCCGTAACCGCCTGTTTGTGCCTCCCATGTGTCAGTACACGCTGGAAAACCGTGACGGCGTCGCTAACTACGAAACCGCCCAGCACTATGGAGCCCTGGCACGCGGCGGCTGGGGCGCAATTATTGTGGAGGCCACCGCAGTAGCCCCGCTAGGCCGCATCACCCCCTGGGACCTGGGGCTGTGGAATGAGCAGCAGGCGCAGGCACTGGAGCCGATCGTGGCTGACATTAAGGCTCACGGCGCCCTGGCAGGTATTCAACTGTCTCACGCCGGACGTAAAGCCTCAACTTACCGCTGGAACCAGGGCAGCGGCACTATCCCCGCCGATCAGGGCGGCTGGCAGCCACTGGCCCCCAGCGAACTAGCTTTAGCCGATCACACCCGCCCGCAAGCCTTAAGTGAGTCGGAAATTGAGCAGATAATCGCTGCTTTCGCTAAGGCAGCCAAGGTAGCTAGTGAGATTGGTTTTGACATTATTCAAATCCATGGCGCCCACGGCTATTTGCTGCACGAGTTCCGCTCGGCACTTAGCAACCAGCGCAGCGATGCTTGGGGTGGCAGCCAAGGCGCCCGTAACCGTATGAGTGAGAAAACCGTGCAGGCTGTACATAAGGCTCTGGAGGGCACCGACAGTGTGCTTTCACTGCGTCTAAGCGCCACCGACTGGCTGGAGGGCGGCCTAGAGCTAAGCGACACCGTGGCTCTGACTCGCCAGCTACCCCAGGTGGATTGGTTTGATATTTCTAGCGGTGGTTTGGCGCCGGCACCTATCCCGGTGGGTCCGGGCTATCAGGTGGGTTTTGCTCAGGCGGTTAAGTCTGCCCTAGCCGGCACGGCTGGCAGCGGCTCTAGCGGGTCTGCCAACGACGGCGCCACTAACGCTACTGGCGCAGCTAGCAGCGCCCCAGTGGTTAGCGCTGTCGGCCTAATCACCAACCCGGCCAGCGCCGAACAGATCCTAGTCACTAACCAAGCCGACATTGTAGAAGTTGGCCGCCCAGCCCTAGCTAACCCGCGTCTGCCGCTAAGTTGGGCCAAGGAACTAGGCGTCAAGCTGGACTACATGCCACCCCAGTACGCACGCGGTTTCTAATACGCCAGTTAACCCCATAGGCCCGCGCGTTGTGCCAGCACCGCTAGCGCCACAGCCCCGGCGCTCGCGGTGCGCATAACGTGGGGGCCTAGGCGCACTAGCTGGGCGCCGGCGTCAACCAAGGCCTGGGTTTCGCTAGTGCCAATGCCGCCTTCGGGGCCCACAATTACGGCTATCTGGCCGCTTTGGGGTAGCTGTACGCTAGCGATTGGGGCACTGGCTTCTTCATGTAATAGCACCACTACCTGGCCGGCGGCGCAGCTGGCGCGCACCCAGTTAGCTAACTGAGCGGTGCTATGCAGCTGCTCTACCTGGGGTAGGTAGCAGCGTCGGGCCTGTTTAGCGGCTTGGCGGGCGGTGGCTTGCCAACGCTGGCGGCCCTTATCTGCTTTAGGGCCTTTCCACACTGACACGCAGCGCTCACCTTGCCAGGGCACGATCAGGTCAACGCCCACTTCAGTGCAGGTTTCTACGGCTTGTTCGTCGCGCCCTCCTTTGGCTAGGGCCTGCACTAGGGCTAGGCGTAGCGCTGGAGGTGGGGTGTGGCTTAGTGATTGCACCTGCACGCTCAGCGTATCTTTCGCTACTGCGCTAACCGTGCAGGTGGCACGTAAACCTTGGCCATCTACCAGATCTAGCTGTTCACCTACACGCAGGCGGCGCACGGAAATCGCGTGGCGAGCTTCCTCCCCGCGCAGCTGGGCTGGCTGGCCCACTTTTAGCTGGCTTGGGGCGGGTTGCAAAGTGTTGGCGTCAGCTAGAAATACCGGCAGTGTCATGGCTATTTACCTAGTGCCCCTTTAAGCCGGTCTAGGACTGATCCATCCTTAACCGGTTCATAGTTGTCTTCGCCACGCGCCTGGGCTAGCTGCATGAGCAGGTCACGCTGGTGATCATCGAGCTGGGAAGGGGTCTCTACGACGATACGCACCTGCAGGTTACCTCGGCCGGGGCGACGCATGTGGTTAATACCCAGCTGTTTTAAGGTCACCACAGTGCCGTTTTGGGTGCCCGGGCGGACGTTGATTTTCTTAGTGCCGTCCAGGGTTTCAAGGTTGATGGTGGCGCCTAGGGCGGCGGCAGTCATGGGTACGCGCAGTTCGGTGACTAGGTCGTCGCCGTCGCGGTCTAGGAAGGGGTGCGAGCGCACCTGGAACTTGATGTATAGGTCGCCGGCGGGGCCACCGCCTGGGCCTACGTCACCTTGACCGCGCATGCGTAGCGTCATGTCGTCGCTAACCCCGGCGGGTACCTCGATCTCAATTTCCTTATGGGACTGTACGCAGCCGGTACCTGAACAGTTTTGGCAGGGGGTAACGATCACGTCACCAAATCCTTCGCAGCGCGGGCAGGGCTGGGAGGTGAGCATTTCGCCAAATAGGGAGCGCACGGTACGCTGTACGTTCCCGGTGCCGTGGCACTGGGTACAGGTGACCGGGGAGGTGCCCGGGGCGGTGCAGCTGCCCTGGCATTGCTCGCACAGTACATAAACTTCAATGTCTTGCTTGAGCGTAGTACCAAAGGCAACATCAGCCAGGTCTAGTTCTACCGGCAGCACACGGTCACTGCCGGGGCTTTGGCGTGAGCGCGGTCCTCCGCCACCAAATGCGCCCCCAAACATGGAGCTGAAAGCGGAAGCGAAAGCCCCAAAGTCGCCAGCGCCAGCGGCCGGACCTCGTCCGCTAAGCGCGTCTTCTCCACCCAGATCGTACATCTGGCGTTTTTCTGGGTCAGAGAGAACTTCGTAAGCCTTGTTTACCTGTTTTACTTCTTCTTCGTGGCCAGGGCCGGCGTAGTCGGGGTGAATTTTACGTAGACGCCGGTGATAGGCCCGTTTAATTTCCTTATCAGTGGCCTTACGGTCAACCCCAAGTAGCTGGTAATAGTCGCTCACTAAGTTCTTCTCTCGTTTACAGTAAAAGGCTTGCAAAATTCTAGCTGCTGGCAGGCCCATGCAGCGCGTTTAACGGGCCACTATTAACCCGCCTATGGCTACTGGTTTTGGGCCCCTTGATTGAAATAGCGGCTTAAGTAATTGGCTACAGCCTGCACACTGGCCATGGCTGCTGGGTAATCCATGCGGGTGGGCCCTAATACTCCCAGGCGCGCCACGGCTCCCCCTTCAGCGGTCTGGTAGCTGGTGGTGATTACTGAGGCTTCAGCTAGAGCCTCTTGGCCGTTTTCTTCACCGATGCTTACGCTGACGCTTTGGCTGGGCCGTCCGGCGGCGCCGGTTAGTAGCCGCAGCAGCACTACCTGTTCCTCTACCGCATCCAGTAGCGGCTCTAGTGAGGAAAAATCTGCGGTAGTGCGCGCCAAGTTAGCCGTACCCGCCACCACTAGGCGCTCTTCGACGTCGGACTGTAAAGCCGCAACGAGCTGGGCCGCAATCTGATGCATAAGTGAGCGCATATCGGGCTCAGTCTGTTTTAGTAGGGTGGAAACCACGGCGGAAATTTCGCTTGAATGCGTTCCTACCAGGGCTTGATTTAAGCGCTGACGCAAAGTTTCCAGGCTGGTCAGGTCGTTTAAGTATTCCTGTGCAACCGCTAGGGTGCGCTGCTCTACCTGCCCTGAATCGGTGATAATCACCAGCAGCAGTCGTCTAGGCGGCAGCGGCACTAGTTCTAGGTGACGCAGGTGCACGTGACGCAGGGAAGGGTATTCAATCACAGCCAGCTGCCCGGTCAGCTCAGCCAGGGCCCGCACGGCGCCTTCGACGACGTCGTTAAGGTCCACTACCCCCGCTAAAAGTCGGTCTATAGCTGCCCGTTCAGGTCCGCTAAGTGGCTTGATGGCCGCGATATGGTCCACAAATGAGCGGTAACCCTTATGGGTGGGCACGCGTCCAGCTGAAGTGTGGGGCTGGTTGATGTAGCCCTCTGCTTCTAGCGCCGCCATGTCATTACGGATAGTGGCTGGTGAAACCCCTAGACAGTAGCGTTCAGCTAGGGCGCGTGAGGCTACTGGCTCACGGGTGCGCACATAGTCGCTAACGATCGCGTTAAGCACAGCCATTCTTCTGCCTTCAACCATGGCGCCTCCCTTCAATAGCTTGCTTCTACTATTAGCACTCTACGTCCCAGAGTGCCACCTGACTATTTGATTCGCTCAGGGGTGAGGGCTGGGCGCACCGATTATTTTAGGGTTGGCTGCCCCTCAGCGAGCCAATTTCTTAGCGCCCGCCAGTAAGCCGATTTACCCCATGCAGGTATGCTAAAACGCATGCAGGATCGCTATGGCAAAAATGTTTTGTCCTCTAACCCCCACCGCGAGGGGAGTTTTGCGGTGCGCCCGCGCTCGCAGCGACGCCCGGTACGTATTGGCGAAGTGGTTGAGGATGTGGCCACAGGTTTTGTGGGCGCAGTGATCCGGGTGGAAAAGTCTGGTGGACGCCACATTATGGTTTTGGAGGACCGCCGGGGGGTGCGGCGCGGCTTTCCACTGGGGCCCGGTTACTGGGTCGACGGCGTCCCTGTGGATCTGCTAGCCCCTACCGACGGCGGTATTGCTGCTGGCCACCTAGCTAAAGCCCGCCCGGCCCCAGCGCGTTCAGCCGGCGGGCGGACGCTGACCGCCTCAGGTTCCTATGCGGTAGCGGATCAGCGAGCCAAGGTGGCTAGGGCTTCACGTATTTGGGTGGAAGGGCGCCACGACGCCGAGCTGGTGGAGAAAGTTTGGGGTGACGACCTGCGCCATGAAGGCGTGGTGGTACTGCTGCTGGAAGGGATAGATAACCTGGTGGAGGTGATGCGCGAATTTGCCCCCTCCCCCACCCGCCGGGCCGGGGTGCTGGTTGATCACCTGGTGGCTGGCTCTAAAGAGTCACGTATAGCCGCCCAGGTGACCAAGCTGCCCGGGGGTAGCAATGTGCTGGTCACTGGCCACCCCTATGTGGATGTGTGGCAGGCTGTTAAACCTAGTCTGTTTGGTTTATCGGCTTGGCCTGATGTGCCCAGAGGAACCGATATTAAACACGGCACGCTGGCAGCTTTAGGTTGGCCCCACGCCACCCAGGCCGATATCGCCCAGGGCTGGCAGCGCATTTTGGCCCGCGTTAACTCCTATAAGGATATTGAGCCTGGACTGCTAGGGCGCATGGAAGAAATCATAGATTTTGTAACTGCGCCTGGAACCCACTAAAGAACCCTCAAGCCCAGTAAAAGAACGCAGCAAAAAATCTGGCCCCTAGCCGAAATTATTTTCGGCTAGGGGCCAGATTTCACCTACACAGGGTTTTATATGGCAGAACTGTCAGGCGCTAACGCTGTCAGCTAATTGGCTGCGGTGTGAGTTAAAAATCAGCCAGGCGGCGCGGGCCAGCAGCAACGCCACAATCACTGCGCCCACAACCTTGGCAATGGTGCTAGGCCAGATGGTCAGGCACAGCATGGCAACCAGAACCGGGCCTAGCAGAGTTAAGGAGTCAAATACGTAACGACCAAAGGAGGGCATTTCTACGCCGTCGGCCTCCGCTACTGCCTTGACCATAAAGTTAGGCCCATTGCCAATGTAGGTCAGGGCGCCACAGAACACGGCACCTAGCGAGATAGACACCAGGTAGTGCTCGGGCACGCCAGCCACCATTACCTGGTGGGCGCCACTGGCACCCAGATGTGAGCCCATCTCGAAGAAAGTGGCGTAGGTGGGGGCGTTATCAAGCACTGAGGAGAGCCCACCGGTAAACAGGAAGAAGGTAACTTCATTAAGCGGCAGCTTGGGGGCCACCTCGTCGAGCACCAGCAGGGCCGGCACCATGGTCAGGAAGATACCGATGAACAGGTAACCAACTTCCTGCACCGGAGCCCAGGAGAACTGGTTGGCTACGTAGCGTACCTGCTTGTCACCAATGAAGTAGGAGCAGGCGGCAGCGCTCAGCATGATCAGCTCACGGATGGGCAGGTAATCCATGACACCGGCGTGCCCAGCCACAATGGCTTCCTCATCAATGGAGGGCAGCAGCGCCACGGCGGCCACAATCACCGCAAACCACAGGAAATTGAGTTTGCCTTCAACACGCAGCGGCTCAATGTGGGTGCGGTCTTCAGCCACGGCAGCGGCTGGCTCTTTGGCATAGTAGGCCTTATCCAGGGCGTAGTAGCTGATCAGCAGCAGGCTGTTAACCAGCAGCCATTCAGGAAATAGGTGTAGCGTCCAGGTGAAAGGCACGCCGCGCAGCATACCTAGGAACAGTGGCGGGTCACCCAGGGGGGTGAGCAAACCACCGCAGTTAGCCACAATGAAGATGGTGTAAAGCACCGTGTGTACACGGTATTTACGTTCTTTGTTGGTGGCCAGTAGGGGGCGGATGAGCAGCATGGCGGCGCCGGTGGTGCCCACAAATGAGGCAATGGTGCCGCCGATAGCCAAGAAAACAGTGTTGTTTTTGGGGGTGGCTTGAATGTCACCGCGCAGGTGAATGCCGCCGGCTACTACGAATAGGCTCAGGATCAGCGAAATGAACTGGATATATTCGACGACGGCGCCACCTACATGCTCCCAGCCCACGGCCAGCCCGGTAGCGATTGCGGTGGGAACACCTAGCGCGAGAGCCAAAATAAGCTGACTTGAGGGTTTTTCCCACCAGTGTTTAGTGGCTCCCACCAGCGGCAATATCGCGATTGAAGCCAGCATCACCACGAATGGGGTGATAGACCATAAGGGCAATTGCATTAGCTGTCCTTTTACACTCGGCCAACAAATTCTGCCCGCAGTCGGGCAAGGTAAATATAAGTAACTGCCTGTAATTGTGACAGGAATAGGTCTAAATGTCAGCGCGTATCCGCTCCTTGAGCGGTGTAAGGTGGCTGCTATGAGTCCTATTGATGATTCACTACAGCATATCCTTGAGCGCATTGACGCAGCTTCCCAGCGCTACGGCCGCAATGATCAGGTTGGGCTGATGCTGGCGGTTAAGACCCAAACTCCGCAAACTATTGTGCAAGCCACTAATGCCTTGGCTGCTTTGCGTCCAGGGCCAGTGGTACTGGGACACAACCGAGTACAGGAAATGGTGGCTAGCGGCCCGGCGCTAGCTGAGGAGGCAGTGGCCGCCCACCAGATGCGCCTGATTGGGCCCTTGCAGCACAACAAAATTAACCACATGCTGCGTTGGGCAGACGGCATTGAAACTGTGGCCAGCTTGGAGTTGGCTACTCGCCTGGAGGCTGCTTGTCAGCGTCAAGAGCGCCAGCTAGATGTGATGGTGCAGGTAAATGTTTCAGGCGAAGAAACCAAGAGTGGGGTTAGCCCTGATGCGGCCATGGATTTGGCCTGCCAGGTGGGCGAACTAAAACACCTAAACCTAATTGGTTTAATGACGATTGGTCTAAACTCTCCCCACGAGGGGCCAGTACGTGCTGGCTACGCTAACCTGCGCGGATTAGCTGAGAAAATTGCAGCCAGTGGCGCTCCGGGTACAGCCGGTTGTACCCAGCTATCTATGGGCATGACTAACGACATTGAGTGGGCTATTGCTGAGGGCAGCACCCAGGTGCGTGTGGGACGTGCCGTGTTTGGGGAAAGAAACTAGCCAAAAACTAGTTAACCCACTGCCACCAGGGCCAGTGGGTCTAATTAGGTTTACTCACGCAGCATTAGCAGCAGCTTATTGGCGATAATCGTTAAAGCGCTAACCGATGCGACCAAAAAACAAATTCCACCAAAAGGCGCTAAACCGATTACAAAAAGTCCCAAACCAACAATAGCCGAGGCAATTAACACAGTTGTGGCGTTCTGAATCTGCTTTTCATAGCGATTGCAGCGCTCATCTATTTGCATCCTGCTCACCGTTTTTCATCGACTTGATTGTGGTGCGAATCTCCCTTCTATGATAGGGGTCAAGCTTTCAATAGGCAAGTTTTGCTATTGACAAAACCACCCAACAGGTCTACTTAGGCTACACCTCAAAGTAGCCAGTGCGGGTGGTTGGCCAACCACCCGCACTCACTAGGGTCACGGCATAGGTTGGCGCTATTGCAGCGCCAACCTAGCCTTTAACAGAGCCCTTTTAGGCTAGACGGTACATCCAGCCAAACTCGTCTTCCACCTTGCCAAACTGGATACCAGTTAGACGCTGGTGAATGTGACTGGTGACCGGCCCAGCTTCAAGCCTGACCTCAAAGTCCTTACCCTTTAGAGCGCCGATCGGGGTTACTACCGCCGCCGTACCGCAGGCAAAGATTTCAGTTACCTTGCCGCTGCGTACATCGTCAAGCAAACCAGACAGCGTCAAGTCTGCCTCACTTACGCTAGTGCCTTCGCTCTTGAGTAGCTCAATGATGGCCGAGCGGGTGCAGCCTTCCAAAATGGTACCGCTTAGGCGCGGAGTTACCACTGAGCCATCAGCGCGCACCACGAATACATTCATGCCGCCTAGCTCCTCAATATGAGAAGCAGTGACATCGTCTAGGAAGCAAACCTGCTTGCAGCCATTGGCATAAGCCTCTTCCTGGGCAATCAGTGAAGCGGCATAGTTACCACCACACTTAGCTGCACCAGTGCCACCCACGCCAGCGCGGTGGTAGGAGGTGGTTACCCAAATGTCTACAGCTTCTACCTTGTCGCCAAAGTAGGGGCCCACCGGTGAAGCAATCACGTAGTAGTCAGCTTCATGGCTAGAGCGCACCCCGAGGAAAGCCTCTGAGGCGATCATAAAGGGACGCAGATACAAGCTTGAACCAGGCTTGGAGGGCACCCACGGGTTATCGGCGCGCACCAGGGACGCAATTGAAGCCACAAAGTCTTCGTGTCCCAGCTGCGGCAGGCATAGACGGCGAGCTGAGGCAGCTAGGCGGGCAGCGTTATAGCCGGGACGGAAAGTCCAGATTGAACCATCTTCATGGCGGTAAGCCTTAATGCCCTCAAAAACTTCCTGGCCGTAGTGGAACACTGCAGCTGCTGGAGAGAGCGTAAGCGGAGCAAACGCCACTACTTCACGCTGGGACCAACCACCTTCATGGCTCCAGTGAGCGTGGGCCATGTGGTCAGAAAAGACCGTACCAAAACGTAGTTCATCTAGGGCCTGCTGGCGCTGAGCATCGCTAGCACGGTGATCACTGGCGCTAAGTGGAAAACGCTCAGCTAGTTCGGCGGCCGGTGCTAGCGGCTGGGCCGCTGCCTGGGCCAGAGCGCTTACCTCAGGGGTAGCTGCGTGGTTTGCACTCATTATTTTCTCCTGTCCTAACAACGGTGGCCACCTGCTTTCGCGGTGGCCACCGTTATCATCTTGACTTAAATAGTGCGCTGCGCTCAGCGAGCTACAGAGCCCTCGTGGTAGTCAGTGTCAATGTCCTTGCGCCATGCGAACAAGGAACGCACCTCGCGACCGGTGGTCTCGATCGGGTGGCCTTCACCCTCGGCGCGTAGGCGCTTGAATTCGGGGGCGCCAGCAGCCTGGTCATCCATAAAGCGCTTGGCGAAAGCACCGCTCTGGATGTCGCCAAGGACTTCCTGCATGTGCTCCTTGACGTCGGGAGTGATAATGCGCGGGCCGGAAACGTAGTCACCGTACTCGGCAGTGTCAGAGCAGGACCAACGCTGCTTGGAGATACCGCCCTCGTTGATCAGGTCAACGATCAGCTTCATCTCGTGGCAGACCTCGAAGTAGGCCATCTCAGGCTGGTAGCCGGCCTCAACCAGGGTCTCGAAACCGTACTGGATCAGCTTGGAGATACCGCCGCAAAGCACGGTCTGCTCACCGAATAGATCAGTTTCGGTTTCCTCACGGAAGGTGGTCTTGATGGCGCCGGCGCGGGTACCACCAATGGCCTTGGCGTAGGAAAGCACTAGCGGCCAAGCCTGGCCGGTGGCGTCCTGCTCAACACAAACTAGTACCGGCACACCACGGCCAGCCTCGAACTCACGACGTACGGTGTGGCCCGGGCCCTTGGGGGCAACCATAACCACGTCGATGTCGGCGCTGGGCTTGATGTAGCCGAAGTGGATGTTGAAGCCGTGGCTGAACAGCAGAGCTGCGCCGGGCTTGATGTTGGGGGCAATTTCAGCCTCGTACAGGGCGGCCTGCACCTGGTCGGGGGCTAGCACAGTGACGACGTCGGCCCAAGCCACGGCCTCAGCAATGGGCTTAACGGTCAGGCCGGCTTCCTGCGCCTTGGCGATAGAGGAAGAGCCTTCACGTAGACCCACAACTACCTCAACACCGCTGTCACGTAGGTTCAGCGCGTGAGCGTGACCCTGGGAACCGTAACCGATTACGGCTACCTTCTTGGACTGGATAACCGACAGGTCTGCGTCTGCATCATGGAATAGCTGCGCCATAGTGGCCTCTCACTTTTCTTTGAGTTCTTCGGTAATGGACTGGGAACCGCGACTAATAGCTACGGTGCCAGACTGAACGATCTCACTCACGCCGTAAGGGCGCAGGGAGTTGAGCAGAGCCTGGACTTTTGACTCAGAGCCAACCATTTCGATCACTACTGAGTCTGGGTGCACGTCTACGACGTGGGCCCTAAATAGGTCAACGATCTGTAGTACCGCAGTACGTGAAGCATCGTTAGCCAAGACTTTAATTAGTAGTAGTTCTCGTTGAACAGAGTCTGCCTGATCTAGTTCAACGATTTTGAGTACATTCACTAGCTTATTTAGCTGCTTAACCACCTGATCCATGGCGGTGTCATCAGCATTGGCGATTACGGTGATACGTGAGATCTGAGGATGCTCAGTGGGACCTACCGCCAAAGAGTGAATATTGAAGCCTCGCCTGGCAAACAGCGCTGACACGCGGGTAAGCACGCCAGGCTTGTTCTCAACTAGCACGGAAAGGGTGTGTTTCGTGTTGCTCATGTATTACTCCTCATCCCAAACCGGGCGTAGGCCCTTGGCATATTCAATGTCGCTGTTGTCGCTACCTGGCGCAACCATCGGCCAAACCTGAGCGTCAGGTGAGCACACAAAGTCGATTACTACCGGACGGTCAGTGATGGCGTTTGCTTGAGCGATAACGTCTTCAATATCCTCGGCCCGCTCACAGCGCAACCCCACTACCCCATAGGCCTGAGCTAGGGTTACGAAGTCAGGGATGCGAATCTCGTCGCCGGTGTGCAGCGAAGTGTTGGAGTAGCGTCCACCGTAGAACAGCGTCTGCCACTGACGCACCATGCCTAGTGACGAGTTGTTAATGATGGCTACCTTGATAGCGATGCCTTCCAATGAGCAAGTAGCTAGCTCCTGGTTGGTCATCTGGAAGCAGCCGTCACCATCAATTAGCCACACGTCACGCTCGGGCGCACCCACCTTGGCACCCATAGCGGCAGGAACGCCGTAACCCATGGTGCCGCTACCAGCTGAAGACAGCCAGGAACGTGCGTGGCGGTGATCGATCAAGTTAGCCGACCACATCTGGTGCTGGCCCACACCGGTAACCACAATGGCGTCGTCGGCAATAGAGCGGCCGATCTTAGTGATTACTTCCTGGGGTGAAAGCTTGCCATCTTCGGGCTGAGCCCAGCCAACGGGGTAACGACGGCGCAGCGAAGCAGTGTAGTTAGTCCAGCTGCCATACTCTGGCTTCTCCCCCACCTGGGCACTTAGCTCGGCAATGGCCTCGGTTAGCTGCGGCAGGGCGTATTTAAGGTCTGCCACGATACCTAGGTCAGCGGCACGGATTTTACCAATTTCAGCCGGGTCGACGTCGATATGAATGACGCGGGCGTGCGGGGCGAAGCAGTCTAACTTGCCAGTTACGCGGTCATCGAAGCGCGCACCCAAGGCAATAATTAGGTCGCTTTGCTGCAGGGCCCCTACTGCCGCCACAGTGCCGTGCATACCGGGCATACCCAGGTTTAGCGGGTGGGTAGCCGGTAGCGCATCGAGCGCATTTAGGGTGGTTACGGTCGGGATGGGGGCGACGTCGAGCAGGGCCTTAAGTGCCTCAGATGCGCCGGCCCGGGTGATGCCACCACCGGCGTAAATAACCGGCTTGGAGGCTGCAAAGATCATGTCGGCAGCGGAGCTGAATTTAGCCTCGCGTCCCCGGGTAGGAATGTTGTAGCCAGGCAAATCCAGCTCTACCGGCCACTGGAAGTCAACTTCACCCACCTGGGCATCTTTGGTTACGTCAACTAGTACCGGGCC
>ERZ773250.774-NODE-774-length-17197-cov-10.685976_pt1 | contig 17197 bp, 13 predicted proteins | sample MGYA00511258_ERZ773250 | MGnify/ENA primary metagenome ERZ773250 (study PRJEB29015, sample SAMEA2738164) | human oral metagenome | biome: human oral; feature: human-associated habitat; material: saliva | place: China | collected 2187 ... | reverse complement strand
CCCAATTGTGCCGATGGTACTGCGAAAGTGGGAGAGTAGGTAGCCGCCATTTTAGGATGAGCGGGTGTGATTGCGGAAGCGATCGCACCCGCTCTTTTTTTGTGCCCTGCCCCGAGCCCAGCACCAGCCAGCCAGTAGTTCAGCGCCAGCTCACCCAAGAACTAAGGGAGCCCCAGGCCCTAACTAAGCGCGAACCCGCCGCCAGCTTTGCGAGAACAAACTTACCTGCCTTGCCAAAGTCTAGCTGCCAGTTTAGCGCGAGCCCACTTGTCTACCTTGTCTAGTCCATTCTCCTTTTCGCGGGACGCACGTTGCAGGTTTAGCGTGAGCCCACTTGTCCACCTTGTCTAAGTTTATTCCCCTATTAGCTGACCGCATGCCGTCAGCTGTGCACGTCCTCGTTGCCAGCTTAGTGCAAGATCTGCCCGCCTTGCCTAAACCTGCTTGCTCACTAGCTGTAAACCTGCTTGTCAGCTACGCGCCAGCCTGCGGGCGAGCGTTTGCGAGGGTTCAGCCCGAGGTGCTAGAGCGGTCTGCTGACTAGCACAAGCCAGCTGTCATCCGAGCGGTAGTCACTCAAGCCTTGTGCGCAAGCACGCTTCTCTATTGTCTTGCAGAACACTTGTCAGCTACGCACCCGCCCGCCGACGAGCGAGTGCTAGGCGCCTAGCTCCTAGCTGCTACAACTCTTGACAGCCAAGGCAAGTAAACTGGCAGTCTAGCGGTAGCCGCTTAAGGCTTGAGCGTGAGCATACTCGTTATTGCCTGTAGTCGTCTCGTCTTCCCAGCGCGAGCTAAGCAGTAAGCCAAGACAAGGCGGTTTCCTCGTAGAGGCTGCTTCTCTGTCTATTCGCGTGGCGAGCTTGATATAGCAGAGTGCATCGCATCCTCAGCAGAGGAGGGCGAGCCTTTGCACGCTTGACTAAGCGAGGCGGGGAAGGCTTTGGGGCTTACTCGTCCTGGCTTTGCGAGCTTCTCTCCCCTGGCTCTGCGGGCTTCTCTCCCCTAGCTCTGCGGGCTTCTTGCGCTCTTGCGTCGGTGTCCATCACGCTTTACGCTGACTTTAAGCCCCTCCGTGGGGCTTTTTCTTTTTTGGCTTTGGGAGGCTGTGTCCTCTAGGGAAGGAGGGCAAGGCATTTGGATTATGGATCGAGCTCGTCCCTTTGGTTGGGGATGGTGGGGAGGAGCAAGGGGAAGCAGATAGGGGAGGGGGTGAGGAAACGGTGGCTCGCTTGGCTTGGGCTGGCGCGGCAGATTGTTGGAGGACGAGGGCAGAGGGAGGGCTTGGCCTACTCTTTTGAGTAACTTTGTGCTGTAGCTCCTTGTGTAGAGCTGGGATACGCCTTACTTGGGGGCGTCTTGCTTTGGGGCTGTCGCTTTGCTCCGTTCCTAGTGCTCTTGCTGGGGCTACATCGGTGCGCGACAGGAGCAGCCGCGCATCGCTCACTTTGCTCCCTGCCTTGTCGCCTTATGGTGCCGGGGGGGTATTACCTTAGAGCTAGGCGCTGGCCTTGCTTGGGATAGAGACGGCCCTTGAGGTGCATAAAGAGGGGCAGCGGCGGAGGCGGAGCGAGAGCGGAGGACGAGATAAGTTGGAACAGATATAATAGATGGGCTTATGTATTACGGGTATTCTTATTCGCCGATGGTGAAGATTATCACGGCGAGCTGCTTGGTCTTGCTGCTGGGGGCCTGCTACCTTTCCCCAGGCTGGATTAGCTACCTCTTGCTGGTGCCGATGCTGCTGCCGCTGATCTACCTGCCTCGCGGCTATGAGCTGCAGGAGGATAGGATCGTGCTGCATTGCCTTCTATGGCGCAAGACCTTCTTGCTGGCGGACTACGAAGTCAGGGCGCTCGAGCAGGAGCCACTGCTGGGTGGTATTCGGTTTTTCGCTTCGGGCGGATACTTCGGCTTTACGGGCTTTTTCTGGCTGCCGAAGCGAGGTTGCTGTAGCCTCTTCGTCGCAGATCAGCGCGGGCCTTTCCTGGAGCTGACGCATCGCACGAAGCGGCGCCGCTACATCATCAACGGCAGCTTAGCCGCTTAGCTCCTTAGTCGGGTCTAGGGCTGGACAAGTTAGCCCTAGGGCATCAAGGCTAAGTCAGCGGCTACATGTCTTAGACGGGGCAAGGCTGTCTAAGTAGAGAGCTTCGTCTCCCACTCGGGGGGCGAAGCTCTCTGCTTATAGGAGAGGCTGTGGCTCTTACATAAGGGCGGGCGGGGCTGAGGGATATCCCTCTGCTCGTCGATGGATATCAGTCAGCGCTCTGAGGGGCGTCCGTGGGGACGCTGAGGGATATCCGTGGGGAAGGCTGGAGAGAGGGGCGGAGGAAGCTGCGGTGCTGCTTCGCCGAGCTGTGCCCTAGCTTGGGAGCGCTTCCGCGGCCTTGGGGCGAGGATGGAGCGAGCGATGGGGGAGGGTAGTACTCGGACAAAACGGCAGAGTCGCCCTAGGGGAGCGAGGGGCAATTTAGGATGCTTGGCCGCGTCTTTTTGCTTGCTTCGGGGCTTGTATACTGCCCGTTCCTTGTGCTGTGCGGGGCTTCTGAGGGAGGCTTGACGAAGGGTAGATTAGGGGCTTTTTGTCGCCTCTCGGACCGCCCTCGGAGGCGGTTCTGACGATTGGGCAGAGGGGTCGAAATTTGTTCTTTTTTACCTTATCTTTGCCTTTGAAATCCAGAACCACGGCGCCCCGGGGCTGGTTTAGACTAGAGCAGCAGCTGGGGCGAAGGAGGCTGCCACGGCGGCCTCATCCCTTATACATAGACGTCGCACCTCATCCGTGGGGATGCTGTATGTCGCTTTATACTAGACAGATAATAAACCACACTTATAGACAAACCATCACAGGGTACACATCATGACAGAAAGTAAACGCGCCTTGTCGGACTACATCTACCAGAGTAAGTACTCGCTCTATCGCGAGGATCTCGGCCGTAAGGAGGTCTGGGAGGAGAGCGTCGAGCGCATCTACCAGATGCACCTCACGCACCTAGGGATCCACGCTCCAGCAGCTCTGCAGGATGAGTGGTTCATGGAGCAGCTCCATGAGGCCATTGACTACTACAAGCAGAAGAAGTTCGTCGGCTCGCAGCGCAACCTCCAGTTCGGGGGTGAGCCCGTGCTCAAGTCGTCTGCCAAATCGTACAACTGTAGCTACTCGCACTGCGACCGTCTGGAGGTCTTCCGCGAGACGGAGTGGCTGCTGCTGAGCGGCTGCGGCTGCGGTCTCTCGGTCGAGCAGGCGCACGTGGACAAGCTGCCCGACCTGCTGCCCCTGGAGGAACTGCTGGAGGAGAGCGAAGTCTTCCGCATCCCCGATAGCATCGAGGGCTGGTCGGATGCCATCCATCGCCTGATGGAGTTCTTCTTCGTCCCTGGTACGACGCGCCCTGTCTTTGACTACACGGATATCCGCCCCAAGGGCTCCAAGATCGCTGGGCGCTTCCTCGCACCTGGGCCTGATGGCCTGCGTATCGCACTGGATAATATCCGTAAGCTCCTGCGTGAGGCCGTCACGGCGGGTCAGCGCCGCCTCTCGGCTCTGCAGTGCACCGACATCATCGCGCACCTGGCGGACTCCGTCCTCTCGGGTGGGGTACGTCGCTCGGCACTGATGATCCTCTTCAGCCCCGAGGATGAGGAGATGGTAAACTGTAAGCATGGCGACTGGTTCTCGACCAATCCCCAGCGTGCGCGCTTCAATATGTCGGCTGCTCTGGACCGCGGCCAGGTAGCGCGCGAGGTCTATGAGCGTCTCTTCGAGGCCATGCGTACGAGTGGCGACCCAGGGCTCTACTGGCGTGATGAGTTCGGCATCGGCTGCAACCCCTGCTGTGAGATCGGCTTCCGCCCCGTAGACCAGTACGGCAATACGGGCTGGCAGGTGTGTAACCTCGTGTCCATCAATGGTCTGTGCTGCACGACGGAGGAGGAGTTCTACAAGATCTGCCGCTGTGCCTCGACGCTGGCTACGGTGCAGGCTACCTATATGGACTTCGCCTACCTCAGCCCCGCCACGCGCAATATCATCGAGTCCGATCCGCTGATCGGGGTCTCCATCGGTGGGATCATGAATAATCCTCAGGTACTGACCAATCCTAATATCCTCTCGGTCGGCGCCATGCAGGTGCGTCAGCAGAATGCCAAGGTCGCCCGCATCCTCGGCATCAACCCCGCCACCCGCACGACCTGCGTCAAGCCCGACGGTACGGTGAGCCTGCTGCTCGGGATGACCTCGGGTATCCACGGGGCCTACGCCAAGCGCTACCTGCGCAGCGTCGAGGCCAACATCGAGGAGCCCAACCTCAAGGCTTATGAGGAGGCCAACCCCAAGGCTGTGCAGCCCAATATCTTCAAGCCCACGACGGATAAGAAGATCTTCTTCCCCATCGAGGAGTCAGAGGAGACGCTGCTGCGCTCCGAGCTGGCTGGCCTCAAGCTGCTGGAGTACGTCAAGCTCGTTCAGCAGAGCTGGGTCATCCCCGGGATGACGGATATGAACTCGCCCATCAAGAACAATGTGTCCAATACGGTCGACGTACCCAACGACCAGTGGGATGTCGTCCGCGACTGGGTGTGGGAGAATCAGGACTACATCGCAGGCGTGACCTTCCTCTCCTCCTACGGGGATATGGACCTCCCGCAGGCGCCTATGTGCCGCGTGGCGACGCCTGAGGAGATCCTGCGTGAGTACGGGGTCGGCAGCATGTTCGCCTCTGGGCTCGTGGTCGAGGCGATTGAGGTCTTCGGCGACCTGTGGAAGGCCTGTGAGTCGGCGCAGGGTCGTGGCGAGCAGCTCTTCGTCTCCGATCATGCGCTCGTGGACTACCTGCAGAAGAATGATCTGGACGAGGCGACGATCACCGAGGAGGAGCGCAAGCACATCCTAGCGACGCTCAATGCCAAGCTCAACGATAAGGTGGAGAACCTCGCGGCCAAGCGCGATATTGTACGTCGTATCATTAAGTTCGCGGCCAACTACTGCCGCGGCGATGTGTACAAGGCGGTGAACCTGCTGAAGAGCGTCAACAACCTTCACCTCTTCGAGGTGCTAAAGAAGACCTACAAGCCCGTAGACTGGAAGATGGTGGACTTCGGCGGCAAGCGCTATGCCAACGCTGACGAGCAGGCCTCTCAGTCCTGTGTCGGCGGTGCCTGCGAGATCAACTAAGCGCGCTAGCTCCCCCGCTAGCCCGCTCGGCTAAAAACAACAGCGCCCCTACATCCGCGATGGATGTAGGGGCGCTGCTGCGTTGTGTGGGTAGGGGACGTGAGCGCGCTAGCTGCGCTCGTCCTTCCCGCTATAGCGTGGCCGCGAGGCTCACTGCGGGCGCTGGAGGGAGGGCGAGGAGGCGCTGGCAGCGCTCGTAGAGCTGGTGGCGGAGCTCGGGGAGGGGGAGGCCGAGGGTGCTAGCAGCCTCAGTGTAGATGTCCTCAATCGGGAGGGGGGCGTCGTCCGTCTCGAGGAAGGCGGCACCCGCCCTATGGGCTAGGGTGAGGCTCTCGGGGTGGTAGTAGCGGCCGAAGCTGAGGTAGAGTCCTTGGTCTAGGAGCTGGGCAGCCTCCGTCGCCTTTCCTCTGAAGCCGTGGATGACCCAAGGCATGTGGGGACGAAGCTCGCGACGTAGGGCGAGGAGCTCGGCCGTACCCTTGACCAGATGTAGGATGAGGGGGAGCTGGAGGTGCTCCGAGAGCTCAATCTCCCCGCGGAGGAGCTGCTGCTGACGGCTGTAGTCCGTGGCGCAGCGCTTGTCTAGGCCTGCTTCGCCGAGGGCGAGGAAGGGGCTTTGGCCGAGGGCTTGCTCGAGCTGTAGTAGCGCGTCTTCGCCGAGCGTATCAATATACCAGGGGTGTATCCCGAGGCTGTAGGCGCTGTGGGGAGGTGCTGCGGGAGGAAGTCCTTCGCTGAGGCTACGGCTGATCAGTTGCCAGGCCTCCGCGCTGGGTGCTGCCTCGTGGTGGGTATGCAGGTCGATGAAGGGAGCCTCCATAGAGGGGGAGGAGCGTAAGGGGTATTAGGGTACGGGATCGTAGCCGCTGCCGCCCCAGGGATGGCAGCGAAGGATACGCCGTAGGGCGAGGTAGAGCCCGTAGATGGGGCCGTGCCGACGTATGGCCTCCAGCGCATAGGTCGAGCAGGAGGGCGTGAAGCGGCAGGAGGGCGGTGTGAGGGGGGAGATAGCGCCCTTGTAGAAGAGGATGGGCAGCGTCAGCAGGAGGATGAAGAGGCGACGTAGTCCGCTGAGGATCAGACGCAGGAGCTGCCCAAGGCGTGTGCTACTCATGGGACTCGGAGGCTGCTGGGTGCGGGGCTTCGCTGAGGCGCTCGAGGACACGTGTCAGCGCCTTCTCCATACCGCGGGAGACCTCGGCATAGCTGGGGAGGGTCTTTGCCACCGAGAGGAAGCCGAGGTGTACCCTGAGGCCGTGGCGCTGCACCTGCTCGGTGAGGGGATGCTTCTGCACGCGGTAGCTCTCGCGGATGAGGCGCTTGATGCGGTTGCGCTTATTGGCGCGCTTGAAGTACTTCTTGGCCACCACGACGAGGATAGCAGCCCCAGGGTGCTCGCCCTCGAGGGCAGGCCGGATGTGCACGACGACACGCAGCGGGTAGGCGATGAAGGCTGAGCCCGAAGCAAAAAGGGCGTCTACATCTCGCTTGAGATGCAGACGCTCTTCCTTGGATAGCGTATTGCGAAGGACTAGGCTAGGGCTGTCCACGGCAGGAGGGGGCTTACTTATTGACCTGACCGAGGTACTGATCGAGTACCATGGCCATGGAGGGCGCCCCTGGCGTAGGAGCTGCCAGGTCGAGGCGTAGCCCAGCCTGCTCTACAGCGGCGGTCGTCGCGGGGCCGAAGGCGGCCAGCACGGTCTTGCCCTGCTCGAAGTCCGGGAGGTTGTGTAGGAGGGAGGTCACCCCTGCGGGGCTGAAGAAGATGATCATGTCGTAGCGCTCGGCCTTCTCCTCGGGGCTGAACTCGGCGCTGACGGTGCGGTACATGACGGCCTTGCTGTACTGGAGCTTCTTCGCCTCCAGCAGCTCGATGAGGTCGGCCTTGTGGTCCTCGGCTACGGGGAGGAAGTAGTGCTCCTTGGCGTGCTTGTGCATCAGAGCCACGAGCTCGGTCTGTCCGCCAGCCTCGGGATAGAAGACCTTGCGCTTGCGGTAGACAATGAACTTCTGGAGGTAGTGGGCTACCTGCTCGTTGATGCAGAAGTACTTCATGTCCTCCGATAGGCTGACGCGTAGCTCCTCAGCGAGCTTGAAGAAGTGCTCCATCGCGATACGCGAGGTGAAGACGATGGCCGTATGATCGAGGATATTCACCTTCTGGTCGCGGAACTCACGGCTGGATACCGACTCGACGACGATGAAGGGGCGGAAGGTAGCCTCGGCATCATGGCGCGCTGCGATGTCGAAGTAAGGGGACTTCCCTGACTCGGGCTTGGGCTGAGAGATTAGGATCTTCTTGATGCTCATGAATACATACCTAGATAGCGCCCGAGGCCTAGCAAGTAGAGGAAGGGCGCTAATTCGTGGGCGCAAAGGTACAAAAAAAGGAGCACATAGCCAGCAGAAGACGCAGCTAACCTACGGATAAGCTGGAGGATACCTAGCCCTTGTATGACGAGGAGCAGGCCCAGCGTGAGCTGCAAGAGGAGTGGTGCGGGGAGGGGGCTTAGGCAGAGCAGTCCCAGCGGTGCCAGACACAGCGCGCGCAGCCAGTCGAGGAAGAAGTAATCCTGCCTCAGCGTCTCGCCTACGAGCCCTCCGAAGAAGAGGTAGCGCCAGAGCCAGAAGAGCCGAGAGCGTAGGTAGAGGAAGGCATAGCAGCCGAGGCTGACGCCCCCGACAAAGAGCAGCATCCCTTGGTAGTCCTGCTTGCCTGCTGGGAGCACGCCCATCAGTCCCATCAACCGTAGCGACAAGAGGCCTATCCCGAGGCTATTGACGAGGTAGACGAGGAAGCGGAAAAGGTTGATCGGGGCGAAGCGGGCGATATAGCCCATGCCCGTATCACGCCCACGGCTGCGGAGGCTATGCACGGCTACGCCGAGTAGCCCAGGTGTATAGAGCCACAGGACGAGCGTCAGTAGCCAGAGGATGCCGACGCCTAGGTAGCTTAGGTTGGTGAAGGCCTCGTATCGGAAGAGGGTCATGTCGTCGCGGGTGTCGGGAGGTGGTCTAGAGCTGGGGCTGAGGGGCGAGGAGCGCTGCGCGGATAGGCTCGGTATAGCTGATGAGGTAGCCCGCGAGCTGGAGGTAATGCAGCTCGAGCTCTAGGGTAGAGTAGCGGAGGCTGAGGAGCCCCTCGGCTGGGTCACAGCGCTTGAGGACGAAGCTGAGGAGGGAGCCGCTCGGTGGGTTCACCGCCTTGTAGGCAGCTTCCTTCGCTGTCCAGAGGAGACGGAGGGCGGTGGCTCGGGGGAGGCCTTCAGCCTCCAGCTGCGCGAGCTCGCCCTCACGGACGAAGCGGGGCAGGACGCGCTCGAGCTCGGCACGCTCTTCCTCGATGTCTATACCTATGTGGAGGGGAGAGGATTGGGGGATAAGGAGCAGGGCGACGGCGCTCGCACTGTGGCTGAGGCTCAGCGTCCAGTCGGGTTCCTCGGGGAGGTAGGGGGCTCCGTGCGGGTGGTGCACTAGGAGGCTAGCCTTCCCGAGGGCGTAGTGCAGCGCATGCCTCGTCGCCTCCTGCTCCAGGGCCCGCCGCTCGCGGCGCTCAGCAGCTGGGGCAAAGCGGCAGAGGACCAGGCGTGCGCCCTCGAGGGCACAGGGGAGCTGCTGTAGCTCTAGAGCCATGATGCTAGCTGGGGCTGCTCGTCGGGGCGGGCGGCGGGGTGAGCTTGACCTCGGTGATGCGGAACTTCTCCAGTCCCGTCACCTCCATGCGCCAGCCTTCGCTCGTCACGACATCGCCCTTGCGGGGAAGGTCTTGCTTCAGCTCGAGGACGAGCCCCCCGAGGGTGTCTACTTGGTCCTCGCTCTTGCCGAAGGTGCCCGAGGGGAGGTTGAGCGCGCGCAGGACGTCCGTCAGCGGGGTGCCGCCCTCGAAGAGGTAGCTACCGTCGGCGAGCCGCTTGTAGGGCAGCTCCTCCTCGTCGTACTCGTCCGAGATCTCCCCGACGATCTCCTCCAGCAGGTCCTCCATCGTCACGATACCGCTCGTGCCGCCGTACTCGTCGACGACGACAGCGATGTGCTTCTTGCTGCTGCGGAAGGCCTCGAGGAGGTCATCCAGGGGCTTGTTCTCGGGGATGAAGTAGGCCTCACGGATGAGCCCACGCCAGTCGAAGTCGGCAGGCTTATCCTTGTGCGGCAGTAGATCCTTGATGTAGAGGATGCCTCGGATATTGTCCTCCGAGTCCTCGTAGATAGGGATACGAGAGTAGCCGCACTCGATGGCGAAGGCCAGCACGCGGGCGAAGTCCCAGCTGATGTCGATGTCGCACATATCCACGCGCGGCACCATGATCTCGGAGGCTGTCTTGTGGTGGAAGTTGATGATCTCCTCGAAGAGCTCCTTCTCCTCGGGCTCGTGTCCCTCCAGTAGGTCGACGGCCTGCGAGAGCTCATCGACCGAGAGGTCGTACTTCTTGGGCTGCATGCGGCTGGTCACAAGGCTCGTGGTGCGCATCAGCAGTGTGGCGAAGGGACGTAGGGCACGGCTGATGAGGCGCATCTTGCCCGCAGAGAAGCGGCTGAAGGCCAGTGGTCGTGCCTGCGCGTAGACCTTGGGAATGATCTCCCCGAAGAGCAGCAGCAGCAGCGTCAGGATGACCGTCTGCACGAGGAAGCCCAGTAGCGGGCTTGTCCCGAAGTCGAAGATCTGGCTAAAGGCGTAGCCCGTCAGGATGACGATGGCTACGTTGACGAGGTTGTTCCCGATGAGGATGGTCGCCAGCAGGCGCTCCGAGTCCTTCAGCAGCTCCAGCAGTGCCGAGTCGGCAGGGTGCTCCTCTTCCTTGATCTCGTCGATGTCACTCGGCGAGAGGGAGAAGAAGGCCACCTCGCTAGAGGACATAAAGCCCGAGATGATGAGTAGTAGCCCGCTGAGGGCTAGGGTGGTCCACGCCGAGAGGGCTATGCTCGGTCGGATGATCTGTGCTAATTCTTCCAATGTGAATGGGGTAAGGAATGGGCTGCCTAGTGTGCACCCTCGAGGCGGCGTACCGTCTGGTACTGTGCCTCGAGCTCAGCAGCGGCTGTCTCCAGCTGCGTCTCGAGCTGGCGGATCTGTACGGAGAGCTCGCGGCGCTGCGTGCTATCCTCGGCGCTGGTGCTCCAGCTGCGGCGTAGCTCCTCCAGCTGCTTGCGGCGCTCGGCTAGGCGTTGGTCGGCCTCCAGAGCAGCCTTGTAGCGCTTCATCGCCTCGGGCGAACGGAAGTCGGACCAGTGGCGGTAGATGCGATCACCCTGCACGACGAAGAGGAGTTCGCCGCTCGCCTTTTGACTTGGACGGCTGGGACTAGCGACAGCTGCCCTGTCCTTGCTGATAGGGAGGCCCGATAGCGAGGCGCGGGCGAAGTCAAACTCCTCTCCTGCTGTCTCCTCGCTTGGCTCGGCCTTGGTCTGCCCCGAGAGAAAGCTGGGCTTCTGGGCAAAGCGGTAGATGTGCACGGAGTCGGGGCCGCAGAAGCGGTCGCTGACGAGCGTCCCCCAGCCTTCGCTCTCGTGCCAGGACAGGAGGTAGTCGTTGTAGGGCGAGTTGTAGGGCATCCCCAGGAGCGTGGGCTCGAGGAAGGCGCCCCCTCCATCTCTGAGGCGAGAGATGTAGAGGTCATAGCCTCCGATGCCCTTCGATCCTTCGCGCCCGAAGAGCAGCGTCGTGCCGTCCTCTAGGAGGATGGGGCAGATCAGCGGCTGCTCCTGATCGAGCGCTCGGGTGCTCAGCGGCTGGGGCTCCCATGCGCCTCCGACCTTGGAGAGCCATACGAGGCTCTGCCCCGAGGGGAGTAGCTGGTTGCGCTCCAGGGCGTCGCGGTAGCTGACGCTGGGCATCTGTGCCTCACCAGGCAGGGGCTCCTGCATTGGCTGGAGCCCAGGCTCGTAGGCCGCGAGGTGCTTCAGCCAGTCCGCCTTGGGGACAACGATGCTGTCTAGGAGCACTTGGCTATCCGCTCGGTCGCTCATGACGGCTGCACGATTGATCTGCCCGTGGAGCTCGCGGTACATAGCCATCGTCTCGTCGTCGAAGCGCTTGCCCTTAGCTGCTGCCATCGCCTCGGCGATCTGGTCTATGGCCTCATTGATGCGGTAGGCTCGGTAGAGCTGGCGTGCATCCTCGAGGTAGGCTTGGGGCGTCTTGGCCGTGACCTGAGGCTTGGCTTTGGTCTTTGCGGGTTTCTTCGGCGTGCCTGCGGAGAGGGGTAGTGCTACAATGAGCGTCGCGAGGGCGAGGTAGGGGCGGAGGAGGGTCATAATGAGAGTACGGGGTAGTAGCGTGGAGGCTAGAAGACGAACTGGGTACGCAGCTGCAGACTGTGTACCTGGAGGCCATCATAGGCTGCGCCGACACGGGTGATCTTGCCCCCATCGCTTGCCGAGGCGTTCATCTGGCTGTAGCTGTAGCTGAGTCCGAGGAGGACGCTGGGGGAGGGGAACCAGTTGAGCGCTACAAGCGCATCTGTACTCGTCCCACCTGTGCGGGCATTGAGGTAGCTGAGGCGTGCCATCAGCTCGAGGTTGCCCCCAGGGCTGACTTCGTCGGCGACGTTGTTGAAGACTGAGGCCGCCTTGAGGTACTTGCGCTGTGTGCCGCGGAGCATGTAGCTACCCTCGATATAGCCCCCGTAGTGGTTGCTGTAGCTGTGGGGACTCACGAAGAGTCCGCTTTGGAGCTTCTCAGGGTCGGTGGCCGTCGGGTCGTAGCCTACGCGGGTGTAGAGCCCTTCGCCGAGGAGGTAGACCTTGGGGGTACGCAGAGCTGCCTCCAGCCCGAGGATCTCGTAGCGCTGCACCCCCGTCAGCGTCCTGAGGATGAAGCTGCGACCGTCGACATCCGAGCTAGGGGCCGCGCGTAGGGTGAAGCTCCCGAGGGGATTCTGACTGCGGTCACCAGCACGCACGGTCCCAGCGATACCTAGATGGATGAGGCGGTCGGGCTCGGGACTAGGGAGCCAGACGGCGCGTGCTGAGATGCCGTAGCCCTCGCTGTAGTGGTTGGGGCTGGCATTGATGCTCTCGATGCCGCCAGCGGCCAGGGCTGCTGAGAGCCAGTAGTTACGCCCCCATTGGCGCCAGTGGATGGACCAGTGGCGCGAGCTCTGTGCCAGGGGGGCAACGGCAGGCGCGAGGTTCACCGATCGGTGACGCGTGGCCGTATTGATCCCTATGCTGATGGGGTCGAAGATGTAGCCTACAGTGATGTTGGCCTGAGGCGCATAGCTGTAGCGGACGAAGAGGTCACAGAGCGTGACGCGGGCCCGAACAAAGTCCAGGTCGAAGCGTCCAGACCAGCGGTCGAGCTCTACAACTGCTGCGATGCGCGCTTGGCTGACCTGGCTCGCAGGTGACATACGGAAGGGAGCTCCCGAGTAACGCAGGTCGCTACTCCCAGGGACGAAGTAGGTAGCCGCGTCGAAGGTAAGGCGCCCATCGACGTTCAGGCTGAAGGACTTGTCCTTGTCAGCCTGCTTGGCCTGTCCTGTCTGCGCGCTGAGCCGCTGCAGGGGAAGGAGTGTGAGGAGGCCCACCAGGAGTAGGCTTAGTCCTCTAGAGTCTGATAGCTTCATATCCGTAGTGTATTAGTTTGTTACAAAGATAGGATATTTGCTCGTCTCGCTTGCCTGTGCCCGAGCCTCCATGCTTGGGCTGCCGCTCCTAGGGCGTATGTGGAGCCATCCTTAGCACCTGTGCTCTCTCGCGCGCGTACATTATATATAATATATATAGGGCTTGGGGAGCTAGGGTGGGGGTACCTGTGAGGGCAGGAGCTTGCCTACATGCGCTACGCTGCGTCCCCCTATCGTAGGGTGCTCCTGCTTTTGCTCCAGTCTCTAGGGAGTGGCCTCTTGAGGATGATGCAGCCTTGGGTGAGCTGTAAATCAACACTTTTTTGTAATTTTGCTGGCTCTATGCGGGACCAAAGCCCCCGCACTTTGTGACGAAACTAATCAGCTTGCATAATGATCAAACGTATTGCCCTATGGGGCGCACTCTGCCTACTGGGAATTAGCTTTAAGGCCGAGGCGCAGAACTATGCCATAGGTACCAACCTCCCCTATTGGCTCACGGGGACCATCAATCTCCAGCCTTCTATGGCGCTGACGCAGAAGGTCACGCTCGAGCTCGGAATACAGGCCAAGCCCATTGACTTTAAGTTCCCGCTGCCGACGGGGCTTATGGATACCTTCTATTCAGACCGTTCTCTAGGGGCTGATGAGCGCTTCAAGTTTCACAATGTGTACCATACGCAGCATGCCTTCATCCAGCCTGGGATCCGCTACTGGGCGCAGGGAGCGTACAACCGTAGCTTCTTCATCGGGCTCAACCTTATAGCCGGCTACTACAAGTTCGGTACCTATACAGGGGATCCCACTTACTCTAAGGGCTATCTCTTCGGTGGAGGGATGTCCCTGGGCTATGCCTATGAGCTCTCGCCTCGCTGGAATATCGAGGGCGAGCTGGGCGGCTCCTTCGTGCAGGCGCTCTACGATCGCTACCACCGCAATGGTACCCTTGAGGCAGCGGATCAGCAGCGCTCACTGCTGATTCCCACCCGTGTTAGTCTTAGTCTAGTGTATATTCTATGAAATCAAGCTTGCGTTTAACGACCACTCTTACGGGCCTGGTAGCACTCCTCTTCCTCGGTGCCTGCTCCAAGCCCCTTACCCACAAACTTTATTACCAGACGGGTCGTCCCCAGGCGCTACTCCCCACCGACAAGGAGGAGCAGGCAGGCCGTGCCGGGCAGCTCTCCGAGATTGTCACCTATCAGCAGCGCATCGATACGCTGCGTAAGAAGTCCAGTAGCGAGGCTGCTACTCCCAAGAAGGATGACGGCGTCAAAACTATTTCTCTGCAGGGCGTGACCATTACCGCTGAGCGCCCCAAGGTCAAGATCTCCACCCTGCGCAAGGGGATGATTAACCTGACCTTCCTCGTCAAGGTGCCCGCTGCCTTCATGGATGATCGCTATCAGGTCGTGCTAAGCCCCACCCTCAACGCGGGCGATACGACCTATAAGCTGCCCCCAATGGTCCTCAAGGGCAAGCTCTTCGCTGCCGCGCAGCAGAAGGAGCTCGATAAGGTCAAGGCCTTCGACGAGAGTATCGTCGATAGCGCGAAGTACGATAGCGCTTACTTCAAGCCCGCCAAGTACCGCCGCTTCATGCACCGTCTGCAGGGCAGCTACTACAAGGCCAACCAGCGCGAGATCAAGAGCTTCCTCAGCTATGATCGCTGGCGTAGCATCACCGAGCAGCGCTACCTCCGCAGCAACGCCCAGTCCAAGGGAGCCTACGACACGCGCTACCACGATGCTAGCCTCCGTATGCTGCGCAATGCCTACAATGCTTACCTCGCAGGCCGCGACAGCGCCGCTGTCCACACGCGCTTCAACGAGTACTATACTCCCGAGCGCGAGGCTAAGATCCTCGGGCTCAAGGAGCGCTCCATCCAGCCCTGGAATACGCCCCGTCGCTACCGCAGCTTCGTAGAGCGTGGCTGGACGATCGACTCCATCCAGGTCAAGACCCTGCAGGAGCGTGACTCCCTCGATATCGCCGTGCACACCTACGACTTCAAGAAGATCGCGCACAACGAGAGCCGCCGCAAGTATCAGGACGTCTATCACCGGAATATCCTGCACTTCCCCCTCATCCCCGATGCGCACATGACCGAGGAGATCAAGCCCGACCAGGACTTCGTCTACCTCTACAGCCGCGATATCGAGGTGACGCCCAAGATGCAGCGCCGCCTGCGCGTCCTCATGGAGTCCCGTGTCACCGCTCTTGACCGTAGCATCTGGGCGCAGCGTGGACTCGATACGCTGAGCTTCGTCATCTCGGGGATCAACGACCTCGTCGACGCTAGCCTCATCGAGCGCTGGAGCGACAAGCCCGAGGCTGCTATCGAGTATAAGCAGGGTCTGGAGCGTATGGCCGCACGTGACTACAAGGCTGCCCTCGAGATCTTCCGCAAGTATCCCGACTACAATGCGGCCGTAGCCTTCGCGGGGATGGGTGATGACGAGCGTGCCCTCATCGTGCTTAATCAGCTGAACTCTACGGGCAAGGTGAACTACCTCAAGGCCCTCTGTCTCACTCGTTCGGGTAAGATCGATGAGGCTAAGAAGTCCCTGCGTGAGGCTGTCAAGCTCGAGTCCTTCCTCCTCTATAAGGCTCAGAGTGACTCTGTCTTCGCTCCGCTCTTCGCGGACAAGAGCTACGCTAAGGAGCTGGAAGCCCTCAGCGAGGACCTCGACGAATAGTCCTACAGGCCTAAGTATAAAGTTAAGCGCCCCAGGCAGCGGCTCCACCGGAGCTCTGCCTGGGGCGCTCGCTTTTTTGCTTGTGCCTTCGCTTCGCCTTGTGCCAGCCGTCCGTGACTGCTATCCCTCACGGCTCTGACGGACGTCGTTCAGCGAGTTGAGAGGCGTCAGTGAGGCGGCTGACTGGTCTCAGTAGGGGAGGACTGCCTTATCTCTGGGGTAGCTGCTACCTATTATATAAGGGTACGACGAATTATAAACAGGCTAGCTCTTCTTGTCTCAGAGCTCTACTGCGATGCTTCTCGTCAGCTTCTCTTTTCCCGGCCTCGCCGTGCTTCTAGCCTCGTCGAAGCAGCTCCCTGTCCTTGAGCCACCTTCCCTAATTCCCTTGTTTAAGCGCACTTGCGCACGATTTTTTCTTTTGATTTGGATTGTATTCAGGAAAAGCTCTATCTTTGCAACCGCAAACCGAGCGAGGGGCGCGACGAAAATGAGATACGATAGCGAGGCTGGCTGACAATTAAGTCGCAGCAAGACGCAGAGCAAAGGATCGCCGCGCTGATTTGGTGGTTTGGATAAAAGCTCTTATCTTTGCACTCGCAATCAAAAAAACGGGCAGCTAAGCTGAGAGACGCTTACTGGCTGACTTTGAGAGATCTTTGAGATATTTGATATTGACAAACAGAAGTGTAGTAACAAACGTTTAGGGAACAAAAAGACCTAACCGTCAATACGAACCTTACTTAGGTAAGAACACTAATGAATCTGAAGCAAGAAACATCTTCGGAGCAAGACAAACAGAAACAAAGTACAATAAAAATATTGACAATGAAGAGTTTGATCCTGGCTCAGGATGAACGCTAGCGATAGGCTTAACACATGCAAGTCGAGGGGCAGCATGGTCTTAGCTTGCTAAGACTGATGGCGACCGGCGCACGGGTGCGTAACGCGTATGCAACTTGCCTCACAGAGGGGGATAACCCGTCGAAAGACGGACTAATACCGCGTACACTTATCGGAGGGCATCCTTTGGTAAGGAAAAGAAATTCGCTGTGAGATAGGCATGCGTCCCATTAGCTAGTTGGTGAGGTAACGGCTCACCAAGGCGACGATGGGTAGGGGAACTGAGAGGTTGAACCCCCACACTGGTACTGAGACACGGACCAGACTCCTACGGGAGGCAGCAGTGAGGAATATTGGTCAATGGGCGAGAGCCTGAACCAGCCAAGTCGCGTGAAGGATGACTGTCTTATGGATTGTAAACTTCTTTTGTAGGGGAATAAAGAACGGCACGTGTACCGTAGTGAATGTACCCTACGAATAAGCATCGGCTAACTCCGTGCCAGCAGCCGCGGTAATACGGAGGATGCGAGCGTTATCCGGATTTATTGGGTTTAAAGGGTGCGTAGGCGGCCTGTTAAGTCAGCGGTGAAATCTAGGAGCTTAACTCCTAAATTGCCATTGATACTGGCGGGCTTGAGTGTAGATGAGGTAGGCGGAATGCGTGGTGTAGCGGTGGAATGCATAGATATCACGCAGAACTCCGATTGCGAAGGCAGCTTACTAAGGTACAACTGACGCTGAAGCACGAAAGCGTGGGTATCAAACAGGATTAGATACCCTGGTAGTCCACGCAGTAAACGATGATAACTGGGCGTATGCGATATACAGTATGCTCCTAAGCGAAAGCGTTAAGTTATCCACCTGGGGAGTACGCCGGCAACGGTGAAACTCAAAGGAATTGACGGGGGCCC
>ERZ773250.773-NODE-773-length-17201-cov-21.103289_pt1 | contig 17201 bp, 14 predicted proteins | sample MGYA00511258_ERZ773250 | MGnify/ENA primary metagenome ERZ773250 (study PRJEB29015, sample SAMEA2738164) | human oral metagenome | biome: human oral; feature: human-associated habitat; material: saliva | place: China | collected 2187 ... | reverse complement strand
TAAAGCTAATAGCTGAGTATTTAGGAATCACGCATATACTTGATAAATTTCCTTATGAGGTGTCGGGTGGTCAAAAGCAGAGGGCAGCAGTAGCAAGGGCCTTAATCACAAACCCAAGACTGATACTAGCAGATGAACCAACCGGAGCCCTAGACTCAAACTCAGCAGACGATCTATTAAATCTATTCAGCTCAATAAACCAAGGTGGACAAACCATCATAATGGTAACGCACAGCGTGAAAGCGGCGAGCACAGCAGGACGCGTTTTGTTCATAAAGGACGGAGAACTCTTCCATCAGATATATAGAGGAGACATGACAAATGATGAGATGTTTGCAAGCATCTCAGACACATTGACAGCCCTATCTGTGGGAGGTAAGAGAAATGCCTAGAAACTTCACACTAAAACTCGCCGTATCAAATTTGAAAAAGAATAGAAAGCTTTACATGCCGTATATCATAGCATCCATAATCATGATTGCCGTTATATACATAATGAGTTTTCTTAGTAATAGCAAGGATATAGAAAACTTTAGAGGCGCAAACTACGTTACACTGAGCATGCTTTTAGGAAATATAATTGTATCAGGCTTTGCAATAATATTTTCTTTCTACATCAATAGCTTTTTGATGAAGCAGAGAAGTAAGGAGTTTGGACTATATAATATCCTGGGCATGGAAAAGCGCCATCTAGGAAGAGTTCTTGTAGCAGAGAGCATGATAAGCTCAAGTATATCCATCATAATGGGTCTAGGCGTTGGCATCTTGTTCAGCAAGCTAGCTCTAATGGTAATAACAAAGATGATAGGTGCTGGATATATAATTGCTTTTGAAGTAAATATGCATGCGGTTACGCATACAGCAGTATTCTTTGCTATAGTTTTCGCACTCGTTTTGATAAAGAACATATTATCTATAAGAATATCAAAGCCTATAGAAATGCTAAAAGGAGCATCGGCACCTGAGCGTGAGCCAAAGGCGAAGATTATTCTAAGCCTAATTGGAGCAGCATGCTTAGTTGCAGGATATGTGATTTCCATCAGCATAAAAGATCCTCTAGCAGCAATAATACTGTTCTTTGGAGCGGTAATTCTAGTAATCATCGGAACATATCTACTTTTTACGACAGTTAGCGTGGCTGTTCTAAAGGCACTGAAGAAGAACAAAAGATTTTATTACAAGAAAGCCAACTTCACAAGCATTTCAGGTATTTTATTCAGAATGAAGCAAAATGCAGTAGGTATGGCAAATATCTGTATTCTTTCAACCATGGTTATAGTTATGGTATCTGTTACGTTATCGCTTAGAGTTGGAATTAATGATGTTATCAAAAAAATAACGCCTTCAGATGTCATCGTCAGCGTGTCACTAGATGGGGAGCAGCTTAAGGAGGATGGTAAGGCTTCTAATGCACGTATAGATGAGGAGCTGAATTTATTCGAAGAAAAGGTTAAGAAGCAGGATATCAAGCTAGTAGATACAAATGCATATGTACTCCAAAGCTATAAGGTGGAATTTGATGAAGCTAGTCAGAGAATTAACTTTATCCAAGCGGCTAATAAGCAATTTCTAACCGTAATGACAGCAGATCAATACGAGAAATTCAGCGGTAAGAAAATAAGCGTATCAAAGAATGAAGCTATATCGATAGGAACAAAGCTAAATGGAAAGCTTGATATCTCTGGAATTAATCTTGATGTAAAGCAGATGAATCTAAAGGTTCCAGCATCAACTGTCTCAGCTGTGTATGGCCAGTATGTGCTAATTGTGCATGATGATGAAATTGCAGATACAATTGCTGGTGAAGCAAATAAATATTCCAGCTCCATGGGAAATACGCTCATCATGACAGCAAATATCGAGAACAGAGATGAGGTGGGAGAACAAAAGTACGCTGCGCTATCTAAATGTGTTACAGAGTATTGGAATGATAGGAAAGAAAGCCTAGGAATAACCAATGCGTATAATGTGACAAGATATGAAGCAGATAAAATACTCGGAGGTATAACTAATAGCTTCCTATTCCTTGGAGCATTTCTAGGAGTTGTCTTTGCCTTTGCCGCTGCTTTGATAATCTACTACAAGCAGATTTCAGAAGGATACTACGATAAGGACAAGTTCGACATGATGCAGAAGGTGGGAATGTCGGAAAAAGATGTAAGACAGACAATAAGAAAGCAAATAACCTTTGTCTTCTTTGCACCGCTCATAGTTGCAGTTTTACATGTGGCAGGAGCCTTCAACATGATAAGACTTATCCTAGAAATATTTAGCATATTCAACATCGGACTTCTAATTGAATGCACAGTTATATGCACGCTAGCATTCGCAATTCTCTACGCAGTAATCTTCGCATTCACGGCAAGAGAATACTACAGGATAGTAAGAAGAAAGATATAGCAAGAAGAAAATATAGAAAATATATTAGCCCTGTAAAACAACAAAAGCTTTGCAGGGCTAATGCTCTAAAATAAAAACATAAAATTTTCGATATAATATGTTAGTATACAATTAAATCGGATATAAATACTCTGTAAGCGTTTTGAAATTTTGGAGGAAGATGAAATGTTAGATAAGAAGATAACAGATTTACTAAACAAGCAGGTTAACGCAGAATTTTACTCAGCATATCTTTATTTGGATTTTGCTAACTACTACCATGAGCAGGGTCTTGATGGATTTGCTAACTGGTATGAGGTTCAGGCAAAGGAAGAGCGTGACCACGCTATGCTAATCAGAACTTATATTATAGACAATGGCGAGAGAATGATCTTTGATGCAATCGAAAATCCAACTCAGAAATACGATGGCATGGATGCACCGCTTCGTCTAGCACTTCAGCACGAGAGATTCGTCACAGATCTTATTAACAAGATTTACAAGGCATCACACGATGTTGATGACTACAGAACAATGCAGTTCTTTGACTGGTTCGTTAAGGAGCAGCTAGAGGAAGAAAAGAATGCTGATGATCTAATAAAGAAATTTGAGCTTTTCGGAAGAGATCCTAAGGGACTATATGCCCTCAACCAGGAGCTTCTAGGCAGACAGTACACAGCGCCTACTGTAGCAGAGTAATCTAAATCACTCATATATAAAGGACCTGCTTTTTGTGCAAATGAATCGCAGGTTCTTCTATTGAAACCGAAGATTTATGGGACTAATCAATGTTGCATAAGTATAACAAATTTTATACTTGACTAACATAGTCATTGACTATTAAAATGGCTTTAAATGATAGTTTTGAGGGGAATATGTTTTGTAAAATTTATATTCCTAATTTATAAGTTTTAAGAAAAGGAGATTAGAAAAATGAACGTATGGAAGACACTAAGAACATTGGGCTGCGGAGTTTTGGTAGGTACAGCAGGACTTAAGGTACTTGCTTCTGCAGACGCTAAGAAGGTATACACACACGCTACAGCAGCTGTAAAGCGCGGAGTAGACGAAGTTATGAAGACTGTAACAAACATCAGAGAGAACTGCCAGGACATCAGTGCAGATGCTGACGAAATCAACGAGAAGCGTTGCCAGGAAGCAGAAGCTAAGATGATTGAGGATGCTAAGGAAGTTCTCAGAGCTGCAGAAGAGAAGGCAGAGGGAGCTGAAGCATAATAGTGCTTCAGTTTTCATATAGGAGGCATTTGGATGAGGTGTAGAATATTACACGAGAGCAAGGGCAGGATGCGTGTACAGCTAGTGCAGTACCGCATGACCTTTGAAGAAGCGGATATCCTAGATAACTACCTCAGCAGGCTTTCCGGTGTAAAGAGCGTTAAGGTACATGAGAGAACTAAGGTTGCGATCATAGAGTTTTCAGGAGATGTTAGAGATGACATCATAGATGCTTTATCTAATTTTGATTATGAATCCAACCAGGAGCTTCTCACGACAATAGCTGATAGACAGCTACAATACGAATTCGAAAACAAGCTCTGCCTACACGTAGGCAGACGTGTTTTTAATAAGCTATTTATACCGATGCCATTAGCAGCTGGAATAACAGTTATCAAAGCAATTCCGTTTATTATCAAGGGCGTAAAGTCACTGGTGCATGGAAAACTTGAGGTATCTGTACTTGATGCAACAAGCATCACAGTCTCAATGCTCAGAGGAGATTTCTCGACCGCAGGAAGCATAATGTTCATGCTTGGAGTCGGTGAGATAATGGAAGACTGGACGCATCGCAAGTCAATCAGCGATCTAGCTAAGGCCATGGCTCTCAATGTTGAGAAGGTATGGACAAGGGCAGAGGATGGTACCGAGATTCTCGTAGATGCAAATACAATTAATGCCGGTGACATAGTAATTGTAAGAACCGGAAATGTCATAGCAGTAGACGGTAAGGTCATCAGCGGTGAGGCTCACGTAAGCCAGGCTTCTATGACTGGAGAGTCAATGCCAGTGCGTAAGTACGAGGGAAGCCTTGTATATGCAGGAACTGTAGTCGAAGAGGGCGAGATTGTCATCGAGGCAGAGGGCTCACTTGGAAACAGCAAGTACGACAGAATCATCACCATGATTGAGGATTCTGAGAAGCTAAAGTCTTCGACAGAAGATAAGGCATCAAAGCTTGCAGATAGACTTGTTCCATATACATTCGGTGCGACAGCGCTTCAGTATCTCATTACAAGAGATATAACAAGGGCGACATCGATATTGATGGTAGACTTCTGCTGTGCGCTTAAGCTTTCAATTCCTATCGCAGTTCTCTCAGCGATGAGAGAGGCGGGCGAGTACCGCATGACTGTCAAGGGCGGAAAGTTCCTAGAGGCAGTAGCTGAGGCAGACACTATAGTATTTGATAAGACAGGAACACTAACAGAAGCAGTTCCAAAAGTTCACAAGGTTGTGCCTTTCAGCGATATCAATGAGGATGAGTGCCTCAGAATCGCAGCTTGCCTAGAGGAGCATTATCCTCACTCGATAGCAAACGCCGTCGTTAAGGAAGCTATGGTAAAGGGACTTGACCACGAGGAAAAGCACAGCAAGGTAGAGTACATCGTAGCTCACGGAATTGCAAGTATGCTTGATGGACAGAAGGTTTGCATCGGAAGCCACCACTTCATATTTGAGGATGAGGGCTGCACAATAGACGAAGATAAGAAACAGGCCTTCGAAGAGCTGGCAAACGAGTACTCACATCTATACCTAGCTATAGATAAGAAGCTCGTAGCGGTAATTTTGATAGACGATCCTATCAAGCCAGGCGTAGCAAAGGCAATCAAGCAGCTTAAGGCTCTCGGAATCAAGAATGCAGTTATGATGACTGGTGACAACGAGAGAACAGCAAGAGTTATCGCGGCAAAGGTCGGAGTGGACAGCTACTATTCAGAAGTACTTCCAGAAGACAAGGCTAATTTCATCAAAGAAGAACGAAGCAAAGGCCACAAGGTAATCATGGTAGGAGACGGAGTTAACGACTCACCAGCGCTTTCAGAGGCGGATGCAGGTATCGCAATTAACAGCGGTGCAGCAATCGCAAGAGAGGTTGCTGACATCATGATTGGAAGCGACGAGCTCGACGAGCTAGTAAAGCTCAGAGAGATAAGCATGAAGCTTATGAAGAGAATCAAGCTAAGCTATCGTCAGATTTTGGGCTTCAACTCCTTCCTAATCGGAATGGGAATGTTCGGTATGTTTACACCGACAACAACAGCCCTGCTTCACAACTCGTCAACGCTTGCGATAAGCCTTCGCAACATGACAGACTTGCTCGAGAAGAAATAGCAATACAAAACACCTATGAACTAGCATCACAGCGATGCGCCTCATAGGTGTTTTTTTATCAAAATGTATTAATTTATATGTGAGCCTCAAATTGCTCCTTAGAGCGGCTCAACAGTATCAGCAACTAGACGACAGTACTTCTTGCCGTTTTCTTCGTAAACCTCGAATATGCCTGTCACAGAGGCGTTTGATTTTACCTCAGGGAATCCATCTGGATAAGTATGACCAGGCCATACGAACTCTATACCTTGCTGACAACATGCCTGAGCATCTGCAATTATAATCGCATAGTACTCAGTAACGCCGCTAGGGTTTCCCTCCTGAGCAGCATAGACATTGAACTGACCAGACATTCTGATACGCTTACCGATGAACTTATCAGGCTCTGTCATCATCTGAAAGACCTGAGCATAAACTACATTAGCGTTCAAATTATTTAGGTCTACATCTATCTTATTGCTGTTAGTCTTAGACTTGCTCTTACTGGATTTGCCTTTACCAGCATCGCCTGCGACCTCTTTCTTACTTACATCTTTCTTAGTATTACTCTTAGAATTCTCCTGCTTGTTCTTAGCATCGGAGATAATCTTGGTATCTCCGTTAGAATCCTTATCGCTTGCCTTTCCACACGCAGTTACGCCAAATGCGAGGGTGAGGCAGATGATGCATGCTAAAATCTTCTTCATATCTTTGCCTCTTTTCTCTATATTTTGCTAGCCTAGCTAGTCTTGGCTGTAATCTACCACGCTAAGCTCTCTTTGCCGAAATCCTACCTATCAAAGTGAATACGCCAAAGAAGAACGCATCAACTGCGACGATAGTTGAGCCCACTGGAGTATTTCCGAGGATGGAAATAGCCATACCGAGGACTGCACACACGACGGACAGGATGGCAGAGCAGATGGTAACAGACTTGAAGCTGTTATATACCCTCATGCTCGAGAGCGCAGGGAAAATTACGAGCGCCGAAATTAGCAGAGAACCAACTAGGTTCATAGCTAGAACAATTATAACAGCAATCATAACAGCAATCAAGAAATTGTAAAGCTTGACATTTGTGCCAGCAGACATCGCAAAGTTCTCATCAAAGGTAACTGCAAAGATCTTGTTATATAAAAAGATGAAAATCGCTACAACTATGATGGAAAGCACCACGCATAGCAAAACATCGCTGCTCTTAAGCGTCAAAATCGAAGTCGAACCAAAGAGGGTAACGCAAACGTCGCCCGATAGATTCGACGAAGTCGAAAAGATATTTAAAAGCAGATATCCAAAGGCTAGGGAGCCAACGGAGATCATCGCGATGGTAGCATCACCTTTGATCTTTGTATTTTGTCCAGCCCTGAGAATCAAAATCGCAGATATCACAGTGATTGGAAGTATTATCAAAGTTTGATTTGTCACCTTGAGCACTCCAGCGATAGCCATAGCGCCAAAGGCAACATGTGAAAGCCCGTCTCCTATGTAGGAAAAGCGCTTAAGCACCAGGGTTACACCTAGCAGGGAAGAGCATAGGGCAATCAGGATTCCGACAATAATCGCATATCTGACAAAGGGATATTCTAAATAATGCATGAAGTCGTTAAAAAGGCTAGTCATTAGATTGCCCCTCTCTTTCTAGGAATATTTGTCCAATAGGACTGTTGATATATTCCTCAGTAGTTCCGTAAAATATAGTGTGTCCGATGTGGAGAATATGGCTTGCGTACTTCACCGCAGCGTTCACATCGTGAGAAATCATAATAATGCTGATTCCTTCCTCGTTCAAAGACTTAATGGTCTGATACATGCCCGCTGTAACCCTAGGATCAAGGCCAGAAACAGGCTCGTCTAGGAGCAGGAGCTTTTGCGTAGCGCAAAGAGCTCTAGCGAGCAAAACGCGCTGCTGCTGTCCGCCCGAAAGCTCGCGGTAGCAGCGCTTTGATAGATCAGTTATCTCCATCTTCCTCATATTTTCCTCGGCTAAAAGCTTATCGGATTTAGAGTAGAATGGACGAAGTCCCACGCGCCCCTGACAGCCAGAGAGAACAATCTCCCTAACAGAAGCAGGAAAGTCGCGTTGAACGACAGTTTGCTGCGGCAGGTAGCCGATTTCGTTAGATTTCAGCCCATCACCCGTCTCGAGCTTTCCAGAGATAGTCGGAATAAGCCCTAGGATGCTCTTGATGAGCGTAGTCTTTCCCGAGCCGTTTTCTCCGACGATGCAAAGGTAGTCGCCTTTGTTCACCTCGAAGCTTAGATTTTCTAATATTATCTTGGAATCATATCCAACCGATAGATTTTGACAGATGATTTGAGCCATTTTTCCTCCTATAGATGCCTATTTGAGCGCCTCTTTTAGAACCTCGAGATTCTTTTCCATGATACCGAGATAGGTAGCGCCGTTCTTAACATCCTCTGATGTAGTGGACTGCATTGAGTCCATAGTTAGTACCTTTTGATCTTTATTCTTAGTGTTGTCTACAACTGTTTTAGCAATCTTGTGATTCTTTCCTTCTATAGTAAGTACATTGCCTAGTCCAAGTTCGTCAATCTTCTTAGCTAGGAAGGTGACAGTCTCAAAGCTTGCCTCTGACTCAGCTGAGCAGCCAACGAAGGCAGCGTAGTAATCTAGACCGTAGTCGTTTACGAGATATCTAAATGGGAAACGATCACCGAATACCAAAGTCTTGTTCTTTGCAGAAGCAACAGCCTCAGCGTACTTCTTGTCTAGATCGTCTAGCTTCTTAGCATAGCTTTCGTAGTTAGCCTGGTAGGTCTTAGCGTCGTCCTTATCAACCTCAGATAGAACGTCAGCGATCTTCTTAGTGAAAATCTTTGCATTCTTGAGGGATAGCCAAACGTGCTCATCGTACTCGACTTCTTCCTCTTCCTTGCCGTCCTTAGCTTCCTCAGCATGCTCTTCTTCCTCTGGCTGCATGCCTTCTTTAACCTCTTCTTCCTTAGCCTTATCGCCCATTACGTCCATGAGGTTGATAACCTTAAGTTTCTTATTCTTAGCTTCCTTAAGAACATCTTCAACCCACTCGTCGGACTCGCCGCCAACATAGATGAAAACATCAGCCTCTGAAATCTTTGCGATATCGGCAGTAGATGGCTGGTAGCTGTGAAGGTCAACGCCCTTGTCTAAAAGCATAGTCACATCAGCCTTGTCAGCCTTGTCTCCTAGAATCTGCATAACCCAGTCGTACTCTGGGAAGATTGTAGTAACAATCTTGATCTTCTTATCTTTTGTATCTTCGCCGGATTTGGAAGTGCCACAGCCACTAAGCGCGCAAACAGCGAGTACTGCAACAAGCATTAAAGTGATAATTTTTTTCATTATTTCCTCCATCAAAAATAACAGTAAAACGTAATAAATTGCACATCAAAGCGTGCAATCAAGGCTTGATCAATTAAGTTTTAGCACTGATTAGTTACGGCAATTTCCGCAGATACCATAGAATACGGTACGCATGTTATCAAAAGCAAAGTTATGATCCGCAAGAAGGTGCTCCTCCAAGGAATCAAGTGTGTCACAGGTGATGTGGAAAAGCTCGCCACACTTCTCACACTTGCAGTGATAGTGGCGTCTGTTATGAGTATGCATGTGCTCGCCTACATAGACAAAGCAGGCTGGGCTAGATGCGTCAACTATGTACTTTTCGACAAGACCCTCGTCAACCATTCTCTCAAGCTGACGGTAGACGGTAGAGGTTCCAATGCTTTTGCCGAGAGCGCTAAAGTGCCCGCAGATTTCGGCAACCGTGGTGTGCTCGCCAGCGATTGTCTCAAGATAACTCTGAAGCTCCTTGCGCTGATTCGTATTGTATTGTCCTTTCGCTTTCATATGCAAATCTCCTTAAATTGAAAACCATTTTCATTTTATACCCATGCGGTAAGACCGTCAATATGAAATTCATTTTCAAATTGAAAAGACACGAAAAAATTTTTCAATAAAAATATATGTTTTTTTCAAAACGTAACATATGTTACCGAGTTTTGATATAGGAGCACATATAATGGGCACATAAGGAAATCGTTTATAAATCTTTTGAGATATAGAAAAGAGGAGAAGAAAATGGAAAACAAGATGTTTTGTTATCAGTGTCAGGAGACAGCCGGCGGTAAGGGCTGTACAGTTCAGGGTGTCTGTGGAAAGACTGCAGAGGTTTCAGGGCTTCAGGACGTACTAATATATGCAACAAAGGGACTTTCAGCAGTAACAACAGCACTTCGTAAGGAAGGCAAGAAAATTGCACCAGAAGTAGATCAGCTAGTTACATTCAACCTATTTGTAACAATCACAAACGCTAACTTTGATGATAAGTACATCGAGGATAGAATCGCTTTGACTCTAAAGACAAAGCAGGAGCTACTTGCACAGCTAGACGACGCTTCAGTACTTCCACACGCAGCAAAGTGGTACACAGAGGATAGAGCTCAGTACGCAATCATGGCAACAGCAGCAGAGGTTGGTGTACTTGCAACAGAAAACGAGGACGTTCGTTCACTAAGAGAGCTTATCACATACGGACTAAAGGGTCTTGCAGCATACAGCAAGCATGCAAACGCACTACTTGATTCAGATCCAGAGGTAGATGCATTCATGCAGGAAGCACTAGCAAAGACACTAGACGACACACTTTCAGCAGACGATCTAGTTGCTCTAACACTAGAGACAGGTAAGTACGGCGTTTCAGGCATGGCGCTACTAGATAAGGCAAACACAGGAGCATACGGAAACCCAGAAATCACAGAAGTACAGATTGGCGTTAGAAAGAACCCAGCTATCTTGATTTCAGGACACGACCTTCGCGACCTAGAGATGCTACTAGAGCAGACAAAGGGAACAGGCGTAGACGTTTATACACACTCAGAGATGCTACCAGCAAACTACTACCCAGCATTCAAGAAGTACGACAACCTAGTAGGTAACTACGGTAACGCTTGGTGGAAGCAGAAGGAAGAGTTCGAGAGCTTCAACGGACCTATCCTAATGACAACAAACTGCATCGTGCCACCTAAGGACAGCTACAAGGATAGACTATGGACAACAGGAGCAGCAGGCTTCCCAGGATGCAAGCACATCGACGGTAAGTACGGCGAAACAAAGGACTTCAGCGCAATCATCGAGCAGGCAAAGCAGTGCCCACCTCCAACAGAAATCGAGACAGGAAGCATTGTCGGTGGATTCGCACACGAGCAGGTATTTGCACTAGCAGACAAGGTAGTTGACGCAGTAAAGAGCGGCGCAATCAAGAAATTCGTAGTAATGGGTGGATGCGACGGAAGAATGAAGTCAAGAGACTACTACACAGAGTTTGCAAAGGCACTAGCACCAGACACAGTAATCCTAACAGCAGGCTGTGCAAAGTATAAGTACAACAAGCTAAACCTTGGAGACATCGGTGGAATTCCAAGAGTACTAGACGCAGGACAGTGCAACGACTCATACTCACTAGCACTAATCGCACTAAAGCTAAAGGAAGTATTCGGACTAGACGACATCAATGATCTTCCAATCATATACAACATCGCATGGTATGAGCAGAAGGCAGTAATCGTACTTCTAGCGCTCCTATACCTAGGCGTAAAGAATATCCACGTTGGACCAACACTACCAGCATTCCTATCACCAAACGTGACAAAGGTTCTCGTAGACAACTTCGGAATCGCAGGAATCGGATCAGTAGAAGAAGATATGGAGCTATTCTTCGGCTAAAGCATACAGGATGACAAATCACATATATATCAAAAGAGGAGTAACGCATTAAGCGTGCTCCTCTTTTGTTTGTGCTCTTTAGCAGTGGTTTATCAAATGCTAGAGATGAAGAAATAAGTGCCTCAAAGCCGGTGCTTGCGATTATCAAAAAAATATAGCGAAAATAATTAAATAAATGTTATAATATTTACAAGATATTATATATTGAAACACTAAGGAACAAAACAGGAAACAAAAAGCAAAAATAAAGCTTATTAGGAGGAATAAATGGATAGCAATAAGAGACCAGAAAACATGGAGAGAATCACAAGCACGGCGCTAGCAGAAGCCTTCATCGAAGAGCAGCTAAAAGCCCTACGTGAGCAGATAGGAGACAGAAAAGTGCTCCTCGCACTCTCAGGCGGAGTAGACTCATCAGTAGTAGCAGCACTCCTCATCAAAGCAGTAGGAAAGCAGCTAGTGTGCGTACACGTAAATCACGGACTCCTCAGAAAAGGAGAACCAGAGCAGGTAGTGCAGGTGTTCCGCGATGAAATGGATGCAAACCTCGTTTACGTCGACGCAACAGACAGATTCCTAGATAAACTCGCAGGTGTCGAAGAGCCAGAAGAAAAGAGAAAAATCATCGGAGGCGAGTTCATCCGCGTATTCGAAGAAGAAGCACGCAAACTCTCCGGAATCGACTTCCTTGCACAGGGCACAATCTATCCAGACATCCTCGAAAGCGGCAACGTCAAAGCCCACCACAACGTAGGCGGACTCCCAGAAGACCTCCAGTTTGAGCTCGTAGAACCAATCAAACTCCTCTTCAAAGACGAAGTAAGAGTAGTCGGAAGAGCACTGGGCCTCCCATCAGCCATGGTAGATAGACAGCCATTCCCAGGGCCAGGCCTAGGCGTACGCTGCACAGGCGCAATCACAAGAGATAGACTCGAAGCCGTAAGAGAATCCGATGCCATCCTCAGAGAAGAATTCGCAAAGAATGGACTCGAAGGCAAAGTATGGCAGTACTTCACAGTCGTGCCAGACTTCAAATCCACAGGCATCAAAGAAGGATCAAGAAGCTTTGAGTGGCCAGTAATCATCAGAGCCGTAAACACAGTAGATGCAATGACAGCAACAGTAGAGAATATCCCATTCGAACTGATGCAGCATATCGTAGAAAGAATCACAAGCGAAGTCAAAGGCGTAAACCGAGTGCTGTATGACTTCACCCCAAAACCAACAGGAACAATTGAGTGGGAGTAGTGGGGAGGCCTGCGGCCTCACCACTACGTCTACCCAGCGAGGCCGAGCTCCGCTACGCGGAGCGACGGGTGAGCTGTAGGTAGCCCCTCAGCAAGGGTCAGGAGACGAGAACGAGAGAGAACTACCCAGTGAAGACAAGCCTTGCGAAGTCTGAACTGTAGGTAGTACCTCCGCAACAGTCAAGAGATGAAAGCGAGTTAAGGCACAAAGCATGAGTCCCTGAGTGACTGCGCATTAAAGCGTGAAGTTCGAGTCCCTGAGCTACTGCGAGTGGGAGTGTATGTTTCGGGAAATGGCTTGCTTTGTGATTTAATGACAAGTTATAAACCCAAGCAGCACATGAACATAGAGGTGTGTGGTTCGGGTTTATTTTATTGAATTATGGTTGATAGCTCGCGCGATAGGGTGATTTGTAAGTAGCCCCTCAGCAAGGGTCAGGAGACTAGAACGAGAGAGAACTACCCAGTGAAGACAAGCCTTGCGAAGTCTGAACTGTAGGTAGTACCTCCGCAACAGTCATGAGATGAAAGAGAGAGTGAGACGGTACATGAAATTACAACAGATAGAAATCTAATGTTATTAAATATGCAATTATATCATTTATACATGAAATAGCTGTAAGATTATTATTAGATATACCCTAAAAAGGTATTATTGTTGATATGAAATTTATAGAGTATTATATTGGGATGACATTATGTAAATTCAAGTGAAGAATTTATCGATTATGGCATAGGTTTAAAATAGAGTTGTTAGATTTGGAGGATGAAAAATATGTCATACCTTAGTGAAAAAGATGAATGGCTTTGGGCTAAGATGCAGAGAAAATGGTTAGATGAGATTATAAATAAAGAAGCTTGGAAAAATATAAATGATTATAATTTCAAGGAAAATAATGAATGGACAATATATGACTATGAACAATCTCCATTATGTCAAATTATTTGGGGAGAAATATTGACAGATTTATTTAATGATGAATCCAAACAGTCAGGGGGAGAATATACATATTTGATTAATAGAACTGCATTAACGATAAAGAATAAAAAAGAAAGTTACAGATTCCTTTTCGATGTTATGAATAACTTAAAACCAAAATGGAGTCATGATAGTAACGATAATGAATACCATTTTATAGGAAACTTCACACCAATTCCAGCAAATAATCCTAAGAATAAGCGCAGTTTGCAGTTCATACATAGAGACTTTAACGAAAATTGGGATGATATGATTGTTTTCTTAAAAAAAAACTGGAAAGATTTCAAAATGAACAATCTCACGTTTGAAAAATATATAGAATTTACTTACCAATGTGAATACTACTGTAATGGTAAATTTATAGTAACAAACGATATAGGAAAAATAAGAGAAAAAATAGATAATAGAGGAAGGAAAATACAAAATAAATGTTCGGAAATATTTTCAGAATATAAAACTAAATAGCAAGTTTCGGTTATATGATACTGATAACTAACTGTTAATAAGGAGATACGATTATATCTACAAAATGTATATATACTCATATAGTCGGGTAGAAAATAAATAAACACAGTGTGAAGCATATATAAGGCACTCACTGTATAAACTCCACTAGAAATCATATATCTTTTATCCTCTTATAATATCAACATCTTTAAATTCCGGGAACTATAGGATTCAATTTTAGATTAAGATGCTATTGATATCAAATATAAATGCAATTATTTTTAATAATATATTTAAAAAAGTATTACTATATAATTTGCTATTATATAGATATATGTAATATACGATTTTTATGGATAGTTTAGTCTTATATTAAATCGAACTGAAATTGCTTTGTAGATATAACATATAGTTATATTTTACTTTATTCTATTCGAGGTATAATTATAATGAATCAGGATTATGATGCTAAAAAAGAAGAATTAAATAGAGCTGTAGCATATTTTATGGAAAGAAATGAAATTCCTAATGACACAAAAGAAATACCTGTTAAAAATTTCAAAAGGAAAATGGGGGCATTTATTTCTAATAAGCTAATATCAGATAAAGAAGAAATTCGGAATTTTTTGATTTGTGCAGTAAGGGACAAATTTATTTATTATACAAAAGATAGCTTCACGAAATTTTTTAGTGAAATTTATATAAAACTAGAAAAAGAATTAGATAAAAAAATGAGTACAATAAATGAATGCTACATATCCAACATTTGCGGTAGAGATACATCGGTACATAATAGTTCTAATAATTTGGTAACCTTTTTTAAAGATGTAGCCAGATTAGACAATTCCTTTATCATTTCTTTTGATGATGTTGTAAATAACCAGCTTGACCACAAAAACAAATTATGCAAATTACAAATGACTGACAATAAAAGGAGGATAAATGCTGAACTCATAGAAAATGAGAAAAAAAGGTATGAAGAAAAAATTAGCAATCTTACAAAAAAGATAGAGAAACGCTTTAAAGGGAAAAAATATTTGATTCTTGTGGACGATGTTTGTGGTAGTGGAACAACTTTTAAAAACTACGTATCTACAATAAACCCAGTATTACCAAAAGAAGTTATAATTATTTTCATATGCGTACATATAATGAAGAGTGCAGAGAATGAAATAGAATTACTAGGTAAAGAATTAGATAGAAAAATTAAAGTGTATTCATCTGATAAATCCCAAAACAGTGGTGAAGAAATCTTTGATAGTAAAAAAATGGAGAATATTATTCTGAATTTTGAAGAAAATATAGATTCGAAATATGCATTAGGGTATAAAAAAAGTAAAGCGTTAGTTGCAAATTATGAAAATTGCCCAAATAATACATTGTGTTGTTTTTGGTATAGTGAAAATAAAAATTGGAATCCACTTTTTAGAAGAGCCATAAAGCAAAAAGATGCAATAAAAACAAACGAAGAAAAAAATGAATATATAAATAAAATTAAGTATTCCCTTGGAACAAAGGGGGTTGACAGCGAAGAATTTTGGTTATATATAATACTACTTATGGTGAATGAGATGAAAGACGCTAGTAGTTCGGAAATTCAACTTGCACTCAAAGACAAATTCTTTTATAATGAAGATAAATTACAGGAATGTTGCGACTTGGAATATTTGAAAGAAGTATCAGATGATGATATTTTTTACACTTATTCATTGACATCTCAAGGAAAAGATAAATTGAAAGAATATAATTTGTCACATTCCAAACTTGATAAACTGTTCAAAAAATCCGATTTCTAGACATCTATGAAATAAGAGTGCTGAATAAGCGAGTCGCTATTCTAAGTAAATGTATACAATAGCAATAATTGTTTCATGAAACAATTATTATTGTATCTTCTTTGGTAGGTTCGTAATGAAACATTGTATATCGAGCCGACATACAATGTTTCATTTTGAGATTAATGCTGTATGAGGAAAGTTATTGTGATAGATAGAAATCAATATGAACAGCTAAATGCGTTTGAATTAAGTGGTGTTCCTGTAATTTTTTCTTTGGATGAACTTTGTGATTTTATCAAAATTAAAAAAGTTGATTTATACAAATATATGTATGGTGAAGATTGTTTTTATAGGAGTTTTTCTATAAAAAAAAGAAATTCCAATGAAGTAAGAATCTTATCGGCACCATCATTTAAATTGAAATGTGTACAAAGACGAATTCTTGAGTATATTTTATATACTCAAAATTGCCCTAGCAACGTAACAGGATTCGTGCCATATAGGTCTATAATCGACAATGCAAAACCACATATATTAAAAGACTATATCTATAAATTTGATATTAAAGATTTTTTCCCTTCCATTGATGAAAAAAGAGTTTTTGGATTATTCTATTCTTTTGGATATTCAAGGGAAATATCAGATGCATTAACAAAATTATGCACATACAGACAAATGTTGCCACAAGGAGCACCAACAAGTCCTTATATTGCGAATCTTGTATGTAATCGTTTAGATAAGAGATTAATTGCGGCAACTGAAAAATATGGATTCACATATACAAGATATGCTGATGATATAACCATTTCAGGTAATTATACAATTATATATTATAAAAAATTATTTAAAAAAATAATTTTAAATGAAGGATTCATTTTAAATGAATCCAAAATTCATTTAATTAGAAAAGGACAACAAAAAAGGGTTACAGGAATTGTTGTAAATGAAAGAGTAACAATTAGTAGAAAAGAAATTAGAAGACTAAAACAAATTTTATATTATATAAAGACTAAAGGGATTAAAAGTCATTTAGAGTATATCGGATGGAAAACTGATGAGGAAAAATATATAAATAAATTATATGGCAAGATTAATTTTATAAATATGGTAGATAAAAGAATAGGTAAAGAACTCCTTGATAAATACAATGATTTATGAGTTATATAATCTGGCTTATACCTTATCATATTATACATATATTTGATAATTCAAGAGCATTTTGTTTGGTACTTTAAATTATCGTGAGGGTGATAAGTAAATTAAGAGCACTTCAAGCTCAAATGATATGTACCCAGAATCCTGGACACATGTTATGA
>ERZ773250.772-NODE-772-length-17220-cov-3.383280_pt1 | contig 17220 bp, 15 predicted proteins | sample MGYA00511258_ERZ773250 | MGnify/ENA primary metagenome ERZ773250 (study PRJEB29015, sample SAMEA2738164) | human oral metagenome | biome: human oral; feature: human-associated habitat; material: saliva | place: China | collected 2187 ... | reverse complement strand
AAATGGTACAACGTCCGTTGAACTATGCCATCGTCGATGAAGTTGACTCCATTTTAATTGACGAAGCACGTACACCGCTCATTATTTCTGGCCCAGGGGAACGATCTACAGAACGCTATTATGAATTAGCGAAAGTAGTACCTCACTTGGTGAAAGACGAAGATTACACCATCGATGAAAAACAAAAAACCATTGCTCCTACAGAAGAAGGGATTGCAAAAGTTGAAAAAATGTTGCACATCGAAAACTTGTATGATTCCTCTAACTTAGAATTGAATCATTTGTTAAGTGCCTCTCTTCGTGCGTACGCTATGATGGAACGTGACAAAGATTACGTCGTGAAAGATGGCGAAGTAGTTATCGTTGACGAATTTACCGGTCGTTTGATGTTTGGTCGTCGTTATTCCGATGGTTTACACCAAGCTATTGAGGCGAAAGAAGGCCTACGTGTAGAACGTGAAAGCCAAACGTTGGCATCTATTACATTCCAGAACTATTTCCGTATGTACGAAAAATTGTCTGGTATGACGGGTACAGCGAAAACAGAAGAACAAGAATTTAACAATATTTACGGTTTGGAAGTATACGAAATTCCACCAAATAAAGTATTGGCACGTGTGGATATGCCAGATTTAATCTTTAAAACAAAAGATGCTAAATATCGTGCTGTTGTACGAGATGTAGTGGAACGTCATAAAACAGGGCAGCCAATCTTGGTGGGTACTACCTCTATTACGCAATCTGAAATGCTAAGTGATATGTTGACAAAAGCAGGCGTACCTCACAATGTATTGAATGCGAAACATCATGAGCAAGAAGCAGAAATTGTTGCGAATGCAGGTCAGCGTGGCATGGTAACAATTGCCACGAATATGGCGGGCCGTGGTACCGATATTTCCTTAGGGGAAGGCGTAGCTGAATTAGGTGGTTTGCACATTTTAGGTACTGAACGACATGAAAGTCGTCGTATCGACAATCAGTTGCGCGGTCGTTCTGGCCGTCAAGGGGACAATGGTTCCTCTCAATTCTTCTTATCCTTGGAAGATGACTTGATGCGTATTTTTGGCGCAGATAATATTGCTGGCATGATGGATAAATTAGGTATGGAAGAAGATGAGCCAATCGAGCATTCTTTGATTACTAAATCCATTGAACGAGCACAGAAAAAAGTAGAAAATCATAACTTTAATATTCGTAAGTATATCTTGGAATATGATGATGTTATGAATCAACAACGGGAAGTATTATACGGACAACGTCGTTTGATCTTAAATAACCAATCCTTGCGTGAAACGATCTTACATATGGTTGATAATTTAATTATCAACGCTATGAATCAATATGCAGATGAAAAACTATATCCAGAAGAATGGAACTATGAAGGCTTACTAAAACATTTAGAAATTTACTTCTTAGAACCAGGTATGTTGACAGTGGAGCAAATGGAAGAATATGGTCGTGCAGAATTGCAAGAGCATTTAATCGACATTGCTCACCGAGAGTATGAAAAACGTGAGTCTTTATTTGGGGAAGCCAATATGCGTGAGCTTGAAAAAGCTATTATGCTTAAAGTGGTGGATAGCAAATGGATGGAACATTTGGATGCCATGGATATGTTAAAAGAAGGGATTGGCCTACGTGCATATGGACAAAAAAATCCATTAGTAGAATACAAATTCGAGGCCTATGACATGTTCGAAAGTATGAAAGAAGCTATTACGGATGAAACTATTATGTATTTATACCGTATCCAAATTAATGTGGAAACAATAGCAGAAGAAGAACCGGTTGATCATCTAGCTGATGCTAAGACCCACCATGAAGACGTGTTGGAACCACAAAACGTAGACTAGACTTTCATGGCCACGCAGCGAGGTGATACATCTCCTGTGCGGCCATTTGTTGTATAGAATGAAAGAAAGAGGTGAATAAATTGTTAGAAGACTTAAAAGGTCCTATCGACAATTTAGAGGAGCGTATTTTTGGAATGAGGGATTCACTTTAACATCGCTCAAAAAGAAGAACGTATATTAACGTTGGATATAAAAATGAGTGACCCTGATTTTTGGAATGATCCAGAGGCAGCGCGCGACATTTCCCAAGAGGCAACGCAATTAAAAGATGCTGTAGAAGGGTATAAAAAACTGGTCACAGACATTGAAGAAGCAAAACTCATGCTAGAGATGGCCATCGATGAAGAAGATGTATCTATGGAAGGAGAACTGACTGCTATGGTAGAGCAGTTGACCCACGAAGTAGAGCATCGTGAAGTATTGCTATTATTAAGTGGTGAATACGATAAGAATAATGCCATCCTTACCTTCCATGCTGGTGCCGGTGGTACAGAGGCACAAGATTGGTGCTCTATGCTGATTCGCATGTACTTGCGTTGGGCGGAAAAACAAGGATATAGTATTTCTCTCATGGATGAACAAGTTGGAGATGAAGCAGGCATTAAAAGTGCGACGTTCCTCATAAAAGGGGAAAATGCCTTTGGCTATATGAAATCTGAAAAAGGTGTACATCGGTTAGTTCGTATTTCTCCTTTTGATTCTGCCGCACGCCGTCATACATCTTTCTGTGCCGTTGACGTGATGCCTGAAATTGATGAGACCGTAGAGATCAATTTGGATATGAAAGATGTACAAGTCGATACGTATCGTGCTAGTGGTGCTGGTGGACAGCACATCAATAAAACGGACTCTGCCGTGCGTATGACACATACTCCGACGGGGATTGTCGTACAGTGTCAAAGTGAGCGCTCACAAATTCAAAATAGAGAACAATGTTTAAAACTATTGCGTGCTAAATTATTTGAATTAGAGTTAGAAAAACAAGCTGAATTGAAGGAACAATTGGGCGGTACTTACCAAGCGATTGAATGGGGAAGCCAAATTCGATCCTACGTATTCCATCCGTACAATATGGTTAAAGATCATCGTACTAGCGTGGAAACAGGTAATGTACAAGCTGTCATGGATGGTAATTTAGATCAATTTATGGAAGGTTTCTTGAAGAAAGAAGCAAATTTAACAATATAATGGAGTGGCAGTGAGAAATTTCTTTTTAAAAACAATACTATTCGTCTTGATACTAGGCGGTATCATCATAGGAGGCTCATCCTTTCTATTGCCTACGCTTGTGAGTCATGAAGTGGAATCTAGATTAGAAGGAGCTTTACACCCTGATGAACAATCTATGCGTATTGAATCCTCTCCAGGATTTAAATTGGCCTTAGGTGAGATTGACTCCTTTCGTGGTAACTTAGAAGGCGTTACTTTAGGTAAGTTGAAAGTACAACGTTTGACATTTGATTTACGTCAAATTCAGATTGAGCCTAAAGAATTATTTTTTGATCAACAATTGCGTTTTACGAGTTTCGGACAAGGTCACATTGAAGGGGTTATCCATCAAGATGATTTAAAACGATATATTGAACAACATTTATCCAGTTCCAGTGCGAAAGGGTTATCCATTGAAACTGTGGAGATTTCTGACCGTGGCATTGTCATGAGTGGTCGTATCGACGTAGGGGGATTCCTCTCTGGTAAGGTGACCATCCAAGGACATTTAGAAATTGAAGGTAATACGTTACAGTTTGCTACAGAAAAGTTGTCCATTGGTGGAGCTAGTTTAAACCGCTTATCTAGTGGTGCAGTAAAAGCAATTCCTCTCTATGATTTTGGAAAATTCCCAATTCCAGTTCAATTGGATCGTGTAGAAACAGGGCGTGAAGAAATTCATGTATTCGTGCATCCTGTTGCACAATAGGAGGGCTTATGAAACTAAAGACAATATCTATTTACACATGGATTTTATTAGCCTTTCTAGGTGTAGGCATTGTGAGTGGACTCCTATTGGTGAAAGAACGTCATCATATTGAGGCGCAGCAGGAGCAAATTGAAAATATCATTGACTATGATGGGCTTCTTCGTGCTAATGCCTATGAGAAACGCTCTTTGTCGGAGGCTGTAGCAGCGGCTAAAGAATCTGGCATTACAGCCTTAGCAATTTATGATAGAACACTGCAAAAAGAAAAAGATGCAGGTCATATTTATATGTATAGCTCCCATGACTTACAGCAGTTACAAGTGGAAGGTACACAGCCAGGTATGACCTATGTGGGCGTGATTCCGGGTAAAGAAGCTTACTTTCAAGAGGTACAAGAAGATTTAGTACGCCGCCTAGGTAAGGAAAAAGTCACAGCGTTACAAACATCGTTGGGCCCTATGTTAGGATTAGCCTTACCAAGTGATTCGATGAAAGATATGAATTTGGGGATTTCCAAGTTACAAGCTCAAGAAGTGGCGAACCTCGGATTCCATGTCATTGTGCGCCCTACAAACTATAAAGGCGTTACCGTGGAAGATGTAGATCATGTATTTCAACGAATCGAGGGTGTCCCTAATGTAACGGGGATGGTCTTTGTAGGGAAAGAAGCTTTGGGATATCCATTGCATGTGGATCGTACCTTAGAACAATTAGAAGCACGCCATATCCCTGTAGTTGGCATTGAAGCGGTAAATCAATTGCAATATTTCCCACAAGCTGGATTCCTAGAAATGGCTAATGCCAATCACTATAAAGTAGGCAGATTGTACACTGTATCGAAAGAAGAGGTGCGTAAACTTACACCAGGTGAATTGGTACAATGGTTCTACATTAGCGACATTGAACGAAATATTCGCTACAATTTGTTCCCATTATATGAACAAGGCGTAGATAATAGAACCGCCTTAGAAACGACATTGTTTGTAGCGAAACAAGTGACCGATAAATTACAAGCTCGTGGCTTTACCACAGGGCAAGCCTCAGTCTATCCAGTATATACGCCGAACACTTTGTTACGAGTGTTAACGATGACAGGTGTAATTAGCTTAGCGACGCTCACATTAGGTCAGTTTATACGTATACGAAAACCATATTTACTAGGCCTATTTGCTGTGGGGACCATTCTTTCTGTTGGTATCTATATGATGACCATAGGTACAAAAATTATGTCGGCTTGGGCATTGGTAGCGGCTATATCGGCACCAGTATTAGCCATGACGATGATCTTTGATTGTTGGTCAAAACGTAACCATACGGGTTTATCCCCGTGGAGAAGCACTATAGAATCTGTAGTATATCTTGTGGTAGCGGCTTTGATTGCTGCCGTTGGTGGTATTAGTATTGCTGCCATGTTAGGTAGCACACAGTTCTTTATGGAATTTGCTTTATTCCATGGCGTGAAATTAACCTTTGTGGCGCCAGTAGTATTGACTGCTATCGCCTATTTACAACGGTTTCCAATTTGGAAAGGCAGAACTATTTCTTCTGTGAAAGATGTGAAATCTTTCATTACTGAATTTGTACAAATAGATATTAAAGTATATAGCTTATTAATCTTGGGTGCTTTGGCTGTGGTAGGCTATGTCTTTGTAGGACGTAGTGGTCATACGGCAGGCGTACCAGTACCGTCCTGGGAACTAGCTTTACGTAGATTTTTAGAAAATACCATGTATGCTCGCCCTCGTGAAAAAGAATTTTTAATCGGTCATCCAGCATTTATGCTAGCTGCCTACGCTGTGGGAAGACGCATTCCAATGGTATTGCATTTTGCCTTATCCGTAGGGGCTGTCATTGGCATTGCCTCCATGGTAGAAACATTCTGTCACTTGCGTACGCCAGTGTATATGTCCATTGCTCGTGGCTACGATGGATTGCTATTAGGTATCGTCATTGGTTTACTAGCGATTATAGCGGTACGATTCATCGGTTATGGCATTCGATGGTTCCAAGGACGAGGTGAAAGCCATGTGTAAGATACTCATTTCCGGTTATTATGGATTTGGTAATGCCGGAGATGAAGCGCTATTGAGTTCTATTTTGCAAGCATTACTGGAGAGAGAACCACAATCTGAAATTACAGTCATCTCGGGGAATCCTACGGAAACTACGAGGACCCACAAGGTGAAAGCCATTGGTCGATTTGATATGTGGAAGATATACCAAGCGATACATTCCTGCGATATGCTCATTAGTGGTGGTGGTAGTTTGTTGCAAGATGTAACAAGCGCGCGCAGTTTGTATTACTACTTGAGTATTATCGCTTTAGCGAATACCTTGGGAAAACGAGTGATGATTTATGCCCAAGGTATTGGGCCTTTGCGTAAATCTTTGGCTCGTGCCACGGTGGGACGTGTATTGAATCAAGTGTCTATGATTACCGTACGAGATCACGCTTCAAAAGAGGAACTGCTTTCACTGGGGATTGATAATGCTCCAATTACAGTAACTGCTGATGCGGTGCTGGGCATGCATCCAGTGGATACCGCGGTGGGCCGTGATATATTGGCATCCTATGGAGTTGATTCTGACCGACCGATTGTGGGGGTGTCCGTACGTGCTTGGAAAGATTGCATAGAGTATCAACGAACATTGGCAAAAGCTCTCGACCAGATTCAGACTACAAAGGATGCACAGATCGTATTCATTCCCATGCAACATCGGGAGGATACGATGGAAGCAGAAACCATAGCTAAACAGATGAAATCAAAGTCCACGGTCCTAGCTGATTCGTATAGCACTACTGAGTTATTGGCGCTCAGTGGTTCCGTGGATGTCATGATAGGTGTACGACTCCATGCATTAGTATTTAGTGCGTTAATGGAAACACCTTGCTTAGGAATCTCCTATGACCCTAAAATTTTAAACTTTCTTCATATGATTGGTGAAGATCCGGTAGGTGATTTACATACATTGACAGTAGAACCTATTGTGGCACGTACAGTAGAAGTGTTGGAACGTAAGACTTTCACGGAAACTGCGCTAGAAAACATCCATGAACTGCGAAGAAATGCATTAGAGAATGCCCGCATTGCCATTGGCATGCTGCATAATAAATAATTTACCTTAGAATTGTGTATAACACGGGAGGGTATAGTATGTTAACACTTGAACAAAAACAATTGATACAAGAAAAAGCAAAAGCGATTCGTGTACACATCGTGAAAGCGGTCACAGCAGCAAAATCTGGTCATCCAGGGGGATCCTTATCCATTGCTGATGTAATGAGTTTGTTGTACTTTCAAGAAATGAATGTAAATCCAAATGAGCCGAAAGATCCAAACCGCGATCGTTTTGTCTTATCTAAAGGACATGCTGCACCAGCTCTGTATGCTACGTTAGCAGAAAAAGGATTCTTTCCAACAGAAGAATTACTAAACTTGCGTAAAATTGACCATATCTTGCAAGGTCATCCAGATATGAAATACATTCCAGGTGTAGATATGTCTACTGGTTCCTTGGGACAAGGTATTTCTGCGGCTTGTGGTATGGCATTGGCAGGTAAGATTGATGGAGCCTCCTACCGTGTGTACTCCGTACTAGGTGACGGCGAATTAGAAGAAGGACAAGTATGGGAAGCGGCGATGTTTGCGGCACATTACAAATTGTCCAACTTGACAGCCTTTGTAGATTTTAATGGCTTGCAAATCGATGGTGACATCACAAAAGTTATGAGTCCATTACCAATTGATGAAAAGTTCAAAGTTTTCGGGTGGCATGTGATAGTGGTGGATGGTCATGATTTAGATGCCTTACATGCAGCAGTAATAGAAGCAAAAGCAACGACAGATAAACCGACTATGGTGATTATGAATACTGTTAAAGGTAAAGGTGTACAAGCTATGGAAGGTCAAGCAGGCTGGCATGGTAAGGCGCCATCACAAGAAGAATGTGACAAATTTGTAGCGGAATTGTTGGAGGTGTAATCATGGGAAAAGCGACTCGTGAAGCATATGGTGCAGCCTTAGTTAAAGTGGGTGCCACTCATAAAGATGTTGTTGTATTAGATGCAGATTTATCCAAATCTACAAAAACTGATGAATTTAAAAAAGTATATCCTGAACGATTCTTTAATGTAGGGATTGCAGAGCAAAACTTAATTTCTGTAGGCGCTGGTTTGGCAGCAGCAGGCAAAGTACCATTTGTGTCTTCCTTTGCTATGTTTGCCACAGGTCGTGCCTTTGAACAAGTACGCAATGCTGTATGTTATCCAAAATTAAATGTAAAAGTATGTGCTACTCATGCGGGTATCACTGTTGGTGAAGACGGTGCTACACATCAAAGTTTAGAAGATATTTCTTGCATGCGTACATTACCTAATATGATGGTCGTAGTACCAGCCGACGCAGCAGAAACAGAAGCTGTCATCGCTTGGGCAGCAGAGTATCATGGTCCTGTGTATGTGCGGTTAGGCCGTGCCGGTGTAGAAGATGTGACACCAGAAGGTTACACATTTGTGCCAGGAAAATCTCAACAGTTACGTGATGGTAAGGATGCTACGATTATCGCTTGTGGCGCTTTAGTGGGACCTGCCGTAGAAGCAGCAGTTGCGTTAGATGCAGAAGGTATTTCTGTGCGTGTCATCAACATGGCATCCATTAAACCTATCGATGCAGAGGCGATTGTGAAAGCAGCAAAAGAAACAGGTCTATTGATCACCGCTGAAGAGCATAATGTAATTGGTGGCTTAGGCAGTGCTGTAGCAGAAGTTGTAGTCAAAGAATGTCCAGTGCCTATGGAATTTGTAGGTGTAAAGGATACCTTTGGTGAATCTGGTACACCGAAAGAATTGATGGCAAAATATGGTCTAACAGCAGCTGATATTGTAGCAGCTACCAAACGAGGTATAGCGCGAAAATAGGAAGGGAATGATAGAATGATAGAATTTAGAAATGTCCATAAAGTATACGACAATGGGTCTGTTGCTTTAGAGGATGTGTCGATTCATATTGAAAAAGGAGAATTCGTATTAGTCTGTGGGCATTCTGGAGCAGGTAAATCAACATTTATTAAGTTACTTTCACATGAAGTTACACCAGATTCTGGAACGGTCATTGTGAATGATGTTGATGTAACACGTATCAAATCTAGTAAAGTACCATACTTGCGTAGAAAGTTAGGTATTGTATTCCAAGATTTCCGATTATTACCATCAAAAACAGTATTTGAAAATATTGCTTTCGCTTTAGAAGTTATCGAGGAAAAGCCGAAAGTAATTAGAGAGAAAGTTTTAAATGTATTAGAATTGGTTGGATTGAGCGATAAAGCTAATGATTTGCCACAAGATCTTAGTGGTGGGGAGCAACAAAGGGTAGCTATCGCTAGAGCCATTGTGAATAAACCATTGGTATTAATTGCGGATGAACCAACAGGTAACCTGGATCCTCAAACAAGCCGTGATATTTCCGACCTTTTCAAAGCCATCAATAACTCAGGTACAACTGTAGTAATGGTGACACATGATATGGATATGGTGTCTTATCTAAACAAGCGAGTGATTGCCTTAGAAGGTGGTCGAGTTGTGAGTGATCAAATGAGAGGGGCCGCATTCCATGAAAATTAGAACATTTAAGTATTATATAAAAGAAGCTATTCAATCCATGCGTCGCAATGGATTGATGTCCTTGGCATCTATTTCCACTGTCACATTGTCTTTGTTTATCCTAGGTGTGTTTGCCTGTGGAGTGGTAAACCTTAACAATTTGGCATCACATTTAGAGAGCCAAGTACAGATCAGTATCTATTTGAAGGACAACTTAACCACACCGCAAGTGATGGAATTAGGTAAAAAATTAAAAGCTTTGCCAGAGCTAAAAGATATTGAATTTGTCACAAAAGATGAAGCTATGAAACGCTTTAAAGAGCGATTAGGAGAACAACAGCAATTGGTAGAATCTTTAGATGGACATAATCCATTGCCAACGTCCTATGTATTGACTTTCAATACACCAGAGCAAGTGAAAAGTACAGCGGAACTGGTGTCTAAATATCCAGAAGTAGAAAGCGCTCATTATGGGCAAGACGTGATTGAGCAAATTTTTGAAGTCACAAAAATTATCCGTATCGGCGGCATTGTGTTAATTGCTTTCTTAGCGGGTGCTACCTTATTTATCATTTCCAACACCATTCGATTGACTGTGTTCGCACGTCGTAAAGAAATTGGAATTATGAAGTATGTAGGGGCTACGAACTGGTTTATCCGTTGGCCTTTCGTATTGGAAGGTATGTTCTTGGGCGCTATTGGTGGTGCTATTGCAGGTGTTGCGACATGGCAATTCTATCGCTATATTACGGTGGAAGTGATTTCCAACTTTGCTTTTATGCCATTAGTACCAATGATGCCATTCATCTATCAATTGTCAGCTGGATTAGTAGGTGTAGGTATATTAGTAGGTGCTATTGGTAGTACTATTTCGTTAAAACAATATATGAAAGTGTAGGAATGATGAAGAAAAAAACTGTAACACTAGTAACTAGTTTACTATGCGGTTCTATCATGATGGCTACACCGTATTGGTATCAAGCACAAGATGAAGACTTAACGAATCAGTTGTCAAATATTCAACAACAAATAACAAATGAAGCGAATAAAAAGTCAGAAGCTGAAAAAACGATTGGTACCGTATATGAACAGTTACATGCTATACAACGTGATTTAGATACTGCTACAGCAGAATTAAAACAAGTGCAGGCAGAGCGGATTCAATTAGATAAAGATATTACAAAAACAGAAGCTGAATTGAAAGAAGCACAAGCCCGCTTGCAGTCTCGTGAAAAAGTATTCTATAAACGAGTACGAGATATCTATATCAACGGTCGTTTAAGCTATTTAGATGTAGTGGTGGGATCAAAAGATTTTAGCGATTTTGCAAATCGTATGGAAATGTTGAAACGTATTCTACAATCCGATATGGATTTGATTAACACTATCAAAACAGAGCGAGAAGAAATTGCTAGCAAAAAAGCTAAATTAGAAGAAGATCGTGCTAAAGTATTAGAACTAGAAAAAGTAGCGCAAGAAAAGCAAAACGTAATTAATCAGAAAAAAGCAGAACGCCAAGCTGTGTTAGAACGGGCTATGAATGACCGAGATACGGCTGAGCGTGCGTATAATGAGTTAATGGCGTCTTCCGCAAGCATTACTGCGATGCTACAACAACGGGCTGCAGAACGTGCGGCGGCGGCAGCAGCGGCTGCAAGCCAAGGCGGTGGTGGCGGTGGTGCTACATGGGTACAAGGATCTGGTCAATTAGCAGCCCCTGTGGTGGCGCCTATTACGTCTGACTTTGGTTGGCGTATTCACCCGATTTATGGCACACGTCGTTTACATGCGGGCACTGACTTTGGTGTGGATGAAGGTACACCTGTGCATGCAGCGGATGGTGGCGTTGTCGTAGAAGCTGGTTGGGTTAGCGGTTATGGATATACTGTTATCATTGACCATGGAAATGGTATGTCCACCTTGTATGCTCATAATAGTGAGGTAGCGGTAAGCCCAGGCCAAACTGTATCAAAAGGTCAAGTTGTTTCCTATTCTGGTAATACCGGAGGTTCTACAGGTCCACATCTTCACTTTGAAGTGCGTATTAATGGGGAACCAACAGATCCGATGGGATACTTATAGAGGAGACTATGAAAGAAAAAGAAAAACAAACTATCTGGAAACAGATTAAAGAATTTTTCTTCATCACCGATGCAGATGATGATGGTTTTGTCGATGACGAAGCATTTAGCTGGAAGTCAATCTTAAAAACTGCGGTGGTGGGAGTCATTGGGGGTATTCTTACGGTCCTTGTGGTTATGACTGGTGTATTCTGGTATATTTCGGGGTCGCCTTTAGGGATTGCCAAATTTGGATATACCTATTACATCACGACCCAATGGGCCATGGATCCTCCAGCCAAAGAAGAACTCTTTGTGAATATGCTGAAAGGCTTAGCCAAAGGTACTCATGATAAACATACTGTCTACCTAGATAAAGATGACATGAAAGAGCTAGAAATGCATACCTCTTCTACTTATAGTGGGATTGGCCTATTACTAGATTTTTCTGATGGAAAAACTCTGAAAGTAGGAGCTACGATGGAAGGACAGCCAGCGGAAGCGGCAGGGCTTCAAAAAGGAGATCAAATTCTTGCTATTGATGGCATACCTGTGTCTGATATTGAAAAAGAAGATGTAGCGAATCGCATTCGAGGTGAAGAAGGCACTTTCGTGGTACTTCGTATCCTTCGCAATGGGGAAGAACAGGAGCTTTCCATTGAACGGAAAACGATTGTGATGCCTACTGTAAAAGGACAAATGCTAACCGAAGATATTGGTTATATTCGTGTTACCCAATTTGCGGAAAAAACAGTAGATGAATTTACAAAAGCTTATGAGGATCTTCAATCTAAAGGGATGAAACGGTTAGTCTTAGACTTACGTGATAATCCAGGTGGCTTAATTACAACGGCTCACGGTATTGGACAATATTTAGTGCCGAAAGGCCCGATTGTGACGGTACAAACGAGACGAGGTAAAACGACAGCCTATATGTCTAGAGGAGAGCATCCTCTTATCCCATTAGTTGTGTTGATTAATGGTAACTCTGCAAGTGCCTCAGAAATTATTGCTGGTGCTGTGCAGGATACAAAATCGGGTACCATTGTAGGTACCAAAAGTTATGGCAAAGGTACTGTGCAGAGCGTAGTACAAGGCCTTGACGGAGAAGGTTTAAAGATTACTATCGCTCGCTATCATACACCAAATGATAGAGTTATCGATGGTATTGGTATTGAACCAGATGAAGTTGTGGAGCCGTCCAAGACAAATCCTGAAGAGGATGTACAAATGGAACGTGCTATTGAAATTGTAAAAACTCTATGATATAGCGGCTTCGGCCGCTCTATCTATAGGGCTAGAGGAAAAAAATATGTTTATAGATCGTGCCCGTATATTAGTGAAAGCGGGAGATGGCGGTAACGGTATGAGTAGTTTCCGTCGAGAAAAATATGTGCCACAAGGGGGACCAAATGGTGGCGATGGCGGTAAAGGTGCTGACATCATTTTAAAAGCTGACAGAAATATCAATACACTGGTTGATTTTAGATATAAACGTCAATTTAAAGGCGATACAGGCGGTGCAGGACAGAGTGCCAACAAGCATGGTCGTGGTGCTGAAAATTTAATCGTTTCTGTTCCTTTGGGAACAACGGTAACCGATGAAGAGTCCGGTAAATTAATGGCGGACTTAGTGGAAGATGGGCAAACTTACATGGTTGCCAAAGGTGGTCGAGGTGGCCGTGGTAACGCACGCTTTCAAACAAGTGCTAACCGTGTACCAACTTTCGCTGAAAAAGGGGAACCAGGTGAAGAACGTTGGTTAAATTTAGAACTTAAAGTGTTGGCTGACGTGGGATTATTGGGGTACCCAAGCGTGGGTAAATCTTCTATCATCCGCAAAGTGTCTTCTGCAAAACCAGAAGTGGCTGCGTACCACTTTACGACATTAACTCCTGTATTAGGGGTAGTATCTGTAGCGCCAGGTAAAAGCTTCGTTATGGCAGATATTCCAGGTTTGATTGAAGGGGCTAGTGAAGGTATTGGTTTAGGCCATTCCTTCTTGCGCCACGTAGAACGTAGTAATATTCTATTACACGTGTTAGATGTATCTGGATTAGAAGGTCGTGACCCTATTGAGGACTTTCATAAAATTAATGAAGAGCTGGCAAAATATAGCGAAAAATTGAGCAAGAAAAAACAATTAATTGTATTGAATAAAACAGACTTGTTACAAGATGAAGAAACATTGCCAAGAGTGACAAAATACTTCGCTGATCAAGACTATGAAGTATTTGCGGTGAATGCATTGACTGGGGAAGGATTGCCAGCATTAGTAGAACGTGCGTGGTACTATGTGGAAAATTACGTGCCAGAACCAGAAGTGGTGGATGACACTGTATACTATGAAGCAAAACCAGATACAGACTTTGTCATTACTCGTGGCGATGATGCATCCTATATTATTAGTGGTTCTCGTATTGAAAAATTGGTGGCTATGACGAATCTTGATGATGAACAAGCATTGCGAAGATTCCAAAAGATTTGGCGTTATATGGATTTAGATGCGGAATTGAAAAAACGTGGCATTCAAGATGGCGATGAAGTAGTCATTGGTGACCAACGATTTACATTCCATGATTAGGAGATAGAATGACAGGCAAACAAAAACGATATTTACGTGCTTTAGCAAGTACTATGCCAGCAGTGGTGATGATTGGTAAAGGGGGATTGGAAGATCCTGTTATCGATAGTGCACGAGCTGCTATTACAAAGCGTGAATTAATCAAAGTGAAAGTGTTAAATAACTGCTTGGAGGACCCAAAAGAAATTTTGCCTCACTTAGCAGATATGTTAGGGGCAGAATTAGTACAAATCATTGGACATAATGGTGTATTGTATAAAAAAGCAAAAGATCCAAAAATTGAGTTGCCAAGATAATCAATCCGTATGAGGTGAAGCGATGAGAGAAGAATTACGACAGGCGAAACGAGTGATTGTTAAAGTAGGAACAAGTTCACTAACCCATGCAAATGGACGCATTAACATTGATAAAATGGAAGTGTTAGTCCGCCAAATTTGTAATTTAGCCAATGCAGGAAAAGAAATGATTTTAGTTTCTTCTGGGGCTACTGCCGCCGGTCTTCCCTCATTGGGGTTCACTTCAAGACCCGATGATATTGCTTTAAAACAAGCGGCTGCCTCTGTGGGACAAGGGATTTTGTTGCACATGTATGAGAAGTTATTCGCTGAATATGGACATACGGTGGGACAAATTCTTGTGACCCGAGAAGATACGGTGAAACGTAGTCATTATCTGAATTTACGGAATACACTGACCGCACTTATTGGCTTAGGTGTTATTCCTATTATCAATGAAAATGATGTGGTGGCTATCGATGAATTTAAAATCGGAGATAATGATACATTATCTGCTAATATTGCTAGCATTATCGATGCAGATGCATTGATTATCCTTTCTGATATCGAGGGGTTATACACAGCAAACCCATCGACGGATCCAACAGCTACCTTAATTCATGAAGTAGAGGCTCTTACTCCGTACATTTACGAAATCTCTGGCGGTGCAGGGTCTTCTTTGGGGACAGGTGGTATGTATACGAAGATTCAAGCGGCTCATATTGCAACCAATTCCGGTGTTCATATGGTCATTGCCTCTGGGGATCATGCAGATAGTATTAAGGCTATCATGCATGGAGAAGAACGAGGCACCCATTTTTGGCCGCATAGAGATGTGCCACAAATCAAGAAACGTTGGATGGCATTTGGCACACGTTTACAAGGTACGATTCATGTAGATAAAGGATGCCGTGATGCATTGCTTACCAATGGATCCAGTATTTTGCCAGTAGGCATTCTATCTGGTGAAGGAGAATTTGAAGAAGGGGATACAATTTCTATTGTTCATGATGGAGAGGAAATCGCTCGTGGTATTGTGAACTTTAATCTATCCGATTTGCTTAAGATTAAAGGTCATAAATCGCAGGACATCCCTAGTATTCTAGGCGTTCGTGATACCTATCATGTAGTGGTGCATCGAGATAACTTAGTTGTCTTACGACAGGAGTAAATTATGAATCCATATACTGCATATTTTGAAAGTTTAGGTAAAGCAGCACGGTCAGCCTCTATGGCGGGACAAGTACTGAGTACAGAAGATAAAAATCACATCTTGGAACAGATTGCTTGTGATTTGGAAACGGCAATTCCCACAATTTTAGAGGCGAACAATATGGATTGTTCTGAGGCCAAAGAGAATGGAGTTCCTTCTGTGATGATGGATCGTCTTCGATTGACGAAAGAACGTATCGAAGGTATTTGTGAAGGTGTTCGTCAGGTAGCTAACTTACGAGATCCTATTGGTACAGTGCTAGAAACTAGGACTTTAGAGAATGGTTTGCGTATCGAAAAGCGACAAATTCCTATTGGTGTGATCGGTATGATTTATGAAGCACGCCCAAATGTAACAGTGGATGCAGCAGCCTTAGCTATAAAAACAGGCAATGCTATCATTCTCCGTGGTGGAAAAGAGGCATACCATACTAGTGAGGCGATGGTACAAGTTATGCAAAGTTCTTTAGAACGTTGTGGAGCCCCTAAGGAACTAGTTCAATTAGTATCTATTCTAGAACGTGAGGCTGTAGGCGAATTGTTAGCACAACGCAAATGGATTGATGTGATGATTCCACGTGGTGGAGCAGGATTGATTCAATTTGTTGTGAATAACAGTAAAATTCCTGTTATAGAAACAGGGAGTGGTGTTGTGCATGGCTATGTGGACGCCTCTGCTGATGAAACGATGGCATTACAGGTATTGGAAAATGCAAAACTGTCACGACCATCGGTATGTAATGCGATGGAAACTATTCTGTTACATGACACAAGATATGAAGACTTAGGGCCTAAGATTGTATCTATGTTAGAAGAAAAAGGCGTTGCTATTTATGGAGATGCAAAAGTACAACGCTTGTCTTCTCAAGTGAAGCCTGCTACAGAGGACAATTGGTGTACGGAATATAATGATTATATTGTGAATATTAAGGTTGTATCCTCTATTGATGAAGCGATTACACATATTAATACATTTGGTACGAAACATTCGGAAATGATCCTTACAGAAGATTCAACTCAGGCAGAACAGTTTATGAACTTGGTGGATGCTTCTACAGTATATGTCAATGCATCGACACGATTTACAGATGGTTTTGAATTTGGTTTAGGGGCAGAAATTGGAATTAGCACGCAGAAGTTACATGCTCGTGGACCTATGGGATTAGATGCGTTGACAAGTTATAAATATTTCGTCTTTGGTCATGGACAGGTACGATGAAACTTGAGTATGTAAAAGCTTACTTTCAGTATATGAAGTCTCCAAAAGGGGCTTATGAATGGAAGTCTTACGGCATCGTATTAGCCATACTAGGTATGGTATCTCTAGTGTGTATAGGGGCGTGGTTACATGGCAGATAAGAAAAAGAGAATTGGCATATTAGGGGGGACCTTTAATCCTGTGCATTTAGGACATTTAATGATTGCCGAAATGGCGTCAGAAGCGTTTGATTTGAATCGGGTCATTTTTGTACCCGCAAAGGAACCACCGCATAAAGAAACAGATGTAATTGATGCGAAATATCGCTTAGAAATGGTGCGTGCAGCGGTACTGGATAACCCTAATTTTGTGGTTTCTGATGTAGAGATGAGGCGGGATGGAAAATCTTATACCATTGATACATTGCGGTATTTTCATGATGTGTATGGACCATCTACAGAATTTTTTTTCATTGCTGGCACAGATACGATTCAGAATTTACCAAATTGGAAATATATAGA